>Ga0265316_10001742_pt1 | contig 23080 bp, 10 predicted proteins | sample 4522metaG_FD_202092 | JGI IMG/M metagenome (GOLD analysis project Ga0265316, IMG submission 202092) | Rhizosphere microbial communities from Carex aquatilis grown in University of Washington, Seatle, WA, United States - 4-5-22 metaG | ecosystem: Host-associated > Plants > Roots > Rhizosphere >... | reverse complement strand
TGGCTGGGTGGGGTTGATGGTTTATATTTTTATGATAAAAACTCCGGGGAAATTAAACATTTTAATTCGTTCATTAAAGAATCCGAAAATTTTGCTTCTGTTGCCATAAGGACAATCCTGGAAGAAGGAGACACAATATGGATAGGAACAAACAAAGGTGAGTTATATTATCTCCTGAAAAATAATATGCAAATTAAATTGCTTAATTATAAATTCGACAATACCTATTATATAAGCGATATATTCAAGGATCGAAAAGGGTTGTTGTATATTTCAACTGCAAGTGGAATTTTTATTTATAATAAAACAACCAATAAATTTATTTCATATAAATATGAGTTAAATAATCCAAGTGGCCTTAATTGTTTAGATGTAACAAAAACTTATGAAGATAGTGAAGGAAATTTATGGGTTGGCACTTTCCAGGGCGGAATTAACCTTGCCGTTAAAGGGAAAAAGTTTAAAAATTATGATAATTTCAGTAAAGAATTTTCTTTAGATGCAACAAACGTTCACTCTATAAATATAGATTATAAAGGTAATTTATGGATCGGGTCATTTAACCAGGGGATAAATGTTATAAATCTGAATACTGGTAAAAAAAGATTTTATTTAAACAATGAAAATGAACCCTATACTTTATCTCAGGGTTCAGTATATACCATTTTTGAAGACAGTAAAAAAAATACCTGGGTAGGTACTTATATGGGTTACCTGCAAAGGTATGATCCTCAATCCGACAAATTTATTTCATATCCTTTATTCCCTGAAAATAAAAATTTAAAAGGAAATACCGATATACGTTCCATCATAGAAGACAAAGATGGAAACCTGTGGTTCCTGTCGCATGGCTTTGGGATGATAAAGTTTAATCCGGAAACAAAAATTTATAAAAGTTACAGAAGTGATGAGAATAATCCCGCTGGTTCATTGCCCAATAACTGGTCGTTTCAACTTTTAATAGACCATGAGAATTTTATATGGATTGCTTCACCTTCAGGATTAACGAAATATAATATCGAAAAAGAAACTTTTCAGAATTTTATACATAGTACTGACGATTCTGCCAGTTTATGCAACAATTTTGTGAATGTAATATACGAAGATTTAAATCGAAACCTTTGGGTAGGAACCTCATTCGGACTTGATTTGTTAAATAGAAAAAATAATCAGTTTATTCATTTTCATAAAGAAGATGGATTGCCAAGCAATCACATTAAAAGCATACTGGAAAATAAAGCTGGTGAATTATGGATCAGCACCAACTACGGCATTTCACGCCTGAAATATGAAAAAGATCCAAAAACAGATAAATTAAAAACACATTTTAGAAATTATAATATATCTGACAACCTACAGGACAATTTCTATTGGGAACGTTCAGCAAGTAAAACAAAAAACGGGGAAATGGTTTTTGGTTGTTCAAAAGGTATTGTCATGTTTTATCCGAATGATATAAAAGACGATACCGTAATACCCAAAGTTTACCTAACCGGTTTTAAACTATTCAATAAGATGGTAAATATTGGGGAATACGATTCCTTATTAAGACAAAGCATAAATCAAACCAAAGAAATAAAATTAAAATACAATCAGAATATTTTTTCTTTTGAATTTGTGGGAATAGATTATATCTCCCGGGATAATAATCAATATGCATATAAAATGGAAGGCTTTGATAAGGATTGGAATTTTGTCGGCACCAAACATGAAGCTACATACACCAATCTCGATCCGGGTGATTATATTTTCAGGGTTAAAGCATCAAATAACGATAATTATTGGAATGAGAAAGGAATTTCCATTAAGCTTACTATTACTCCGCCATTTTGGAAAACATGGTGGTTTAAAATTTTAGACGTAATCATTATTATTTCGTTGGGATTATTTTACTATTTCTTCAGAATAAATATATTAAATAAACAGAAGATTATTCTTGAAAACAGGATTGAAAAACGCACCCACGATCTATTGAAAGCTAATAACGAATTGGTTGAAAAAAACAACTGGATATTAGCCCAAAATGAAGAAATTACAAGCCAGAACCAGGAAATTTATAATAAAAACGAAGAAATAAGTATTCAAAAGGAATTGCTTGAAGACCAAAAAAGCAAAATTGAAAAAGCTTATGTCGAACTTTCGCAATACAGGAATAAGTTAGAAGATCTTGTTGAAGAACGGACAAAAGAATTAAGCATTGCCAAAGAAAAAGCCGAGGAATCCGACAGGCTGAAATCTTCTTTCCTGGCAAACTTCTCTCATGAAATTCGTACACCTTTAAATTCTATAATTGGTTTTAGTTCACTAATCTCCACTCCCGATATTTCAAAAAACGAACAGCAAACTTACAAATCCATTATCGAAAGCAGCAGCAATACCCTGCTGAATTTAATAAATGATATTATAGACTTTTCAAAAATCGAGGCAGGTCATCTCGATATTTTACTAAAGGAAGTCCGTCTTGACCAGGTTTTAAATGACATTTATGAAATTTTCAACTATGAAATAAAAAAATTGCAGTGGGAATATGATAAAAAACTTTATCTAAAAGTCAATGTCGATGATAATATCAAAGCATACATCCTGATTACCGATGAAACGAGGTTAAAACAAATTTTATCTAATCTGATAAGTAATGCCATTAAATATACCGATGATGGATCCATTGAAGTTGGTTGCAAGAAATCTGATCATGCCGAAATGCTTGAATTTTATGTTAAAGACACCGGAATTGGTATAAAAAAGGAATACCAGGAAATCATTTTTCAGCGCTTTCGCAAAGTGGAAGACAACAGTGATATGATTTACCGGGGAACCGGATTGGGATTAACAATTTGCAGACATTTAATTGCGCTTCTGGGAGGAGAAATTAGGGTCGAATCGACTTTGGGAGAGGGTTCAACATTTTATTTTACTCTTCCTTTTAAAGAAACAGGTAAAACTTTCCATACAAAGCTGATCTCCGATTTTAGTCATATAATTCCTGATTTACACGATATACTCATCCTGGTCGCAGAAGATGATTATTCAAATTATTCTTATATCGAAAAATTACTGCAAAAAACAAAAGCGAATATTCTTCGTGCAGTGAATGGTAAACAAGTTATAGATTTATTGCAGGCCAATCCTAAAATTAAGCTTATACTTATGGATATTAAAATGCCTGAAATGAATGGGATAGAAGCTTTGTTGGAAATTAAAAAACTGAATATAAAAGTGCCCGTTGTAGCCCAAACTGCATATGCATTTTCTGATGAAGTTCAAAAGATAAACGATGCGGGATTTGATGATTATATAACAAAACCCATAAGTCCTGAAGTATTATTTTCCTGTCTGAACAAATACCTTTGGAAAAAAACTTCATTATAAAGCGGGCATTGAATATGCTTCAAACATTTTATTCTTATAATATTCATAGAGTACCATTTGAGAATAAACAGGCGGGGCATCATTTATAAGATATTGATTATCCTGGATATCGTTTATTATCCTTGCCTTGACGTTGTCGGAAAATTGAATTTCAAGCAAATTTCTTAATTCTTTTTTAATATTATCATCGAAAATGGGACAAGTTACTTCAACCCGATGATCGAGATTACGTGTCATCCAATCGGCCGACGAAATGAAGTAGAGTTCGTCATTATTGTTACAAAAAACAAAAATCCGTGAATGTTCCAAAAATTTATCGACTATGGTTGTTGCCTCTATATGTTCACTTAATCCGGGTACACCAGGACGAATACAGCATATTCCCCTGACAAGTAGTTTTATTTTTACACCGGCCTTATTGGCTTCATAAAGTTTTTTCACCATTCCGGAATCAACCAGGTTGTTAATTTTTAATAAAATATATGCATCCTTTCCTTCTTTTGCATTTTTAATTTCATTGTCGATAAGCCTTAATAACCTCTTTCGCATATAAAGAGGAGAAACATGCAGGTACTTATAATCGTAATTCCAATATGGGTTGTCGAAAAACTGGAATAAACGTTCTACTTCGTTTGTTATCCTTTTATCACAGGTAAATAAAGCTACATCAGTATAAACCACCGCATTTCCTTCGTGGAAATTTCCAGTGCTTATGACTGCGTAATTCTGGATTGATTTTCCTTCCTCTCTTGAAATTAAAACTAATTTGCAATGAATCTTTAGGCCTTTAATTCCGAATTGAACTGTGGCTCCCACCTCCTCGAGCTTTCTCGACCAATAAATATTTGATTTCTCATCGAACCGTGCCTGCAATTCAATTACAACAATTACCTGTTTACCATTACGTGCTGCATTGATGAGTGCATTAATAATTTTCGAATTTTTTGAAACACGGTAAATTGTAATCTTAATTGTTTTAACTTTTGGATCCATTGAAGCTTCACGCAACAAATCCACGAAATGATCAAATTTCTGATAAGGATAATGCAGCATTACATCCTGTTTTGAAATGAGGTTTATCATGCTTTCATGTCGCCTGATGAGCGGATGTTCTAAAGGTGGGGTTGGATTGAATTCGAGATGTTTGCCACCAATATTTGGAAATGAAATAAAATCTTTAAAATTATGATATCTGCCCCCCGGAATTACCGTATCGTAGTTATCGAATTCAAGTTTTTTGATAATATAGTCGAGTAAATCTCCGGGAATTTCGCTGTCAAAAACAAACCGAACAGGTTGTCCTTTGCTTCTTTCGCTTACGCCTTCAGAAATTTTTTCGAGGAAACTTTTTGAAAGGTCATTATCGATATCAAGTTCTGCATCTCTTGTAAGCTTTATTGTAAAAGCTTCAAACTTGTCGTAGTTAAAAATAGAAAATAAATCTTTTAAACAATACCGGATAACATCATCGATGAAAATAATATATTTTTTCCCATCAACTGAAGGTAAAAGAATAACACGATTTAGTAAAGGTGAAGGTATTTCCATTAAAGCATAATCCAATGGAATTGTTTGATCGTAACTGGTCAGTTTGATTGCAAAGTAAATTGATTTGTCTTTGAGGTAAGGAAATTTATCAACATTATTCAGCATTATGGGTGAGAGAAAAGGCAATATATTCGTATCGAAATAGGTATCAACATAATCTGCTTGTTCGCTATTTAACTGCCTTTCATTAATCAAAAATATATTTTCTTTTTCAAATTCGTGGATAATAGATTCGAATGCATTGGTAAACCTGGTTTGCAACTGAATAACTTTTTCCTGTATTTTAATAATCGCCTTTTTAGGATTTTCGCCATCGGATTGTTTTGGATCATATCCCAAATCGATCATACGCTTAATGGTAGCAACACGAACTTTAAAAAACTCATCCTGGTTATTGGAAAAAATGGCCAGGAAGCGCATTCTTTCGACAAGAGGTACCCTTGGATCAATAGCTTCCTGCAATACGCGTTCATTAAATGAAAGCCAGCTTAAATCCCTGTTGATCGTTTTATTCCTTATGGCCATAATAAAATTAAAATATTTAGAATAGGAATTTACAAAATTAGTCTTTTCTGTGGAAAATCAATTTCAGTGGAAATGGGTTGTTTATCAATAATATTCCAGTTTTTTGTATCGAAATTTAAGGTTACAACACCAGAAGTAGGAAGGTTTTCGATATAATCAGTCAGATATAGATTTGCCAGGTTTGTGAAAGTGGGATTATGCCCCACAATTAATAAATTATTAATATCAGATGAAGTTTCCTCAATTAAGTCAACTATTGATGAAGTTTCAGCTTCATAAATATTACTTTTTATTTGAATATTTCTCAAATCAACTCCAATGGCCCTGGCAAATATAATAGCGGTATGGATACAGCGAATTGCTGCAGAAGTATAAATAAGATCGGGCTTTAAAAATTTATTAACTATACGTTCTGCAATTAAATAATTATTTAAAATTCCTTTTTCGATCAGGGGTCTGTCAATGTCTGAAATTTCAGGGAAATCCCAGGATGATTTTCCATGACGGACAATATGAAGAGTCTTCATAATAAATATTAATAATTATTACAATAAATTACTAGCCAAATCAGCCAAATAGCTTCGTTCCCCTTTAACCAGGTTTACATGGGCGAACAATTCCTGCCCTTTCATTTTATACGAAAGGTAACTTAATCCATTCGATAAGCTATCGAGATATGGGGAATCGATTTGCTGAATATCTCCGGTAAAAACCATTTTTGTTCCTTCTCCGGCACGGGTAATTATTGTTTTTACTTCATGAGGAGTAAGATTTTGTGCTTCATCCACAATAAAAAAAGCGTTGGAAAGGCTTCTGCCCCGAATAAATGCCAAAGGTGTAATCATAAGTTTTTCCGACTTCACCAATTCTTCGATATGAATAAACTCCTTGCTCTGTGCTTTGAAACGATGTTTAATAACCGAGAGGTTATCGTAAAGCGGATGCATGTATGGTCCTATTTTTTCATTAACATCACCGGGTAAAAACCCCATATCGCGATTTGCCAAAGGAACTATTGGACGTGCAAGAAAAATTTGGTTGAATTGATTTTCCTGGTGTAAAGCCGCAGCTAAAGCAAGAAGGGTTTTTCCTGTTCCTGCCTTTCCGGTTAAAGCTACCAATTGAATTTCCGGCCTCAGCAAAGCATCTAAAGAAAAAGCCTGTTCTGCATTACGTGGTTCAATATTGTAACACCGTAGTTTTTCTACCCTGATGATATTTTTTGAATAAGGGTCGTAATGGGCCAGCGCACTTGAACCGTTATTCTTCAAGACCATATATTGGTGCGGTACTGGTTTGAATTTAAATTTAAATACATTAAAGGGCACTCCTTCGTTATTTTCATAGAGCCGTGATATTAAAGCTGTATCTATACCTTCAATGATTTCAACACTTTTGTTAAAAGGAGTAATATCATGGACTTTGTCGGATTTGTAATCCTGTGCCAAAATGCCGAGAGATTTGGCTTTCATCCTTAGATTGATATCTTTAGAGACAAGAATAACTTCACGTAAACTATTTTCGGGTTTGGCCCTTACAAAATCGGCAATTGCAAGAATCCTATGATCTGGCGTTGATTCCGGAAACGATTCATGTATTGCTTTTGAATAGGGCTTCCCGGTTTCAATAAACAATTTACCAAGCTTTTTCCCTAAAGAAACACCTCCTTCAAAAAGCCCTTCACCCGAAATCATGTCAAGTTCCCTCGTAAATTCCCTGGCATGAAAATTAATAATATCACTTCCACGTTTTAATTTATCGAGCTCTTCAAGAACTACAATAGGGATAATTATATCATTTTCTTCAAAATTGTAAATACATTTGTAGTCGTGTAATAAGACATTCGTATCAAGAACAAAAATCTTTTTCATCTTTGCCATATTTTATAAATAAAGATTTCATGTTTTAAAGTTAGCAATATAAAAACAAGATAATAATAAACAAAGGTCAAGTTTCAACTAAAAAAGGTTAAATTTTATGGATGTCATAGACCTTTTAATGTCTCGCAGAAGCATCAGAAAATTCACTGAAGAAAAAGTGAATGATCCAACTGTTGAATTAATATTAAAATCGGCCATGTATGCCCCTTCGGCAGGAAATCAACAACCCTGGCATTTTATTGTCCTAAGGGATAAAGAAACTTTTCAAAAAATTCAGGAATTTCATCCTTATTCAAAAATGTTGCTCCTGGCAAACCTGGCTGTTTTGGTCTGTGGCGATACTTCATTGGAAACGCATCAGGGATATTGGCCAATGGATTGTAGTGCCGCAACGGAAAATATTCTCATTGCGGTGCATGGACTTGGACTTGGTGCCGTATGGCTCGGAATCTATCCAAGAATAGAAAGACAGGAAGGAATGCGTAAGATATTAAATCTGCCTGTTCATATTAATCCTTTTTCTCTTATTGCAATTGGTTACACTGTTGAAAAAAAGAAAGTTCCTGAAAGATTTAAGACCGATCGTATTCATTTCGAAAAATGGTGAAATTATGAATTACCGTGAAACCATTGATTATATGTACAAGCAATTACCCATGTTTCATCGGGAGGGTAAATTGGCCTATAAAGCCTACCTGGATAATATAATTCAACTTGCAGCAGTATTAAATAATCCTGAGAAGAATTTTAAAAGCATTCATGTTGCAGGAACAAATGGTAAAGGTTCGGTATGCCATATGCTGGCTTCGGTTTTACAACATGCCGGCTATAAAACCGGACTTTTCACTTCCCCTCACCTGCTTGATTTTCGTGAAAGGATTAAAATTAACGGTGAAATGGTTTCTGAGGATTATGTAACTTCTTTTATTGAAAAACATAGAAAATTTATTGAAAAAATTAATCCTTCATTTTTTGAATTAACAACTATCATGGCATTTAAATATTTTGCTGAAAATAATATTGATGTTGCAGTTATTGAAACCGGACTAGGAGGAAGACTCGATTCAACAAATATTATTAATCCTGAAGTATCTGTCATCACAAACATATCATTCGATCATACCGATATTCTTGGAAATACGCTTGCTGAAATTGCGGGTGAAAAAGCAGGGATTATCAAACAAAATGTGCCGGTTGTCATTGGAGAATCCCATAGCAAAACCAGGAATGTTTTCATTAATAAAGCCTCTTTTAATCATTCACAAATAATATTTGCCGATGAAAATTATAGTTCAGAAATACTTTTGAATAATTTACCTGAAAAACAAATTATTAGAGTCACAAAAACCGGTTTCGGATTTTCCAGGAGTTATGAATTGGATCTTTTAGGACATTATCAGCAAAAAAATCTTTTAACACTTCTGGCAACCATAGATATACTTGGTGATTCAGGTTTAAAAATAAAAGATAAAGTTATTGAATCAGGCCTGCGGAATATTACCGGAACAACAGGTTTAATGGGACGCTGGCAGATTCTCGGACACAAACCCTTAATTATTGCCGATACCGGCCATAATGAGGAAGGATTAAAAGCAACCAGTCAACAGTTAGGTCAAATGAAATATAAAAATCTGCATATTGTTTTTGGTATGGTCAAGGATAAAGATGTAAAAAAAGTTTTATTTTTTTTGCCGGGCAATGCAGTTTATTATTTTACGAAGGCCAACATTCCTCGTGCATTAAATGAAATTGATTTGTTGAATGAAGCACAAAAGATGGGTTTGAAAGGTTCGACATATACTTCAGTAGAGGATGCAATAAAAGAAGCGATGGGTCGGGCAACATCTGATGATTGTATTTATATCGGAGGAAGTACTTTTATAGTTGGTGAAGCATTGCCTGTATTTTTAAAAGTATAGCCATTTATTAGAATAATTTTTGTAATAATAAAATACTCAACTATATTTGCAACGCTTTTTTACGAAAAGAAAATAAGGGAGCTTAGCTCAGTTGGTTCAGAGCATCTGCCTTACAAGCAGAGGGTCACAGGTTCGACTCCTGTAGCTCCCACAAAAAAAGAGGTTAAATGACCTCTTTTTAAATTTTCATAATTATGTATTACGCTTACATTTTATATAGTCAAAAGCTTAATAAATATTATGTAGGAAGTACAAATAATATAAAAAGGAGAATTGAAGAACATAACAGGGGTAAGACTGCTTTTTCAAAGCAAGGTTATCCATGGGCATTAAAATATTCTGAAGTATTTAGTACAAGGAATGAAGCAGTAAAAAGAGAGTTAGAAATTAAAAATTGGAAAAGCAGAAAATATATTGAGGCAATTATTGGTTCAAGGCATCCCGGTATCTAAACCTGGAGGGTCACAGGTTCGACTCCTGTAGCTCCCACAAAAAAAGAGGTAAATGACCTCTTTTTAAATTTTCAAGACCTCAAAGGTTTTAAAAACCTTTGAGGTCTTATTGTTAAATGTCTATGAATTTTGATATTTATTTTTTCTTCACTAACTTGCCTGAATAGCCAATAACAGCTTATGAAGTATATTAAACTCGAAAAAGAAAAATATTACCATATCTTCAACCGTGGCAATAATAAAGAAAATATTTTTCTTGAAGATCAGAACTATCTTTATTTTATGAGTTTATATAAGAAGTATATTTATCCCATTGCAGATACCTTTGCATTTTGTTTAATGCCAAACCATTTTCACTTTCTGGTAAGAATAAAGGATGATAAAACTTCAATGGGTTCAGAAACCTTTGGGATTTCAAACCGGCCAGTTTGGAAACCTTTCGCAGATTTTTTCAATTCATATAGTAAAGCTTTTAATAAAAAATACAATCGCACTGGCAGTTTGTTCGAATATAAATTCAAACGAAATGAAGTAAATACATTTGATTATTTGAGAGAATTGGTCATTTATATACACAGAAATCCCGTAAAACATAGATTTGCCGATGATTATAAAAATTACAAGTATTCTTCTTATCAAGCAATCAAGGGCAAAGCAAAGACTGAGGTATGTAAAGATGAAGTTATCAATTGGTTTGATTCTGTGGAAAATTTTATATTTTGTCATAAAAAAGGTCTAACAGATAATAATGATTCAACTTTATTTTTAGAATGATAATTCTATATTAGACCTCAAAGGTTTTGAAAACCTTTGAGGTCTATCTAATTATGGAATGAACTTTCAATAAATTCAACTTCAGAAACTGACTTTTGAAAAAACATTGGAAGAATGGCAGGGCAAGTATCCACAGTTAGATGATATTTCAATTGTTGGGGTGAGGGTTTAATTGGATTTTAATTCCGGAACAATTACTTTTATAAATGTTAGATGCTCGAATTAATTTATTTGATTTTATGAGAAAATTGGCATTTTGTGTTGTTTTAATCATAACATCTTTAATTATTCTGCCGGTTCAGGCAAATAATAAAATTGATTCACTTTTAACTGCTTTAAAAAAAGCAAACCACGATTCGGTAAAAATTCAATTGAATTTAGAAGTCGGTGATCAATTAATTGACAGCTCTCCGGATTCTGCAATATTATATTATACCAAGGCTTTTAGCCTTTCAGGCATTTATGCCTTTTCGAAAAATGACCAAAGTAAATTAAAATCGGCAATTCTTTCATTAAAAGCAACAGCTTTGCGTAGTATTGGTGATGCTTATGAAAGCAAAGGAGACTTCAACCTGGCTATAAAGTTTTACCAGCAATCCCGGAAAATTTCAGAAGAATTAAATGATAAATTAAATATAGCTACCTGTTTTAAAAATATCGGTGTTTTTTACGACGAACTGGGCAATTTCAATATGGCTTTAGATTATTACCTTAGGTCCTTAAAAATTTTTGAAGATATAGACTATAAAAAGGGAATTGCGGCTTGTTATAATGATATTGGCAATATTAATGCATATCAAAATAATAATAATATAGCATTAAGCTATTTTCTGAAATCTTTAAAAATTAAGGAAGAATTAGGCGACAAGAAAGGAATGGCCCTTTGCAATGGAAATATTGGTGCAATTTATACAGAATTTCATAAATACGACCTTGCCACTGAGTATTACTTTAAATCGCTTAAAGCAAGGGAAGAATTGGGCGACAAACATGGAATGGCTATTTGCTACGACAACATGGGTGTTATTCAATCTAATACTGGTAATTACACAAAAGCCATAAAATTTTATAATATAGCTTTAACTCTTTACCATGAAATAAATGACAAAGAAGGAATCTCTATAAGTAACGGGAATATTGCAGCTGCTTATAATGAATTGAAAGAATATAATGTTGCAATTAGTTATGGTAAAAGAAGCCAATATATAGCTAAAGAAATTGGAGCCCTACCCTGGGAAAGAGATGCAAATCAATACTTATCTGATTCTTATAAAGGGTTGAATAATTTCGAGCAGGCACTTTTTCATTATCAAGAGTTTAAGAAATTGAATGATTCCATTTTCAACTGCGAAAAACAAAAAGAAATAACAAAAATGGAAGCCATTTACCAGGGCGAAAAGAAACAAAAAGAAATCATCATTCTGGAAAAAGATAAAAAACTAAAAACTGCTGAGATCCGGAGAGAACAATTACAAAAATATGTTTTTATTGGTGGTTTTTTATTAATGATGTTGCTGGCTATAGTTATATTTCGCAGTTATAGGCAAAAGCAGAAAGACAACTTATTACTGGCCCACCAAAAAGAAGAAATTGAAGAGATTAATGAAGCTCTCAACCAGCAAAACGATGAAATTGAATCGCAGCGCGATAAGCTATATCTTCAAAAGAAAGATATAACCGATAGCATTGAATATGCAAAATTTATCCAGCAGGCATTATTGACCAGCCATGAAATTCTCGATAATTGTAACATTCAGTATTTTATTTTATTCAAACCACGGAATATTATCTCCGGCGATTTTTACTGGTTTAAACAAATTGAAAATTACCTGTATTTCGCTGCTGCAGATTGTACCGGGCATGGTGTGCCGGGAGCATTTATGAGTGTATTGGGTATTTCATTGCTTAATGAAATTGTAAGCAAACGGGACCTAAACCCACCTGCATTGATTCTGAATGAACTCCGCAGAAGGCTTAAAAAATCTTTAAACCAGGACAACCCTGAAACGACATCGCATGACGGCATAGATATATCTTTGTGCCTGCTTGACCTCGAAACGAAAAAGCTTCAGTTTTCCGGGGCTATCAACCCGCTTTACCTGGTCAGAAATAATGAACTTACCGAATATCCTGCAGACAATATGCCCGTTGGCGTGCATCCGAAAGACAATATTGATTTTACAAATCAGGAAATTCAACTTCAACCCAACGATTTACTTTACATTTTTTCCGATGGCTACACATCGCAGTTTGGTGGGGAAAACGGTAAAAAATTCAATATTGCCCGCTTTAAACAATTGCTGGTTGAAGTAAGCAACCAGCCGTTGGAAATCCAAAAAGTGTTGCTCGAAAAAAGGTTTATTGAATGGCAGCAGGATTTTCAACAAATTGACGATATTTTAGTTGTCGGGGTGAGAATATAGTTGTGTTTGATTATTCTTATTTATTAAAACTAAAGTTCCGAAAAGGATTTTTATTCTATAAATTTCAATTTTATTTATTCCGAAAACCCTGAAAAATTTGTTTGGGATTTCAAATTATTTATATTTGTACCTCAAACTAAACAAATTTCAAAAATTTTTATTATGAAAAACATTAAATTTTCCTTTTTCGTTGCAGTAATTTCGGTTGTTGCATTCTTATCGTCCTGTCAGAAGGATAGTATTACTGTATCACTAAAAACTTCAGGCACCTTAAGTGTTCAGTTGGCTGATACTGCAGGAAACAAATTTCCAAAGGTTAAAGTCCATTTGTATTCATATATTGTATCGGACGGAATGCAAATTACTTATGCAGGTGAAATAGATTCAAAACTATCTGATAGTAATGGTAGCGTTAGTTTTGGGATATTAGAGGCAGGGAACTATTACGTGGTAACAGACACGATTAAAAACGGTAAAAAGAAATATTTAATTGCAAAAGCTGTGCAGGTTATTTCGGCTGATACCAAAAATTTAATAATAAACCCTTTCGATTATGTTGGTACTATAAAATTACATATTTATATTGAAACGAATGGGGCGATTGATACCATTAATCGAAAAAACTTAAAAGTTGCACTTGTAAATTACAACGATTATAATAGTTTGGACAACCGGCAAAAAGTAATTAATAAAGCAGTAGATATTAAAAGTTCGGATGCAAACGGAAATGTTGAATTCGATAAAATCCCTTCAGATATTGATTACATGGCTTACGTTTATATTAATAATACTGACACAATGGGTGGCTGGGCCTCTGGTTCTTTTATGGTTTCTAAAGACGACATTTATTCAGGAGAAGCCGATATTTATTTAACAAACTTATTTATAATTAAGGCAAATGTTACCCTTTCAATTCAATATTATAGTTTCTCATCAGGCTACGACAAGCCTGTCACTGCAGCTAATGTTGTTCTTATTAAATACGTTGATTATAATAATTATTCTTTAAACTATGCCAGCCAGAGTACAATTTTATCGCACAAGGTAGTTTCTGGTACAACAAACACAAACGGTATGGTATTATTCACCAATGTTCCTGCCAACATCGAGTACTATGCTTATGTTTATTATAGTATTTCAAATTATACCTGGATAACCTCATATATGTATCCTTATCCTAATTATACTAACAGCTATAATTTTTATATTACTGGTTCGGATTTAGGCTTAACGAAATAGTTTAAATTATAGTTCCCTGTTGCAAAATGCAGGGAACTATTTTCTTCACTATAAACTAACGGAGATTATACTTCGATACAGATAATAAAATTATTTAAAGTAATGCAGGAATCTTTAAATAAAAAAATAACACCAATATTTTGAACATTTAAAATTCAGGGCACGGAATGGCATGGTATTTTTTCTTGAACTGAGTCTTGAATTCAATTATCAAAGATATTTCGTGTGCCCCGCCGGTTGAATTGATCAGGTTCGATACGGTAAAATCATAACTGTAAGCTAATGATAGCTGGCTCGTTTTGAACCCTAGAAGAAAAGACACTGCATCGCCCCATTGATTATTGAGCGAAGGGATACCACGGTACCATATACCAAGCACTAACGGCGATTTTAACCAATAAAGCCCTAAATTGAGCTGTTTATACCCACCCTGCAAACTAAAAAGATATGCTATTGAAATGGATTCGTCAAGTGGCTTTAACAAATGCCCCTTGCTTATTAACTTAATTCCGCCAAAAAAGGAAATTTTTACTGGCGTTGGTGTATTATCGCCGAAAAAAGACTCGTTAGGTTTTAATAAATGGTCGATGGTAAATCCTGACCATAAATCATTATTATAAACCAATACTGATGCGGCACCATCAATATGGCCACGAATTGCCGGCGTTGGGGCTGGCTCGGAGGTTGGCTTATTTGGATCAGAAGAACTGATTTGATCAAAAAAATGAAGCCTTAAAAAATCGAGGTTAAATGTTTTATACAGGAAGCTGATCCCTGGCCGGATATGCCATGTATTTAATAAAATAAAATCGTAAGAATATAACAAATCAAAGTAAGTATTCCCCAATTTACCGGTTCCTGCCTGATCGTTTAAAAGCATGAAACCCAGACCGCTATTGTAATTACTAAAATAATGGTCATAGGCAAGGGTGTAGGTTACAAATCCATTAGGAATAGATGGCCATTGTTCGCGAAAATTAGCCGATATCCTGTTTTGCTGGGTAGCGCCTGCAAAAGAAGGGCTTAAATAAAGTGGCGCAGAATAAAACTGGGTGAACTGAGGATCAATTGCCCGACAGAAAGAAACTGAAATAATAACAAATATCGATATTAATAAATATTTTTTCACATTAAGAATTTCTCAAAAATCAGTAAATAACGTCATAATTAATTGTTTTTAAAAACATCATCATAATTTGCAGTTTAAATAATTAAGTTAAGACGTTAAACATTAATGTTAAAACTTTCCAATTCTCTCTTGGAAATGAGGGTAGGGAAATTAATTATTTTATCCTGATTCATCATTACCCCAACCCTCTTTTCAAATGGAATTTCAAAAACCTATATTATTTTGAATTTGTATAATTTTTTTATTTTCATTGTATTTTAAAAATTAAACATCCCTGATGTTGTTAAAGACGAATTATTCAAGAATCCACTATTTTTCAACTTATATATCGAACTCAAGTTAAACAACAATTTTTATTTCAATTATCTTTTACTGTATCCAATATATATTATTTTATTTTTTATTCATATGCAAAAGCGTAATATCGCCCGCTTTTACAAATGTCCTGCCATTCAGGAATTTTCCCCAGGCTTTATACACATAAACATCCTGATCGCATAATTTTCCTTTATAATATCCATCCCATCCTTTTGAAGGATCATTGGTAACAAATATTCTTTCGCCCCACCTGTTATAAATCTCAAAATGATATTCTGAAGTTTCATCAATAACAGGGCGGAAAACAGCGTTTGGATGCTGGTTATCTGCATTTCCATTCGGGCCGGTCAAATAAGGAACGAATGCATTAGGATATTTAACGCTGCCTTTAACAAAAATTGCGACAACGGTATCACCTGTTAATGAATCGGCACAGTTAAAATCGGACCAGGAAATAAGTGTAATAACATATTTGCCTGTATCTTTATAAAGATGTGCCGGGTTAAGTGAAGTGTCGGTTGTCCCGTCGCCAAACTCCCAAAGATAATGTGCACCATCCTTAGTATAATTGAAACCTCTGATAAAATCATCAGGCAGCATTACTTCCTTAGGAAGAACAGTAAAATTAACCTGTGGCTTTGGATATACTCTTACCATTTCATAATGACTATCGGTTCCGCCTTCTGCATAAACAGTAAGTTTTACATTATATTGTCCTGGGGTTACGAAGGTATGCGATGGATTTGTATCTATAGAAGTTGTCTGGTCATCGAAATTCCAAAGATATGTTTCACCATACACCGATTTATTTTTAAAGTTGATCGAGTCGGGTGTACACTTACTGATTAATGAATCGAATGAAGCAATTGGTTGAGGGGCAAATAGTGTTAATGAACCGGTGGCAGAGTCAATGCAATTGCTATTCGATGTAATCAATTTTACAGTTATAACATAATCATTTGCTTTTTTACCCCAATGAAGGTAAGTATGTTCCATAGAACCTTTGATAGTGGTATCCCTTCCATCGCCAAATTCCCAGATGTAATTCCACGGGCCTTTATTGGTGAGGTCATTAAATTTAAAAGTAGCATTTGGAAAGAATTGCAGGTTAGGGTCAATACTAAAATTCGGAACCGGTGCAGGGAAAATTGTCATAATCCTGGCCGTATCGCTAATGCAACCATATTCAGAAGTGACCTTTAATTTTATAGTATCGTTTATTCCATTTTGTGTATTGTTGGTAAAAGTGTGCAGTGGAACAATTTGTGTAGAAGTGAAACCGTCGCCAAAATTCCAGGAATAATTCTTATTTCCTATTCCGGTCGATTGATTTTGGAATTCTGCATTAAAAGGTGAACATACCGTGTCGGCAACATCAAATGAAGCCTTTAGGGAAGGATTGACAATTACAATTTGGCTTATTGTATCATTACATAAATGGTTATTGTTCCATATTGATAACATTAATTTATAATTCACTAACTGGGTATTTTGAGGATAGGTGTGAGAAAATATTTTATCACTTCTATTCGAATTATTTAAATCTCCAAAATTCCATAAATAACATCCGTTACAAGCCCCAGTGGAATTGTTCGATATTTTAATGGTATTCGGTGCACACACCTGGTCGGTATCGAGGCTAAAACTGGCTAAAAGAGTTGGGTAAACGAGAATATTGTGAGTAACCGAATCCAGGCAATTGTCCTTTGACATAACCGATAATTTCACCGGATATGGTATCTGTATGTTGCCATTGTTTTCATAAGTATAGTTTGGATTTTTAACTTTTGAACCATTACCGTCGCCAAAAGTCCATTTATAGGCACTAATAGAACCTATAGTCTGGTTTGTAAACTGAATAGTAAACGGGGCACAGCCGACACTATCGGATACAAATGCTGGTGTTACCTCAGGCTTAACTGTAATGTTGGTATCTTTAACAGCATTACATCCGTTTAAAGTTTCCACATACAATTCCACCTGTTCTATCAGCACCTGGCCTTTGTTATTGTATGTGTGTTGCAAAACAGGATTGTTTATCAGGGTTTTTGGCGTGCCATCCCCAAAAGTCCAGTATGATTGAAAATTATTCACTGACTTATTCGTAAATGTAATACTGTCGGGTGCGCATATGGCCCGCTTGGAAATAAGAAAATCTGCCTTGGCAGTGGGGAATATCACAATACTATTTTTAAACGTATCGGTACAATTGAATGTAGATGAAGTTGCGATAAGCTTCACATGAATGGTTGTATCATTCTTTGGAAGATAAGGATAGTTGTAGGTTATTGTCGAACGTGAAGTCATATCAGAATCATGGTCATCATAAAACCACTGGTAAAGTTTTCCTCCCCCCTTAGACAGGAACTGCACTTGAGCAGGACTGCAAACCGAATCGGGAGCTACAGAAAAGTTAAAATCAGGTTTGGGATAAATAGTGATGTCGGTAATTGCCTGGTCAGTGCAACCAAAATTTGTATATGCTATAGCCTTAACCCTTGTATATTTTGTAAAAGAGGTAAGGTTTGGAAAAGTTTTAGATATATTTAAAACAGTATCCAGATATTTTAAATCGTCCTGATACCAGCTAAGATGATCTGCAACTGTAGTATCTGCCGAAAAAGTAACAAGTAACGGGGGGCATCCTTCTTTATTAGGTGCCACACCAACAACAATCGTAGGTTTTGGATAGATCGTCAGGCTTACTTTTGTATAGGGACCTTCGCAACCATTTGCCCATTGTGTCACATAATAGGTATATGTACCCGGATTGTTTTGGCCGGTATTATAATCATTTGTATTGTGTACAATTGTTTTAAGTGTGCTATCGATATACCAACTTAAATTTGTACCGGTGGCAATTAAGTCGGGTATTATATCATTTTCGCATACAGTCAAGCTTTTTGAAACAGGTGCACCCGGTTTCTTGTAAATAGAAATATTTACCACTGAAGCAGGGCTCTGGCAACCATTTATAGTTTCGGTTACAAAATAAGGTATCGTGCCTCTTTTCGAAGTGTCGGGCATTATGCTTAGCTTATGTGAAATCGTACCGGTAAGATACTGATTGCTGTACCAGGTAATGGTACTAATTCCTTCTAAAGTAGGAAAAGCATGGATTGAGTCTAATTTTTCACCTTCACAAAATTCCCCTTCCGGGCCAGCTGATGGTGCAGGTGGTGCTCCACCAGCCTTGATTTGAACTGTGTCTCCCCTGACTTCGCAACCAACCCCATTTCTTATTACTAAGTAGTATGTCCCTTTCTTTAACCCGGTAAAAGTATTATTAGCCTGGTAATTCTTTCCGTCATCAATGGAATAATTAATAATACCGGTACCGAGTGCGTTTATTGTTATTGTTCCATCATTCATTCCACAATAGGTTTCATTAGTAAGTGTCGATTTAATAAACCTGGGAATGTTATTTATGGTAAGTGTAACTTTTATAGCAGCGCTTTGACAGTCGTTTACTGTTTGTGTTACATAAAAATTATATAACCCTTTGGAAATCTTTCCTGTCTTATAGGATGAAGTATCTGCCACTTTTATATTGAGATTTTCATCAATATACCAGCTTATATTTTGTCCTGTAGCTACCAGATCGGGTACAGGGCTGTTATAACATATGGAAGTGTCATGTGAAATGGGAGGAAGCGGAATACCATTTATTGTAAGGTTAACTGTATCCGGGTTGCTCTCACAGCTATTGACAGTTTGTGTGGCAAGAAATGTCAGCACAGTCGGGTTGGCTGGTATTGTAGGTGTGTATGAAGTTCCAGAAACAATAAACACATTGCTCTTGTTGTACCATTTAATGTTTTCGCCATCGGCTACGAGGGAAGGAATTGATGCACCCTGGCACATTTCTTTATTTTGTGCGAGAGGCGGTTCCGGCGTTTTATTTATTGTCAATTGCTGAAGCGATATAGGGCTTTCGCATCCGTTAACAATTTGGGTAGCCCCATAAGAATATACTCCAGGAAGAGTTTTCTTTGTATTGAAATTATTACCCGTTGCCAGGAGGGTATCTTTGGATAAATTGTTATACCATTTAACACTGCTTCCGTTAACATGTAAATTTGGAATTGTGTCTCCGCTACATGTGCTTATAGTTGTATCGCCTGGTGATGATGGTATAGAATTAATACTTAATGTTACTGTGTCAGAAAGGCTGTTACAGTTCTTATTTGAAACCTGGATGATATAGAATGGATATTTTCCAACAGCAGTCTTGGCAGTATTCAACGATGTCCCGGTAGCAAGGTAACTTGAACCCGCCAAAGTTGGGTCGCTGAACCATTTAATAGTATGAATTCCGGTTGCAGTAAGGTTTGGAATAATGTTTCCTTCACAAACAAAAGTATCCCTGCCAACAGGACTGGGAGGAATTGGATTGATGGTTATAGTAACAATGGATGAAGTACCCTGACAACCTCCGATAGTTTCCGTCACATAATATTTGCTTGTGCCTAATGTGCTGTCTGGTTTTATGGTAAAGCCTGTATCTATTATTGATGATAACGAAACATCATTATACCAGGTTAAAATCCCTCCTGCCGTGGTATTTGCGTTCAATTTTTTCAGGGCCTGGCCAAAGCAATAGCTTGAATCGGTTCCTGCTATTGGTGCAGGCGGCGGCCCTCCGGCTTTTATTTCCACAACAGGGCCATAAGAGTAACATATATCATTTCTTACTACAATTTGATAATTCCCATTTTTCAAACCCTGAAACTTCGTTTTGTTATAAATAAAAGTCAACCCGCTGTCGATTGAGAAATACATAGGATTAACATCATGAGCAGTAATGGTGATCGAGCCGTCTTTTTTATTGCAATAGGTTTCATCTGTTTTGGCTGGCGGATCTATTGAAGGCACAGATAATATTGTAACAGACGTAAAACTCCTGTCGCTTTCACAGCCATTAATTAATTGTTTGGCAGAATAAATATATACACCGACATCAGTATTTTGAGTATTGAAAGTAGTTATTTTATCCGACTGAATTGGCGTATTACTAATGCCTTTATACCATTCTATTGTTGCCCCGGCAGCGCCTGTTGCAGTTAGTATCGGAGTATCAGCCCCTTTACAATAACTTAATGTATCAAGAACAAGTGCCGCAGGTTTTGGCTTGATGGTTATGGTTACTTTCTTTTTATCGCTTTCACATCCATTTAGTATTTGAGACACAAAATATATATAACTACCTGCAGAAGCGGTATCTCCAAGTCCATGATCAAATGGATTATCAATACTTACAAGAGTTGTATCTTTATTATACCATTGTATATTAATTCCTGAAGTGGCCACTAAAGCCGGAACGAGTGTTCCCTCACATACAGTAATATCAGGCGCCTGTGGCATCGATGGTTTGGATTTAATAATTAAAGAAGCTGAATTGGTCGGACCTTCACAACCCAATTCTGTTTGTGTGGCATAATATGTATAAGTTCCTGCTAAAATTTTATTTGAATTGTAATAATTTCCGGTATCAAGGAAATTTTTTGCCAGATAATCTGAATACCATCTAATTCGGGTAGTATCAGCAAAAAGAAGTGGCACAGAACCTCCGTTGCAGGCAGATTCATCTGATGTATATGCAGTCGCAGGAAGTGATTTAATAATAAAAGTTGAAGTATCAACAGGACTCTCACATCCATTTATTGTTTGGGTTACATAATAAAAATACGTTCCTGGTGAAATATCGAATGATTTAAAACTATTCCCTGTTTTAATAACTCCACCACTTTTATCTGCAGCTGCATACCACAGATCATGACTTCCCGAGGCTAAAAGTTTGGGATTTTTCCCGGCATTTCCTGTAAAACAAATCATTGAATCAGTTGCAAAAGGTTTTGCCGGGATTGGGTTTCTTGTTATTGTAACTTTACCGGGCGTACTTTCACAGGTATCACCTGCAGCCAATTCAACTATTTCGGTTGCATAATATATAACACTTCCCAATGTGTCGCTTCTTGGATAGACTTTAGAATGATTACTTTTATATAATATTGAAAGGTTTGGAGTTAAGTACCACATAAACCTGCTTGTATGAGCAGGGAGAACCGGAACATTAGTAAGTGACTGCAAACTGTCCATCGTTACACCATCGCACCAGGTGTTATCGGAAAGGACTGTTGGACTATTAGGTGTATTAATTTTTTTCAATTTAATTGTGTCGCTTTTTATAATACAACCGTATTTATTCCTGACCAAAATGGGGTATAACCCAACACCCAGATTTTTAAAAGTATCGTTGGATACGAAATGATATATGTCGGTGACAGAATAAAGTAAAGGAGGGCTGCTGGCAGGTATATTCGCATCAATTACAATCTTGCCATCCTTACTATTACATAACGACATGGAAAATGTATCGGCAGGAGGAATAAATAAAACAGGTATTGGATTGACTTTAATAATTTTCGTACCAAGAATTGTTGCAACACATCCATTGCCATCTGTCAATTGCGCAACTTTATAAGTTTTAGTAAAGGTAGGTTTAATGTAAATTGAGTATGGTAAACCAAAAACAGAATCGGAAGGTTGATTTACAGAGTTTATGGAGTAAATCATTTTCCAGGGGGCTTTCCCGGTAAGAATAAAATTGAGTTTTGCAGAATCACCCAAACAAATACTATCTGGTGAGGTAATATTTCCGGTTGGAAGCGGGTTTCGTACTAGAATTGCAGCTGCTCCAAAATCTTTGGCTGAACAATTATTATTGTCAATAATTTTATTTAACCGGTAGGTACCAGCCTGAAGAATTGTATCGATTTTTAGTAATGTATCGGAAGTAAATATATTATAAGGTGTTATGCCATTTAATTTATAAGTAATATTAAAAGGTGGACTGCCTTTAAGTGCAATTTTGATAGTGGCTTTTGTCGTGTCTTTACATAAAGTACTGGAACCGGTAATTGTACCTGAAGGCAAAGGATTGGAAGTTATAATTGCTTCATTTCCAAAATCGGTGCCCTGGCAACCATTGGCATCAGAAAGTTCAACAGCCGAATACGTTCCTGCACGGGAAGTATTCAGTGTGAAAGGACTTGAACCAATACCACTAACCCTGAAAGTATCAGTACCAACATTATATTTCAGGTTCCATGGAGCCTTGCCGGTAAGATTAAAAATCACAGGAGTTGTTGTAATTCCATCATTGCATATCTGGTTTGTTCCTGTAACATTTGCGGTTGGTAAAAGATTAACAGTAATTATTGCCGTATTGCCTAAAGAAGTCGCCGAACAATCATTACCATCTTTTAGTTTTGTTATATGATAAGAGCCAGGAGAGGATGCAGTAGAATGTTCGGGATTGTTAGAAGTAACAACGTTATAATTACTTGTCCCATCGGTGAAAGTGTAAGAATAAGGCGCTTTTCCGGTAAAACTAAATGTTAAAACTGCTGAACTGCCATCGGCACAAATTTGTGTAGTTCCCGAAGTATTCGCAGTAGGCAGTGCATTAATTGTAATTTTGATGGTCGAAGAAGGTCCTTTA
>Ga0265316_10001738_pt1 | contig 23105 bp, 18 predicted proteins | sample 4522metaG_FD_202092 | JGI IMG/M metagenome (GOLD analysis project Ga0265316, IMG submission 202092) | Rhizosphere microbial communities from Carex aquatilis grown in University of Washington, Seatle, WA, United States - 4-5-22 metaG | ecosystem: Host-associated > Plants > Roots > Rhizosphere >... | reverse complement strand
TCAGTTGATGTTCCAACTGTGGAACGTGGGTTTCGTGAATTTACTTTCTGCTCAATTGCAATAGCAGGAGGGATGCCGCTTATGAAATCTACCTCAGGTTTATTCATCCGGCCAAGGAACTGACGTGCATATGAAGAGAGACTCTCAACGTATCTTCTTTGTCCTTCAGCATATATAGTGTCGAAGGCCAGCGATGACTTTCCTGAACCCGATACCCCGGTTATCACAACAAGTTTATTTCTGGGAATTTTAAGCGAGATATTTTTCAGATTATGTACCCTTGCCCCCTTGATTTCAATACATCCCTCCATATCTGATCCTTTAATAAATGTGTTAAATTTCTGTTAAAGACCAAAAGTAATACTTTCAAATCAAAAAAATTACTTTCTTTGTATTTCGAATAAATACTAACTAAAAACAGACTGCCTATAGAATATCTCTACTCTAGTTAATTAAAAGAGAGAGTTATGAATAAATTGATTTCCGATTATGAACTGATTCTGAGGTTTATAAAAGGTGAGCAGTCATGTTTTGAAAAGCTAATCCACCGTCATAAAAACAAGGTTTTCGCTTATATAAGTCTTTATATACGCGATCAGGCACTTGCTGAAGATATCTTTCAGGATACCTTCCTTAAAGTGATTCAATCTGTTAAAGCGGGTAAATATTCCGATAACGGAAAATTTGTTTCCTGGGTGATGCGTATAGCTCATAACCTTATTATTGATCATTTCCGCAGAATCAAGCAAATGAACACCGTTTCAAACGATAACTATGAATCTGACCTGTTTAATTCAAAATCGTTCGCTGAAGACAATGTGGAGGATGATATGATAAAAAGACAGATTCAAAAAGATATCAGAAACATGATAAGCCATTTGCCTGATGACCAGAGGGAAGTAGTAATCCTCAGGCATTATGCTGGGTTAAGTTTTAAGGAAATCGCTGATATAACCGATGTAAGCATAAATACAGCTCTTGGCCGTATGAGATATGCCCTCATTAACATGAGGAGAATTATGGTTGAGAAAAACATCAGCCTTACACTGAACTGAACCGGATTGTTTGAGTGTAAATGCACAACGGTTTAAGGCAAAGAGCAATAGCAAAATAGAGAATCAGCATAATAATTGAATTTTTAAATAAATAAATACAATAATATCTGTATTCGGGCCGTTTTCATATAAACTGAAAACATGAAGCCTATGGGATTAAATTCTACTCCTTTTATCACATACAGGGATATCAAGGTTAAAGACATAGATCTAATAGAAGATGCAATGGCTTTAAACACTGAATTCTGTGATGTGATTGCCCTTCTCCGGAGCATAAATGTAGTTCCGGGGAGAAGTTTGACAATGAGCCTGATAACGAAAATCAGGAAAAAAGTTTAAGATTCTCAAAAAACACAGGAATTTTTCCTGTGTTTTTTTTTGGATATATGAAATTAAAACAATATCTTTGTGATATTAAAATAATATCATATACCATGGAGCAGAAAAATTTGACCATCACTAATATTGAATCCTCAAAAGATGATCAGTCTTGTGTGGGGCAGCTTACTCACGGAGATAAAAAGAAGATATTCACCTATATAAGACGGTTTATACACGATTCTACTCAAGCTGAAGATATCTTGCAGGATACCTTGCTTAAAGTGTTTCAATCTGTTAATGCTGGAAAATATTCAGATAATGGAAAATTTCTTTCCTGGGTGATGCGTATTGCTCATAATCTGATAATTGACCATTTCAGAAGGATGAAACAAATGAATACTATTTCGACCGATAATTATGAATCTGACCTTTTTAATTCAGAGAAATATTCTAAAGGTAACATTGAAGATGATTTGATTAAAAGAGAGATGCATCATGATGTCAGGAATATGGTCAGCCGCTTGCCTGATGATCAGAGAGAGGTTGTGATACTGAGGCATTATTCAGGTTTTAGCTTTAAGGAGATTGCTAAAATAACCAACATAAGCATAAATACAGCCCTGGGACGTATGAGATACGCTCTTATAAATCTGAGGAAAATGATGGAGGAGGAAAATATCATTCTTTCAATAGCTTAGAAATCATTTAGATATGCTTAATTTTAATGGGTTTCAAGAATGTTATATAAACTTATTTTTTTAATTATTTCTCTTTAAACTAATATCAACTCTTATGAAACATGAAATTACAGTAAAACCCATTTCGGGTTACATTGCACTGCTTATGGCTGTTTTATTTATTGGTGGTGCTATTGCAGGATTTGCCTATGAGAGATACTGGATTGGTGCAATTCTGACATTGCTCTTCATTTTTACCATTCTTGGATTTACAGTTGTATATCCAAATGGATCGTGTGTTATGGTTTTATTCGGTGCATATAAAGGAACAATCAGGGAAAATGGATTTTTCTGGGTCAATCCTTTATATTTCAAACGCAGATTATCTCTTAGAGCCAGAAACTTTAACAATGAACCCATTAAGGTAAATGACAAAATCGGAAACCCGATTAAAATTGGTTTAGTGCTTGTTTGGAGAGTTGCAGAAACATATAAAGCTGTTTTTGAAGTAGATGATTATCAGCATTTTGTATTAGTGCAAAGTGAGGCTGCTCTCCGAAAACTAGCTGGTTTATATCCGTACGACAACTTTGAGGATCACGAAGCTGTTATTGCTCTCAGAAGTGGTGGACAGGAGGTAAATAACGAACTTGAAAAGGAGATAAGGGAAAGGTTGCAGATCTGTGGTATTGAAGTTATTGAGGCGAGGATCAACTATATTGCCTATGCCGAAGAGATCGCAAATGCCATGCTTAGAAGGCAACAGGCTTCGGCAGTTGTATCGGCGCGATTTAAAATTGTTGAAGGTGCAGTATCAATGGTTGAGATGGCCCTGGCACAATTATCCCTTAAAAAAATTGTTGAACTTGATGAAGAAAAGAAAGCTGCTATGGTCAGCAATCTGATGGTTGTACTTTGTGGCGATAAAGATGCTACACCTATTGTAAATACCGGAACCTTGAATTCATAAGATGAGTGAAAAAAAACCATTTGTTCTCAGGATTGACCAGGAAAAGTTGAAAGCTCTGGAAAAATGGGCTTCTGACGAATTCCGGAGCACTAACGGTCAGATTGAGTATATACTCGATCAGGCCTTAAAAAAAGCAGGCAGATGGAAAACACTATCAGAAAATATTAAAAAGAATGAGTAATGGACGAAATATTAAAATATACATGCCCAAAATGTGGCAATAAAGAATATGAGACTGGTGAAATGTGGACAATTGGCAGCTTTTGGACAAGAATGTTCAAATTTTATAAATTTAGATTTACCTTCGTTTCTTGTAAGAAATGCAACTTTACTGAATTTTACAAGATTCCCAGGAAAACAATAGGAGAGATGCTTAACTCTACTTCCAGATAAAGCTCGTTTTCACTGATTGATAAAGTAAATGGAATGGCAGGCAACAACGCCTGCCGTTTCTGTTCTCAGACGACTTGGACCAAGATGCACTGGGAAAAATCCCATGGTTATTGCAGAAGTAACCTCTTCTCTGCTGAAATCGCCTTCGGGTCCAATAAGTATTATTGAGTTTGCATTTTTTGAACACACTTCAGAAATCTTCTTTCTTTCTGTTGAAGCATCACAGTGAGCAATCATCCGGATTCCGTTCAAATCACTACTTATAAAATCCTTGAAACTGCATGGTTCATTAAGAACTGTTTTTTTCGCCTTAAGCGATTGTTTCATTGCCGAGATTATGAGATTATTCAATCTGTCACTCTTAATTCCAGGTTTTTCAGTGTTTTTGCATATCAGCGGTGTAATCTCATCTATCCCGATCTCAACACTCTTTTCTATAAACCATTCAAATCGTTCAGGATTCTTTAAAGGGGAAATAGCTATATGAAGTCTGTAATTTCTTTTTTCGAAATCTTTAATTTTTCCTGTAATATCTATAGTGCATTTATTATGATCCGGATTGCTGATGATTCCTTCATACAGATTCCCTTTACCGTCAATCAACCGAACATTAGAACCTTTTGTCATTCTTAATACCCTGATCAAATGCTTTGACTCTTTTTCGTCAAGAGTGTAGAAATTGCCATTTATATCAGGTGCATAAAATATCTGCATGGGATTCAGTTTTTACAAAATTAGATAAATTGATTTAACCTTTGAGGGCCTTTGTGAAAACCTTTGTGTTCCTTAGTGGTTAATAATTTTAACACAAAGTGCGCAAAGGACAACACAAAGTACCACAAAGTTATACAAATTCTTGTCAGATATGAAAATAGGTCTTCTTTCGGATACTCATGGATGGATACACCCAAGGCTTTTTGATCATTTTGCCGAATGTGATGAAATCTGGCATGCTGGCGATATAGGAAATATTGAAACGGCCGATAAACTCGGAAAATTTAAACCATTGAAAGCCGTCTACGGAAATATCGACGATGCCGTTGTCAGAAAAGCTTACGGTGAAAAATTGATTTTCATGTCTGAAGAGATCAGGGTTTGGATCACCCATATCGGTGGAAACCCCGGCCATTATGACCGGAAAGTATTACCTGCTATATATGAAAATCCTCCTGATCTTTTCATCTGCGGACATTCGCATATAGCTAAAGTTATGTACGATAAAAAAGCCGGATTTTTATATATGAATCCCGGGGCAGCAGGGTATAACGGCTTTCATAAATATATGACAGCAATCAGATTTCAGATAGATGGGAAAAGCATCCACGATCTTGAACTGATTGAACTTGGAGAAAGGGGTAAAATCATTTTACAGGACCATTAGGGTCTCCCTGATTATCTTCTGCATTATTTTCCGACATTCTATGCAGGAATCTGGAAAGACGGTCCTCAACTGCAATCATATAATAATAAGGCATTTTTGTTGAAGATTCAGGATCTTTCCGGTCATTCAGTTTCGTTTTGGTAATAATTGTATTGTAATTATTATTTCCCGACTGCGTCATCATCACCCCTTTGAAATATGAGAAATAATACCAGGTAGATGCATCTGCTTTAAGGTAGATATCTATCATATCTCCCGATCTTCTTCGCTGGATCTCTATGTAGCCGTCGACATAAACATTTATGGGTTGAGGTCCTATGAATCCGATTCCGATTTTACCACTCGACCTGAATGATGATGTAGATTCATTCCAGAACAGGTTTACATCGTTAAGCAAAAGTTCGTATGTAAATTCTTTCGGCAGGTTCTTTGATGTTCCAAAAAGATCCATCTCTTCTTTTAGTTGTGTTGCAACACTTATTCCCAGAAGATCCTTCATCCCCTTATTGTTCAGATCTGTATTAAGATTAACAGGTTTAAGGGAAGGCATAAATCTGAACTCATCTGCCATTACTCTGAGCGCTTCGCTTGAAAAATGAAAATCCAGGGCAAGGATAGCATTAATATTTACCTTCCCTGAATCAATCCCATGGATTACTTTGCCTGCGCTGCTCAGTTTAACCAGGTCGAGTTTTGCGCCAAAATCAATATTCCCTTCTTCTGATAATACACAAAAATTCTTATCAAATGCAATCATATTTCCCGGAAGAGTCTGATCAATAAGCTTTTCGCGGGAAGCGATTAAGTATCTGCCTTTTGTCTTTTCATAGTAAAGCCAACCACCTGAATTCACAAGAGCAACATCTGTCCATGATTTTTGCGCGGAGAGGAAAGCCGGATATATATGAATAGAATCAGTATTTATAAAAGAGCCTGAAAAAATAAGATTATCATTCATATCTCTTGGTTTATCACTTACAGGGATCATAACATTTTTTGGATCGATCTGTGATTTGAATTTAATCGGATAACTACTGAGAGTATTGCAACTATGCAAAACTCCTGCAGCGCCTGTGAAGGCAAGATTATCAGCTCTGGATGAGAGGGTTACATCGCCTTCAAAGGAAAACGCAGGGCTAAGCAGAAATTTCTGGGATGCAGGTATATATCCTCTTGCGTTGGTTGTTGATGTGTCGACCTCCAAAACCGGGAAATTAATATGCTGGATCTCTTTATTTTCATCTGCATAATCGTATACCGCACTACCGGAATATCGTTTGGTAGATTCAATATCAATCTTGGCATAATGTAATATATGCCTGTGGTTAAGAGCTATGGTGGCATTTTGCATCTGCTCTATTTTAGCCCGCCTGCCAATTACTATTTTCCCGTTTTCAGGTTGAATAAGTGCATCAGCAATATGGATGTAATTTATGTTATCAGCTTCGATATACTCCTGATCAAGATGATAGCTCCCTTTCCATGATGAAAAAGCAACCGTATCAGAAATATTGTTTGTAGCAAAGAAAGTCGGCTTATCAAGTCTGGCGTAGTCAAGCTTAAGGAGTTTATCTGTTGCTAACAGCGGAGTGTTAGACTTTCCCTTTTGTTCCATACTTAGTATACGGTTTTCCATATTGTAGGTAAAATCAGTCATGGTACAGATATACTGTATCTCAGGGAATTTAACGACTGATGAATCGGTATTCAATCTGAAATGTGCAATTTTTTGGTCAAAATTGATTTCGGTATTGGCATTTTCAGCAACAAAAGAATAACCGTTCGTGGAAAGGGATTTTAATGTATAATCAGCAGTATCGGCTTTAATTGAATTTGCAGCAAAACTAAATAGATTTGAAGTGATCCTTGAATCGGTTAAATTAACCACTCCTGAACCGTTTAGTTTTGAGGGTGACAGACTTAAACTGCCATCAAGTGTTGTTCCGTTTCCAAACATACTAAATGTTTTGCCGGTTTCATTTGTGGCAATCCATTCATCTTTTTTAGTAAGCCATTTAATTGCTACATCCTTACTGTTAAGAATAGGGAATAATCCGGTTGAGTCTTTTTCAGTATTGAAAGTGGAGGCCTGAGTGATCATTGAATCGGGGAAGAATTTGAATTCATCTGAGATTGTTGTTGAAGTCAGGTGCTTGATTGTTCCGCTTCCTGTGAGTCCCTTGTTGCTCATACTCAGAGAATTGAATAATTTACCCCTGCTACCATAGATCTCAATTCCTTCAGGGGGGACGGTCATATTAAACCCCAATGAGTTATTTTCCTGTATAACAAGATATTGCTTCATAGGTTTGAGAATATTCCCTCCCACAAATTCTCCTGAAAGTTGCATATCCTGGTTTGTATAGTGATCTATATTCTCATAAGTGAAAGGATCAACTTTGAAATAAAAATCCTTTTGTTTGTAAACTCCTTCAAGGCCTTGTATCTTATCGTAGAATATATATGAATTGGTCGTGGCATTTATTATTGGATACTGCTTAAGACTTTTTAATCCCGATTTGTTATTTGGATTATCAATATATAGTTCTGCAGTTCCAAGTTGAATGAGGTTATCTACATTTTCAATAATTGGATTACCCATCTTATCCTTCTTCTCGGTCTCTACGGAAATCTTAATGGAATCGATTTTTTGAAGCCTGATCTTGAAACTATCATAGCTGAACGAGAATTTGTATCCGTAAACCCTAAACAAACCTGCCTCAACAAAACCATCAAAATTAATATCTCTGTTTTTCCCGATATTAAGTTGTTTATTATAGGGATAAATTGCGACCTTCTGAGAATCACTCAGAAGAACACCGGTTACTCCGTATATTGTGAGTCCGTATTTTTTCAGATCGAGAATTGCGTTATCCGTCGGAGCTTTTGTTTCGCTCACAATATTGATGATGTCATAATCCTTTTTTTTTGCATATGAATCGAGGAAGTCTTTGGTTTTTTTCTTTATTGTGACCTCGTTATTAGTCCGGTCATAGAAGATAAAACCCTTATTGGCCATGTCAATGCACAACCCTGTAACTGCTTCTACCGGCTTATCCAGCCATTTGGCAAATTCCTGTACCGGGAAAGTCTCTGAATAAAACCATGCCGCAAATTTTGTCAAACGGTTAAGAGGATGGTAATCATCAATACCCATCAGTTGCAAAAAATAATCTGAATTGAAGAAGGACGTTGATTCAAATTGCGCCTGGCCAAGGGAAGCGCCTCTGGCATGTGAAAGAATAATTTTTGATTCGTTCATATTCCATGACAAATATTCAAAATACATGTCGAGGTTGTGGAAGGAATCGAAGTAGGGACTCTTGGAGACAGGATTGTTTGTACGGAAAAGATTTACCTGTCGGGTTGCAGCGAAATATGAAAACCCCAGGTTAGAATGGTATATCGAATCTTTATCCAGATACAAAGATATAGCAGCTTCCTGGCAGTTTAATCCGGTTTTAGAGAAAAGAAACTCTTTTGAACGGATTCTGAGATATAGAGTATCATTTCTGAAAAGAGTGATTTTTGCAGGAGCTGCATTTTTACCTGTTCCCTTAATATTTGCTCCTTCAAATGCGAGACCACCTTCATAATTAACCCCTTTATAGATATTTTTGATTTTAAATTCTTTTGCATAAGTCTCAAAACGGGGAAAGGTAGCCTTATCCTTATCGGCAAAGCTGATCGCCTGGTCGGCGAGTAAGCCAGATACAGGTTCTTTAAAATAGGTACTATACGTAAGTTTCGCAGAATCAATAACGAAACTACTTTTTGCCAAATTAATTGAATAATCAGTTAGTTCAGCAAAAACATCTTTACGTGAATGTCCGGCTTTTTCCCAGGTAACGACACCTTTACTACCTCTGAACTGCTGAAGCCCGGGAAAGTATTTTCCGGTAACATTATATAGTTCAGTACTGTCTTTTTGATTATAGCAGGTTAATGTAGCATTTGAAATTGTGACATAAATAGCAGTATCATAAAGAAACTTAAGAGTATTATTTTTTACTTTCCATTTAATGCTTCCCGATTCGGACAGTACATTATCCTTGACCATCAAGCTGCTATTCTTAAAATATTTGTCGATATTGTCATTTGTATATGTCTGACTGAATGCTATTTCACTTAATCCTTTGAGCCAGTTTGTGAAAAACGGAATGTCTCGTTTATACTCGATGAAATAATTCAGGGTTACAAGAAAATCATAGAATTGAGGGACAATTCTCATTTGCCTTGATGAGAGCTGACTCGAAATATTTATTATCTTATCCATAATTTCAGTGCTGAATGCAGCGCTGTCCCACCTGGAAAGAAATGTGTTAACGTTGGCAGTCTGATCGGCATTAAGGTTTGGTCCCATAAAAGCTGTCAGTTCAGTTCTGAATTTTGAACGATCTCCAGAAAACGCTGATTTGGTCTGGCCCAATATTGTACCAGAAATCAATGCCTGTAAGGAGAGACTAAGAATTATCAGCTTTTTTAACATGAGACTAATCTTTTTGCTATTTACCCCCTAACCCCCCAAATAGGGGGCTATGTTATTCTTAATTATTCTTACCCCCCAAATGGGGGGCAGAGGGGTTAAATTGATTCGACTATTGCAATAAAATCCTCTTTTTTAAGAGCAGCTCCTCCAATTAGCCCGCCATCCACATCAGGTTTAGAGAAAATTTCAGCGGCATTAGATGGCTTGCAGCTGCCGCCATACAAAATTGGCAATTTTTTAGCACAATCGTTGCCATATTTTTCTTTAACCAGTTCACGGATATATTTATGCATCTCCTGAGCCTGGTCGGGTGATGCGGTCAGACCGGTGCCGATTGCCCATACGGGTTCATAGGCAATAACAATCATATCCATCTGTTCCGCGGTCAGGCTGAATAATCCTTCCTCCATTTGTCTTCTGACAATAAGAAAATGTTGAGCTGCTTCCCTTTCCTGTAATACTTCACCACAGCAGAATATAACTTTTAATCCGCTGTTAATAGCCAGTAATGTTTTCTTATTCAGTAGTTTATCATCCTCATGATAATAAGTTCTCCTCTCAGAATGTCCAATAATAACATATTGAGCACCTGTACTTTTTACCATCCATGCAGAAACTTCACCGGTATAGGCTCCGGATGCTTCGGCAGCGCAGTTCTGAGCCCCAAGGGCCACCTTACCATGTTTAAGAATATCAGCCATACCAGCGAGATGTATAAACGGCGGGCACAGAATAACCAGAGCTTTTTCCGAAGGGCTCTCCTTAAAATACTTCTCAATTGAACCCGCGAACTTTAGTCCTTCAGCAAGATCCATATTCATTTTCCAGTTACCGGCAACAATCTTTTTTCTCATATAATTCAAAATTTAAAATGTTTTAAAGCATCTATCTGTCTTTTCCTTTTTAATTGGATATCCTTGACCATAATTCCATGCATTGTCTTATAAGTCACTGCTCAATATAACTTCCCTTTGTGTTTAAATGAATTTGGTTTTACCACAAAGGTACACAAAGGTAAACACTAAGGTTCACAAAAAAATTCAAACAATTACTATTTCTTTTATTTCTCATCCCCGGGAAGATTCATCTGTTTTTCGAACCAATCATTTCCCGGAACATTTGCCCATGACCATTTACCCAGAATTGTACCATCTTTAACTAAAATGTATCCAGGATTTGACCGTACCATGGTTTTTAAAGTTGTCTCATCCGAGGAACAGAATGCCAACCCATTCTCATAACTTTTTATTTCCTCTGTTCCTGAAGAGGTCAGAATATAAAAGTTGATACCGTGCGTCTTACAATAATTGCCAAGTTTAAATCCGTCGGATAAATGGTTCTTTCCTCCTTCTGCAAGTTTTTTGGAAATCATTAAAACAGAATAACCCCGGAAAGTTAATATTTGCCGGGTGATATCCTCTCCGGTCAGGGAGGTTACAATGAAATCGTGTATTGGAGGTTTATATCCTTTTTTTAAAAGAACCGATTTCTGATCAACAAACTTCCAGGTTGAATCATTAGCCGGATAGTTATTCAGATTGAAAATCTTTTTGACCCCGTTTTTTTCATATACAAAAGTTGTCGTGTACTCATCTACCGGAACACCTTCAGGGACAACCATCTTATCAGCAATTTTTACTCCTTTTTTATAAGGCAGAAAATCAATAACAGGGAGATATCTGAGATTTACGAGTGAAAAAATGATGAAAAGGACAATAACTATGGATATTATGATCCATTCAGTAATATTACTGAAGAGTTTCTTGGTTTGATTTCTTCCTGAGTAAAGGATTATCAATAAAAAAACTAATATTAGGTTTTTTCCAAATGTCTGCCAATTGGTAAGATGGATTGCATCACCGAAACAACCACAGTCCGAAACAGGGTTTGTAAGTGCAAGAATGAATGTGACAGGAGTGAAGATTGCCAGAAGGATAAGAACACCCCAAATTCCTGTTTTCTGCCGTAATCCTGTAAGAACAGAGAAACCCGAAATGAATTCAGCTGCACACATACATATTGCAAGGGCAAGACTCATAGAATTAAGAAACCCAAGGTGAAATGCCTGAAAATAATCATGAAATTTGTATGCGGATCCGAGAGGATCGATTGCTTTTACCACTCCTGAAAAGATAAAAACGAGACCAATAATTATTCTGGCTGCAATCCTTAATATCTTCATTTCAGATGAGTTTTCTTTCGTTTAAGACTTTTATAATAAGATCAAATATTTCAACAGGAGGAAGTACAGTACCAACACTATTGCTGCAATCAATAACTGCAAGATGGTCATCTGATTCCGAAACTCTCAGATAAATATCCCGGACTTTTTTCTGAAATACCACACTCTCTTCATGGATATCTCTGTTTCCATTAAGATAATCCCGGTCATTTCCAGTTCTCGTTTTTGATAAATTATTTTCTGTAAAGGCAAAGGGTACATCCAGAAAGATATTAAGATCGGGTTTAGGAATTAAAAAATGGTTAAACTCGAGAGATAATATCCAGTTCATGAGCTTATCCTGGAGTGATGCATCCTTCAATTTTGCACACTGATAAGCTATATTGGAATATGTATATCTGTCAAGAAGGACAATTTTTTCATCTGATAGCCAATTGGTTATTAAGTCGGCAGCATCCTTCCTGTCACCTGCATAAAGCATTGCAACCAAATACGGATCCACATCATTAAGTGAGCCAAATTCTCCTCTTAAAAACCTTGCAATAAGCTCACCGAAATAGGGGGTTTCGGTTCTTGGAAAGTGCAGATATTCACAATTGTATCCTTTTTTTGAAAAAAAGTCTCTTAACAGTTTAATCTGGGTTGATTTTCCGGCTCCGTCAACCCCTTCAATTACAAAAAGCTTCCTCATTTATTTGATTTCATTCAGTACAAATGTAATAACCAACGACCAAAGATGGAAATGTGTGGGAGCTTTAATTATCCAGATTTCTTAACAAATCCCTTCCTGTAGTGGCCTCTCCCCAACCCCTCCCCCAGGAGGGAGGGACTTAATTATTTGTTTATCATTTTATTACTCCCCTTCTCTCTTGGGAGAAGGGGTCGGGGGATGAGGCAGAAAATCAAGGAGAAACGCGCAGGAGAATGATGCACGTATGACAAGAAAGTTTGCAAACGATTTCATGTCAAAAATGAATTAGTTCATTCTATTCCAATTTTCGTTAATTTCGGCTATTCTTAAAATCTATGTTTCCTGAGAAACCACGATATATAAATGCCGGGGGCAGACTGCTGGACCTTGAGATTCCTAAAGTAATGGGAATAATCAATATTACCCCCGACTCTTTCTATAAAGGGAGCCGGTATATAACAGATGAAGAGATTCTTGGAACAGCAACCAGGATGTTGGAGGAGGGAGCAGATATACTTGATGTCGGTGGTTACTCATCTCGTCCTGGGGCAACAGATATCTCAGGTGAAGAGGAGAGCAACCGTGTTTTAAAAGCTGTAAAACTGATAAACAGAAAATTTCCTGAGGCAATAATTTCGGTAGATACTTTCAGAGCGGATATTGCCAGGGAGGCTGTCGTAGAATGCGGGGCTAAGATGATAAATGATATATCAGGAGGAGATTCTGATAAGAGAATGTTTTCGGTTGTCGAAAAATTGAATGTTCCATATATCCTTATGCATATGAAAGGTGATCCCCGCACAATGCATAATAAGCCGGTTTATGAAGATATTGTAGCTGATATTCTGAAATGGTTTGGCGAAAGGATCTTCAAATTAAAATCAGCAGGATTGAAGGATATTATTATTGATCCGGGATTCGGATTTGGCAAGACCATTGATCATAACTTTGAACTGCTTCAGCGACTCGGAGATTTTTCAATTGCCGGTTTGCCGGTTCTTGTTGGTATCTCCCGAAAATCGATGATCTGGAAGACGCTTGATATTTCTGTTGATGAGGCTCTTAACGGAACTACAGCATTGAATGCAATAGCAATTTTTAATGGTGCAGATATTCTGCGTGTTCATGATGTTAAAGAGGCGGTTCAGACTATTCGGTTAATTTATAAAATAAGATAAAATAAAAGACAAAAGACAAAAGACAAAAGTAAAAAGACTGCAAGACAACTATTTAACCTTTTATTTCAAATCCATGCCATTTCATATTACCGTCCTAGATATTATCGACATTTTTCTTGTAGCAATAGTACTTTTCCAGCTATATCGGCTAATCAGAGGTACCGCTGCCATCAGCATTTTCCTCGGAATATTTTTTATATATCTGTTCTGGATTGTTGTGAAAGCGCTTAATATGGAACTCATAAGTGCATTACTAGGGCAGGTAATAGGGGTAGGTGTAATAGCTCTGATTATTGTGTTTCAGCAGGAAGTCAGAAGATTTTTACTTGTTCTCGGCAACAAGTATATTTCCAGAAGCAGGTTTTCATTCGGCAGATTATTTTCCCTGGTTTCAAATGAACCAGGAAGCCCCAGGGAGGCTGAGGAAATAGTCAAAGCCTGTGAAAGACTGGCTGCCAAAAAAACAGGAGCTCTCATAGTAATTGGCAGAAAAAGCAGTCTTGATCTCTTTTCCGAAGGAGGCGAGATTCTTAAAGCTCAGATAAGCGCTGAGTTACTTGAAACAATATTTTTTAAGAATACGCCTCTGCACGACGGAGCTGTATTAATTGAAGGAGGATTGATACTTGCTGCAAGATGCCCTTTACCGACTACTGACCAGGTGAATCTGCCTGCACGTTTTGGGATGCGCCACCAGGCTGCAATCGGAATGTCGGAGCATTCAGATGCACTTATTGTGGTTATCTCCGAAGAATCGGGATCTATTTCGGTTGTTGATACGGGTGAGATAAGGGAAAACATAACTCCGAACGATTTGAGGAATATCCTGCTTATGGAGAAAGTGTGGTAGGAAAAATCCGGTAACCGGTCCGAGGTTTACGGTGTGAGGTTTTATTTATCCACATACCGCATACCGCACACCGGATACCGTTTAATATTTAATCCCTTCTGCTTGATATTTATCATTTTAAGGTGTAAATTTGGTATAAAATAATGTCTGTCTGTAAAAATATTAAACAATGAGATCTAAATTTCTGAGACTAAATAGTCATGATTTTATAAAAGGATTGATAGTAGTAATCTTTTGCGCCTTTTTGACAGGTTTCTACCAGCTTATTGCCAATGGAGGTGTCATCAACTGGATAACGATCAAACCGGTGGTTATAGCTGCAATAGGCTCAGGAATATCTTATCTTACCAAGAATCTGCTGACCAATTCAAAAGGTCAATTTATGAGGGGAGAGAGATAATAGGACACGCCATGGCGTGTCTCTACAATAACCAATAACCTCTTGAAGTAGGGTCATGCCATGGCATGACCTATTCCTAATTTAATCCATACTTAATCAGTGTCTCAGCATCCTTAATATAAATGTTATTCCCGGAGATAACAGGGTAAGAATAAATTGGTGTGTCGGAAACTTTATATTTTACTATTTCAGAATACGCTTTGCCATCGGGTTTCAGAACTAACAGATTATCTGTGCTTGCTAAACCTATAATGACTGAACCACAGTCAACTATGGTTGAAAAATCGCTGCTGACTGCATTATCTATCCATGCTGTTTGTCCGGTGGTTGCATTCAGGCAATAAATTCTTTTCTGATCTGTAAAACCATAAAGGAACCCATCTTTCAGAATAGGAGTATTCCATTTTGCTCCAACCTCTGTATTGCTCCACAGATCTTTAGTAACATATTCATTACCTGACTTCTCCACTTTAATTGCTTTAGTTCCCGTGCCCTGGCCTGTTAAATAGATGCTTTGGCCATCTATATACGGACTGACGCAGTTATAATACCTCTGTTGAACGGGTGTCGCAATCTGCCAGAGCAGTTTTCCTTCTGCTAAACTGAGTGAAATAATATTTTTTTCTGTAATGACTATCAGAAGCTTTTTTCCTTCAATGGTCATAACCGAAGGGGATGAGTATGAAGGACCGTCACCTGACCATTTCCATTTTTCATTGCCTGAATTCAGATCATATGCAATCACCTGACCATCATCTTTTTTTCCTATATGAATAATACACATTCCGTCAACAATGAGAGGAGATGTTCCGGTAAAGAAAGCAGGAAAAGCATTTGTCGGGTTTTCTTTTCTCCATACCAGTTTACCTGTCGAAGCATTCAGGCAGGATAGTATACCTGAGGCTCCGAAAGTCACTATCTTCCCGTTTGAAACGGCAGGTGTACCTCTTGGTCCGGGATGTTGCGAAGCCGATGGCCCTGTGACAGCCATTGCAGCATATGAGTTTTTCCATAGTTCTTTGCCTGTTGCTGCATCGAGACAGAGTATTACCTCCTGGTCACCCTGGCGGGTATTCAGATAGATTTTGTTGGCTGAAAGAACAGGTGTTGCATCACTGAATCCAACAGTAACTTTCCATGCCTGTTTTAATTCAGCAGGCCATGCTGCAGGTGCTTTGAATCCTGTTACCTTACTGTCACGGTTTATTCCGCGCCACTGTGGCCAGTCCTGAGAAAAGGAGTTTGTTGAACTGAAAAGGATGAGTATAGCTATTACACTGATTAACAGATTAATCTTTTTCATGGCAATATTAATTATATTATGCTGCTTTCAGTAAAATTAAATTTTATTAAATCGAAATCCAAATAATCTTATAATCTTTTTCTGCTGAAAATGAGTCGCCAGTTACGTGCGATAACGATGCAATAATGTATTAGTATAATGGCATAACGGCATAAAGACATGATATCTATTGGATAATATTGAGAATGGGGAAAGAAATTCAGCCTTGAGCCAAACCTTTTTCTTAGGAATATCAAAATGTTTTTCTTATCTTTACTTGTAATAAGTGCCAGTTATTCAGGATCTTATTTATAGGTTCAAAAAAAATTGTGAAATGTCTGCCCTTAAAATAAAAACTGAGTATAAGAAAAACATACCATGGCAACTGGTGATGATTTTCCTTATGTTTACTGTCGTACTTATCCTGGCAGGAATATTCATTAATTCTTCGCAAAAAGACAGAATTTTTAAAGAGCAGGAAAACAACCTTTCTGCAATTGCCACCCTGAAAATAAATCAAATTAAACAATGGCACTCTGAAAGGTTGGCTGATGCATATGTGATAAGAGACGATAATCCCCTGATCAGAATTATTACTCACTTTCTGAAGAATAACGATAATGATTCAAGGTATGATCTTACTATTTGGATGAAGTCAGTCTGTAATGGATATGATTACAGAAATGTATTACTTGTTGATTCATTATTTAATGTCAGATTATCAGTTTCAAAATCTGATAGTGTTGTAGGTGATACTGTCATGGAGAAACTAAAAGATGTTTTAATAAACAACAAAATAGTAATGACTGATCTTCACCGGTCAAAAAGTGTCCCTCAGGTTCATATGGATATCCTTATACCTCTTGTTGGTTCATCCGGAAATAAGCTGTCCCCTGTGGGTATAGTTATCCTTTGTATTGATCCTGATAAAATTCTGTTTCCTCTCATTCAGTCATGGCCAACACCAAGCAGAAGTTCCGAGACACTTATCCTGCGCAGGGAAACGGATAGTGTGCTTTATCTCAATGAACTTCGTCACATTAAGAATACTGCACTAAATCTGAAGTTTCCACTAAGTAATGTAAACCTGCTTGCCACGAAAGCCGTGAATGGTTTTGAAGGTGTTACAGAGGGAATTGATTATAGAAAAATACCTGTTATCGGTGCTTTAAGCAAAATTCCCGGACTGCCATGGTACATGGTTGCAAAAGTTGACAAAGAGGAGATATTGGCGCCATTTAAAAGGTATTCAATTATTAATGTTGCTGTTATAATTCTTCTCATTATTCTGAACGCTTTGATATTTGGGTACTGGATTTGGGTTCAGCGTGTAAAGATGTATCGTCTCCAGCTTAAAGACGAAATCGCACTTCGTGAATCGAAAGAGAAGCTGATTGAGAGTGAGGAACGCTTCCGGAGCCTTTATGAAAATGTTACCATTGGAATATACCGTACAACTCTTGATGGCCGAATCTTGATGGCAAATTCTGCTATGGTCAGCATGCTGGGATTTAATTCATTTGAACAACTCGCACAACGCAATCTGCAGCAGGAGGGATATGAACCCGATTATCCCAGGTCGAAATTTCTTGAGATTATTGAAAAAGATGGCAAGATCGTTGGACTTGAGTCAGCATGGAACCGGAGGAATGGGAAAGCGCTTTTTGTAAGAGAAAGCGCTAATGCAGTGCGGGATGCTAATGGGAGAATTCTTTACTATGACGGAACTGTTGAGGATATTACCGATCGTATAAAGACTGAGGAAGCGTTGCGAGAAAGCGAAGAACGCTTCTCCAAGTCTTTTAAAACATCACCCATTTCCTTTATTATCGCAAATATGGATGATGGCCGTATTTTAGAGATTAACGATGCATTTACAACTATTTCCGGGTACACACGCGAAGAAGCACTCAACTCCACCACACTCAATATGAAGATATGGGTTCACGAACAGGATAGAAAACATATGATTGATTCTCTCCGTGAAGGAAATGCCATTTTACATCAGGAGACTCTGTTACGAGCAAAAGACGGGAACGTCTCAACAGTATTACTATCCGCCCAGGTGATTAAACTTGCCAATAGAAATTGTATTATCTCAAGTATAGAAGACATTACCAAGCGCAAAGAAGCCGAGGATGAATTGCGTATTCAGAGTGAGATTATGAGTCATATGGCTGAAGCTGTGTATCTTGTAAGAATGGAGGACGGTATTATTGTCTATACAAACTCGAAATTTGAAGAGTTGTTTGGGTATGGGCCAGGTGATATGACCGGAAAACATGTTTCAATTGTTAATGCACCGGCTGAGAAAAGTCCTGAACAGACAGCCATAGAAATTATGAATCAGCTTGATAAGAAGGGTTTTTGGACAGGCGAAGTACTCAATATCAAAAAGGATGGAACAGTTTTTTGGAGCCATGCAAATGTTGCCATTTTTAACCACTCAAAATATGGGAAAGTTCTTGTTTCAGTCCAGGAAGATATTACAGATCGGAAAAATGCAGAATTTCAGATAAAGAAGTTAAATGAAGAACTTGAAGTACGTGTAATTCAGAGAACACAACTGCTTGAAGCAGCCAATAAAGAACTGGAAGCATTCAGCTATTCCGTATCTCACGATCTCAGGGCCCCTTTGCGTTCAGTACATGGTTTTACGAAGATCCTGCTCGAAGATTATGAGGCAAGCCTTGATGAAGAAGGGAAGAGGATATGCGGGATAATTTCTTCAAGTGCCACACAGATGGGAGCGCTTATTGACGACCTGCTGAGTTTTTCAAGGATAGGAAGAAGCAGTCTGCATCCTTCAGAGATAGATATGAAAAAGATGGCAAAGTTAATCTTCGAAAAGATGACTTCACCCACTGAAAGAAAAAGAATAAAAATGAATATTGGCAGGCTTTCTAAAGCCTTTGGTGATGTTACCTTATTTGGCCAGGTCTGGACTAACCTGATATCCAATGCCATAAAATACACATCTAAAAATGATATTTCTGAAATTAATATCGGTTCGAAAGTTGACGAGAAGATGATTACATACTTTATTAAAGATAATGGTGTCGGATTTGATATGCAATATGCACATAAGTTATTTGGTGTATTCCAGAGATTGCACAGTGAAGCTGAATTTGAAGGAAACGGAGTCGGACTGGCAATCATACAGAGAATTGTATTAAAACATGGCGGTAAGGTATGGGCTGAAGGTGAGGTAGGAAAGGGAGCAACATTCTATTTCTCATTACCTGTACAGGATATAAATAAAAAGACACGCGACACACGACTCACGACTCACGGTTAATGCTTTCCGTGTGTCCTGCGTCGGGCATCGTGCGTCATTAATTAGATCATTGAGAAGTCGGGGAAAGTGAATCGTTTAACTTATAGAAACAAATCATGGAAGATTTTAGCGCAATTGAAATTTTAATCGTAGAAGACAGTCCTCATGACGCAGAACTTACTTTACGGGCTCTTAAGAAAAATAACCTGGCCAATAATATTTTAGTTGCCAGGGATGGGGCTGAAGCTCTTGATTTTTTCTTCTGCAGAGGAAAATTTGAAAAGAGGAATATTAAAAATCCGCCGAAAGTGGTCCTTTTAGATCTAAAACTACCGAAGGTAAGCGGACTTGAAGTTCTTAAAATTGTAAAAGGAGATAAGCGTACTTCTCATATCCCAATAGTTGTCGTAACTTCTTCGAAACAGGAACCTGATATGAAGGAAGCTTATGCCCTGGGTGTTAATAGCTATGTTGTAAAGCCGGTGGATTTCGACCAGTTTATAAATGCAATGAGCAGCCTTGGGCTATACTGGTTGCTGGTTAATGAACCGTTGAAATAGGTTGAAAGAATTGAAAAGTTGAAATATAAGGGTAACAAATCGTAACCGATTCCGATTAATCTAAATAAATTATTCAGGCTATGGCTAGTAAACTGAAAATATTATTTGTAGAAGATGTTCTTTCAGATGCTGAGTTGATCTGGCACGAAATTGAAAAAAGCAAAATCTCTTTTTCAAAAGTGCTTGTTGATAAGGAGGATAAATACATTGAGTATCTGAAAGACTTTGAACCGGATTTAATTATTTCCGATTATAAGCTTCCTCAGTTTAATGGAATGACTGCTCTTTTGCTTCGCAATCAACTGGCTCCGTTAATACCTTTCATTTTGGTAACAGGGTCAATAAATGAAGAGGTTGCCGTTGAGTGCATGAAAGCCGGCGCTGATGATTATATACTGAAAGAAAATCTTTCGCGTCTGGGAACGGCTATTACGAATTCAATTATTAAACTAAAACTGGCAATAGAGAAAAAGGCAACTGAAGAGGAACTGCAAAAAAGTGAGTTACGCCTGCAAAAAGCTCAGTTAATTGCCCATATCGGAAACTGGGAACTTGATCTTTCTACGAAATTATTGTGGGCTTCTGATGAGGCATTTAAAATATATGGTTTGAAAAATGAAGGTCATGAAATCTCCTACGATCTTATCAAAAAAAGCTCTCTTCCTGAATACAGAGGAATATTGGATGAAGCCCTGGACCGGCTGCTAAAATATAACGAACCCTATGAGGCAGAGTTTAAGATAAAGTGCGCAAACAATGGAGCCATCAGGTCAGTTTATTCAAAAGCTGAACTTTTGCTTGATAATGATGGTGAACAAGTAAAGATTATTGGTGTCATTCAGGATATTACTGAACGTAAACAGTCAGCAGAAGCCTTACAGAAAAGCGAAGAAAAATTCCGGTCAATAATGGAGAATTCTGCAGATGCTATTTTTATTACTGATCAGCAGGGAAAGTATGTCTATACTAATAAGGCAGTAACTGCAATGCTTGGATTTACATCTAAAGAGATGAAAAGTAAAACAATTTTTGATCTTTCACCCCCAAATAAAAAAGATGACTATTTTAATACTTTTAAGAATATAATTAGCAAAGGGAAAGTCTTTACTGAAGTTGAGCTTCTTAAAAAAGACGGTAATTTTATTTCGACCGACTTAAATGCGGTTTTATTACACGATGGAAGGGTATATGCCAGTTGCAGAGATATAACCGACCGTAAACACACAGAAGAAGCATTGAACCAGGAACGCAGGATGCTCCGCACCCTGATTGATAATCTTCCAGATCCTATTTATGTCCAGGATAAAGAATGCAGAAAAATAATTGCAAATAAAGCAGATGTGGAGAATATAGGTTTTGCCAGTGAATCTGAAGTTCTTGGAAAGACTGATCTCGAATTATTTCCGGGTCACATAGGACAACGAGGTTATGCTGACGATAAAAAAGTGATTAACACAGGAAAGCCCATATTTGATCTTGAAGAGGAGTTCATAAGTGGAAAAGGAATAAAACGCTGGTTGCTGACTACAAAGATTCCTTTGCATGATAAAGATGGGAATATTACAGGTCTGGTAGGTATAGGTCACGATATTACGGAAAGGAAAGAGATTGTTGAAGAATTGATCAGAGCAAAGGAAAAAGCCGAAGAAAGCGACAAACTTAAAACAGCTTTTTTACATAATATTTCGCACGAAATCAGAACTCCTATGAATGCCATTGTAGGATTTTCCGCACTTCTTGGAGAACCTGAAATCGATGAGAAGACTCGTAAATCATACATTGAAGTAATTATGCAAAGCAGCAACCACCTGCTTTCGATTATTACAGATATTGTAGATATTTCAAATATAGAAGCAAATCTGATTAAAACTTATAAAAATGAAGTATGCATTAATGCGACACTTAGATCATTATGTAATCAATTTATACCGAAAGCTGCTGAAAAAAAGGTTCATATGATCTGCGAGACAGGTTTATCAGATTCCGATGCCCGGGTTTTAACTGATAATACCAAATTATCTCAGATCCTTTCAAACCTTATGAGCAATGCATTAAAGTTTACAGATAAAGGTACCATAAAGATCGGGTATAAACTGGTGGAAAACTTTTTGGAATTCTGTGTATCGGATACAGGCATTGGAATTTCATCAGAACATCATTCAAGAATCTTTGACCGGTTTTACCAGGTATCCAATGCCATGGAAAGACTTTATGAAGGAACAGGACTTGGCCTGGCCATTTCAAAAGCTTATGTTGAACATTTAGGTGGTAAGATATGGATCACCTCAGAACCGGGAAAAGGCTCCTCATTCTTTTTTACAATTCCTTATGAAAAGCAAGTTGCAACGACCTTTCCGGATTCTGAGCTGAAAGCTCCTGACAGCTTTGTATTCCCTGTGAAAAAGGTAATTCTTGTAGCTGAAGATGTTGAGAGCAACTTTAAACTTATCAGATACTTTCTTACAGGGTCAAATGCGGAGGTACTTCATGCATATAATGGAAAAGAAGCAGTTGAAAAATGTCTTTCAACGGGAAAGATTGATCTGATTCTGATGGATATAAAAATGCCAGTGATGGATGGTTACACTGCTGTTAAACTTATACGCGAAAAGAATACCACAGTTCCAATAATTGCCCAGACAGCATATGCTGATGATAAAGAGAAAGCAATTGAATGCGGATGTTCCGGTTTCCTCTCAAAACCTTTCGACAAAAAGGGTCTTTTTAAAGTTCTGTGCGAATTTATCTAGAAGCTCAGAACACAGGGCGCAGAGCTCTGAGATCAGAGATGTAAATACTAAATTTTCCTGGGCAAGGTATTACAGCTTCTTAAGAATATAGGTTTTATTAAAAAGTCCTTTGTGAACCTTGGTGAAAACCTTTGTGTACCTTTGCGGTTAAAGCTAATACATTGAACCACAAAGGATCACAAAGAATATCACAAAGTAACACTAAGGGAAAATATTTCAATTTGTACCTTCTTATGCAACCTTAAAATATTTTCAGAAAAAGCTGTTAAGGAAAGCCAGAGGTGCGTAGCAACAAAATATATGTAGAAAAATGCTTGTCGTTGAGGCCTAAGGTGCAAAGTACCGTAATATTTGTTAAAAATCTTTGCGATCTTTGCGCCTGCCTGTCATAAGGCAGGGTGTTGTTGAAAGCGCTGAAATTTTAATTATGTAATTCATATGAAAAACTTAATTGTAGTTATTATGGTACTTATAAGTTTCTTTGGTTTGATGGGAAGTAAAATCTCTTCAGACCCCTCAACCTGGAGCAAAAAGAAAATTGATTCTTGGTTTGCAAAAAATGAATGGGAAGGAGGTTGGTCTGTGATAGCTGATGCATCAATAAATAAAAGGGAATTTGCTGTTTCTTATTTTAAGAATAAGGAGAGAT
>Ga0265316_10001737_pt1 | contig 23108 bp, 16 predicted proteins | sample 4522metaG_FD_202092 | JGI IMG/M metagenome (GOLD analysis project Ga0265316, IMG submission 202092) | Rhizosphere microbial communities from Carex aquatilis grown in University of Washington, Seatle, WA, United States - 4-5-22 metaG | ecosystem: Host-associated > Plants > Roots > Rhizosphere >... | reverse complement strand
TTATGGATATTAACAATTAGAAAAAGCTATTGTTTGAAAATGTCGGATTCAATGAATGCTTATTGGATTGCTGGTTGTGAGATAAGGCAATAGGCATTAGGTACTAGACAATAGTAATTAGAAATTATTGATTGTACTTGATGTATTAGAGTATAATAATAAATCAACCCGGGGGACTGATTTATATTAAAAGGAAATACAGACCTTATTATAAAATAGAAAATTAAGGCTATGCCTGAAGATTTTTAGCAAAACTATTTATAGATTGAGAATTCTGAAAATCAAAACCTGAATAAACCATATTAATTATATTGTGGCATTGCTCGTTGAATTTTCCGATAGCCCAGTGATATAAAATATATAAGTCTTCATGACCGAGCCATTGGAATGATTTTCGGAGTTCCTTTTCAAATAAAACATTATTTTCAGATACATTTTCCAATACCAGTTCTTGCAGTTCTAACATATTAGTTGGGCTCATAGTTTTACCTATTAGTTTATACTTACAATAATACTGGCAATTTTGAATTTTAGTGTGTATATCTGAGTTAAATAATGCTAAATAGAATACAGTGACTGAAGAATTAAACAAAAATTCACATTTGATGCCGACTAATGTAAAAACAGGGCGGACAAATTCAAAAACTTCTATCAAATTATCAAATTGAATTAGTATTTTTCAAAACTTTTTGGTTTAAAGAATGTTATAAAATAAAATCAAAAAAGTAATCTTCTTAAATTTTTTAAATATGGAAACAAAAAAATCATTCATGTTCAAATTTCTTTTTGTAGTATATGCAAGTATTTTATGCTTTGGTGCAAAAGGACAAATGGATCCAAAAATGCATTCTGCCATGCCAAAAATGGCTGAATCAAAAGTTGAAAAAGCTATATGTGTTTTATACCCCACAAAAGACAGCAAAGTAACCGGCAAAGTTGTATTTATTAAAACTGACGCTGGAATAAAAGTTATTGCTGATATTGAAGGTTTAACAGAAGGCAACCATGGCTTTCATATTCATGCCTGCGGCGATTGCAGTTCTGAAGATGGATTATCTGCAGGTGGACATTTTAACCCGGATAACAAAATGCATGGCGCACCAGTTGATTCGATGAGGCACGCAGGAGATTTAGGTAACATTGTTGCCGACAAATCAGGTAAGGCTCATTTGGAATATACCGACAATGATATTTCATTTGAAGGTCCACGTTCAATTATTGGCAGGTCTGTAATAGTACATAAAAATGCCGATGATTTAAAAACCCAGCCTACGGGAAATGCAGGTGCACGAGTTGCTTGCGGAGTAATTGGAATAGCTGCAAATAAGTAACATACATAGTAGAAAATACCTGGTAGTGGCTATTTCAAGAGTATGTAAAAAAATCACAATCGAGTAGGAGGAAAGTAAACAACAACCCTCAGAGAGGATGGTTGTTTTTACTCAAAGTTTGTAAAACTGTTTATTATCTGATTACCAATAAGAAAGGCATTTCAAATACAGAATTGAGCCATAAACTTTGCCTACAGCAAAAAACCTGTTGGTTTTTCAAACAAAATTTTATGCAGTCTATTAAAATCAGTAGAAACCACAAAATGAAAAGCAAAGTAGAGGTTGATGAAACAGTTTTTTATAATTTTAAAATTTTAGCTGTTTTGAAATCGCCACTTTGTAATTTAACCTGTAAAAAATAAACACCTGGTTTTATATATTCCGTATTTAATGTTGCAGAATAATTGATTTCGCTATGATATATTAAATGTCCAATTACATCATATATGACAAGCGAACCAAAATCTTTGTCAATGTTAACATTCAGAAATTTGTCAAATGGATTTGGAAAAGCTATTGATTGCGTTTTATTTTGATTATCGGTTTCTTTTTTTGGCAGTCTAAAATAATTTGGCTGTAATTTTATTGTAGAATACATCCGGAATTCCCCTGGATTTAAAGTCAATGATTGCGAATTTCCAGAAATGATCAGACTGTCATAGTTAAAAAATTCAAACCATGTTCCATTTGTCGGGAAAATAATTGTGGAAGTTTGGCTTACAACATCGAAATTGCCTATAATTAAAACTTTATCATTCGCATTATCAAGCATAATAGTTTTAACAGCGCCGGAAAGGTTTAAACTAAAGTTCGAGATGCTTTTGAATACAGGCTCGCTTTGTTTTAATACATTTAGCGTTCGTACCATGTTGAAAATATTTATCCGGTTGGAATCATTATAATAATTCCATTTAACCGGTTTATCACTAGTGCGGCCACCACTGTCGATTGGAATATCATAGCCTAATTCGCCAAATTGCCAAATCATTTTTGGGCCGGGAATAGTAAGAAAAAATAAATTATTCAATTCAATCCTTTGGCATGTGGTTGGCAAAGTTTTAATGTTGTATGAACCTGACGCATTGCCCCATGTTTCGCATTTATACGCCACCCGCTGTTCATCATGGCTTTCCATGTAACCAATCAAACCGGGATTGTTCCAGCCGAGATTTTTATAGGACATCCCTGAAAGGTCCCATGGTCCTCCAGCATCATTATAACTCATCGCGGCCTGGCAATAATTGTTGTTCATGTTACCCCAAATCATCATGCCATAATTAGCCAAAACTGTTTCTTCTGAATTGGCCGTAAAAAGTTCCAGGATAACATAAGCTTTTGGGTTTTGTTTCCAAATATAATCGGCAGCAAGTTCTAAGTTGACAATTCGTGAAGCATCATATGGTGTGCCTTCGCCTATGGTATTGGTCCAGCCTTTTGCAAAGTCGAATCTGAATCCATCTATTTTGTATTCCTTCATCCAGAAAGATGTGATGCTGTCTGTCAGTTTTCTGGTATAAGGACTTTCGTGATTAAATACATTCCCGAAAGAATAAGAAGTGTTGGGATTATTTTCATCGTACCACGGATTTTGTGCCGTTGGTTTCCCGTTGGCAAAATACATTTGTACCAATGGGGAATTGTTGGTCGAAAAATCAAGTACCATATCCTGGACAACTGCAATTCCATTTTGATGGCAAACATCAATAAATTTCTTGTAATCTTCCCTTGTCCCATAAGCCTTGTCGGGCGCAAAATAGAAATCGGGGTTATAGCCCCAACTGTCGTTCCCGTCGAATTCCGAAAATGGCATCAGTTCAATGGCATTTATTCCCAACCTTTTAAAATAATTGATGCTGTCGGTTATTGTTTTAATATCCTTGTTTGAAGTAAAATCGCGGATTAACAATTCATAAACAACTAAATTGTTTTTTGAAGGAGCGACGAAATTTGTTGCCTGCCAATTATAAGCAGGTTGAGAGGTCTGAATTACACCGGCTATACCAGTTGTTTTCCCGGAAGGGTATTGAATTAAATTAGGATATATATTTGAAGAAATATTTTTGTCAAAATCAGGATCCGATATTTTTTCGCTATAAGGGTCTGCAATCCTGATGTTTCCATCAATCAAATACTGAAAAATATATTCTTTGGTTTTTATAAGGTTGTTCACAGTTATCCAAAAGCGGTTGCTGTCGCGGCTCATTAAATAACTATTGTTGGGTGTCCAGTTATTAAAATCGCCAATTAAATAAATGAAATTTTTAAATGGGGCAAATAACACAAATGTAACCGTTGTGGAATCGATATAATTTATCCCATCATGCATACCGGATGGAAGCTTAGCTTCATGCGTATTTCCATGGACAAGGAAAGTTACGGTATCGGCTATTGAATTAGTGCCTTTATAAGCCACTGAAATTAATGTATGCAAATTTGTCCCGGTTGCATAGATTGAATCAATGAGCAACTGGCCGGCCATATTTTTAATTTTTATATTATCGAGAAAGAGGCATATTGAATCGTTATTCGTTGCACTGACACACACATGTATTTTTTGGTTATTGTTTTCAAGTGAAAATTTAACTGAAGGGTTAATAAAGCTTACATTCAAACCGGCAGAATATACATTGATAAAAATATCGGCGCCACCAATGTCGCGGCCTGTTGAACTCCCATCTGCGCTTCTGAACACGAAAGCTATTTTAAGAATTTTTTCATTGGCGGGAACTCCATAAAATGATCGTATTGAAGGTGAAATTGAAATCAGGTATTTATCAGTAGCGATTTTTATCATATTACATGCTGCAATATTTGTCCCCCAGGCAGCTTTTACGTATTTCCAATCACTGTTAGATGTACTCAAATTTGTAATAACCCCAGTATGGGCATAAACTTCTCCCGTATAGCCTTTTAAACCCGCATCGCCTTGCGTGGCATCGAAGGTGATAGTAACCGGTTGGTTATTGGTAGGTATGGAGGGATTTGTAATTATTAATTGCGCTGATGCTATTATTCCCCATTTTGTCAAAATGCTAATAAAAAAAAACCTTTTCATTAAAATATAAATTGCATATAAAAAAATAAATTCTGATTAGAAACAAAAGGTTGTCTCAATATTTAATGATTTGAAACAACCTTTTGAATTAACTATTATTTGATTCAATTAATATATTATTCTGGTGTCGCAGTTAGGGTATATGTCTCAGTTGTTGCATCAATAACTAAAACAAGTTTGTATTTTCCTTTTGCAACGACTTTAATATTACCTCCGTCATTTACGAAATTGCTTGCGCCAGTTCCAGCCCAGGTAACATCAGGATAACCAATACTTTTCCCAGTCCAGTCAGTACCTTGTCTGAATTTAAAATCTTTACCTGCAATTAAGGTAATATCGTACGTCCAAGTATATACTTTCCCTGAAACAACAGGTAACATTGTACCAAAGTTTTCATCCCAATTGGCTGTGTCGCTATTTGCTTTCAAATAAGCATTTCCAATAATACCCATATTATAAGTCGAGTAATCTATTAATTGAACATCACCAGTTTTAGTCATTGTATATGACCAACCAAAATTTTTACCTCCAAGTGTCCAAACCATATCAATTTTATAGTATCCTCTATTTGCACCTGGCATAGAATAATTGGCACCACCGGGTATAAGTGTCGGCACTAAATTAGTAAGCACGCCACCAAAGTTGGTATTAATAGTTATTGAATCACAAGTTGCTATAAACCTGCATTTCCAACCTCCTGAATGGCGCAATTTGAAATCGCCAGTCATTAAAGTGTCAGTTGTAATCTCAAAAGTTATAGTTGAAGTATTAAATGTTCCTGGCATTAAATGTCTGGTAGGTTCGCTCCAACCCAAGGGGGTTGCGCCACCAATTACTCCCCAATAAGGAACATTAATTAAAATAAAAGTACTGGTTGTTTGATCAATTGCTACATGATAAAGTCCATCATTAGGAACAGTAAAATATTTTGTTGGAGTTGTTGTAGATGCGGTATATGTACCTCTAGCAAACCAACTTTGAGGGTTGTCCTGAATAGAACTCTTTGCTGAATCAATTTCAGTAGCAGGGCTGTAATAAGTTTTTGTTGAACCAGCTACTACTTCAATACTAAAATTTGCCCCGGTTTTTAATGCAATGTATTTTTCATATAAGCCAGGCCTATAATATGTAACAGTTACATGTTCATTAATACCTGCGTCCATCAATCCTTTGCCATCAAGTGTGGTTAAAGCCGTAGCAGCACCATAAATATAAACGCCATCTTCAACTGCTGGAGCAGTAGTAGTAGTGTCTTTCTTACATGAATATGTAAACAACATTCCTATAGCTACAAGAGCTATACTGATTACTTTTAAATAGTTTTTTTTCATAATTGTAAAGTTTAATTAATTAATTTTTATTTGCTATTAGAAATTATTGTACATCTCTTAAAAGATTAGGGTTTGCATCCGTTTGCGCCTGCGGGATTGGAAATGTTTTCCGGGTTGTATAATTATCATCGGCTGGTTTTTCCCACCAGGTACGGCTCCATGAATGTAAAGCATCGTCAAACCGTATTAAATCCTGTCTTCTATGGGCTTCCCAGAACATTTCCCTTCCACGTTCAGCTAACAATGAATCAAGCCCGACATTGGTTAATTCCGGAATACCAGCCCTGTCCCTGATCAGGTTGAACGGGGCATCTCCATTTTGTCCCTGCCTTATTAAGGCTTCGGATTTCATTAACAAAATATCGGCAAATCTGAATATCGGAAACGAATTGCTTAAATTATCTGATGCCCCCAATTTAACTTCAAACTTTACCACCCTTGCCCCTGACATTCTTATTTCAATCGGTGTATTTGTTGCTGCTGTCATTTCCAATTGGGGAATGTGAGGGTTAAGAATCAAAGGGATTGGGTTTCCACTTGCATCATTACCAGCGCCAGCATCGTAAATTTTTGCACCTGCAGAAGTAAATTGCTGGCCAACCAAAAAATATCCCTTATTGTTTCCAATTCCAAATGTATTGTTGCCTTGTACCCTTTTGTCGGCAGGTGAATAGGTATTGTAAAAATCTTCTGTTACAGCAAATCCATTCCACGGGCCAACAGTCATGTTAAAAGTAAGGTTACTGTTATAATGCAACGTTCGCATGTGCAGGTTAAATCCTTTTTCGGAGTTTTCATCAAATGGAATGGTGAAAATGTTTTCAACCGAAGTTTTATTTGCTGTGATAAATGGAGCCAAAGGACTTGTTTCAAGTGAATAAGCATTTAAATTAATTACACTATCGCAATAAGCGCCAGCTTTTGCCCATTGGGGATTTCCAGTATAAACAACAGAATTTAAATAAAGTTTTGCCAGCAAGGAAAATGCCATTCCTTTTGTAACTGCAGTTTTGGATGTAGATGAATTTAAATACGGCAAGCTAATGGTAATATCATGTACAATTGAATCCCAAATGGCAGCTCTGTGGTTTCGGTATGGATTATTAGGTGCATTTTTAAATGTGGTTATATAGGGAACATCGCCGTAATTATCAATTAAAAGATAATAATAATAAGCCCTCATAATCCTCAATTTTGCCAGCGTCAAATCTCCTGCCATGGTTCCAGCGCCAGACAATAAAGACTCATAAATTTTATTTGTCGTTGAAATTGCACTATAGAATAATGGCCACATATCTGTTACTGCTTCTGTTTGATTGTCCCATGTATGCTTATACAAAGCTGCCCACTTTCCACCGTCATTCCAGTCGGTATTTCTTATGGGGCAAACCATTTCATCTGAAGTTAATTCCTGGCAAAACCACCATCCGCCAATGCCTTTACCGCTGGCGTCAAACCCATCGTCCAAAAATTTTGACATCGGATTATAAACAGGAATCATCATGAGAGCTGCCTGAGCCGGATCTTCCGGAAATTTATTTTCAGGGATACTATCATACACGTTTATATCAAGTTTTGTACAGGACATAAACATTAATAGAACAATGAAGTATATTATTTTTTTCATAATAAATGCAATTAAAATTTATAGTTTAATCCAAATGTATACGAACGGGTCTTGGGATATGTATTGTATTGGTCAAGACCAAAAGACAATCCCTTATATGTGCTTTCAGGATCAGTACCTGTATAACCCGTTAATGTATATAAGTTAGAACCTGTAATGTACACTTTTAAATTCTTCAACCAATTTGATTTTGCCCAACCAAAATTGTATCCTAATGTTATATTGTCAATCCGTAAAAATGACCCATCTTCTAAATAATAGCTGTTAACCTCAGGAGGTGAAGTTATACCCTTTTGTTTTTCGGTTAATGCTTCTTTCAACAAGTTGTCCGACATATTGTTTAAATATTCCGGATTGCCCAAAACCAATTTGGTAACATTTAACACATCATTGCCATACACTGCACGAAAGACAATGTTTACATCAAAATATTTGTAAAAAGTAAAATAATTTGACCAACCACCAATCCAACGTGGCATGGCATGGCCAACAACCTGGCGCTGGGCTAGGCTTATATTATGAGTCACCCCGCCATCGGCTGTGTAAAATAAGAACTGCCCATCTGAATTTAATCCTGCATATTTTGGCATAAGAAAGGTACCTACCTCATACCCTGGAGCTACAATTTGAGTCCAATTATCGTTGCCTACCAATCCACGTCCTGAAAGCCAACCAACATGCTGTGGTGTCCATTGATAAATGCCACCTGATAAGCTTATAACATTTTGCCTGTTTGCGGTGAATGTAAATGTTGTCTTCCAATTAAAATCTTTTTTTTCTACCACAAATGCCTGAACACTTATTTCAATCCCTTTGTTGGCAATCTTTCCGGCATTCCCGTACTGAGTGGGTTCAGAAAATGGAGGTTGAGGAACTGTATAGGGATATAATAAGTGATCGGTTGTTTTATCATATAATTCTATGGAACCTGAAATTTTATTCTTGAGGAAACCGAAATCGAGACCTGCATTAACTTCTGTGGTAGATTCCCATTGCAAATTAGGATTGTTGTTGGCATTAAAGGTATACAAAGTTGAGGCAAGGCCTGTTTCAGGATTAACAGATGAACCAGTAGGGGATGCTGTTCTTAATGCTAAATTATAATCAATGCCCTGATTTCCTGAAACACCATACCCTAATCTTAATTTAAGAAAATTTAAAAAGTTTATGTTTTTAAGAAATTCTTCCTCTGTTAATGTCCAGCCTCCTGAAATTGCCGGGAAAATACCCCATTGCTTATTGACTCCAAATTTCGAAGATCCATCATCCCTGATACTGGCACTTAAATAGTATTTAGAATCATAGTTATAGCTTGCTCTGCCAAAAAATGAAATTAACTTTCCTTCCTTTTTATATGAACCAATATCACTACCTGCAGTAACTGTTGATAAATCTGCTAAATTATTCGATGTTAAATAGTTTGAAGTTGCATCATGTCCTGAAGCATTAAACCCATCAACACCCTCCTGTTGGAATGAATGTCCTGCAATAATGTTTATATTATGGTGATCAAAAAGTTTGGCATCATAACTAATTGTCGATTCAATTAATTCCGAGTAATAATTATCATATTTTCTTTGAGCATATCCGGGAGGAGTTGCTCCTGGCAATGTGGTTGGTGTAAAATAATTAGTTTCATCGTCATTTCGTATATAGCCCAAATTAACACTGGCTTTTAGCCCTTTTAAAATTTGCAGATCAGCTCTAAAATTGCCCAAAAGCTTTTTGAAATCTTCAGTATTTTGGATTTCATTAATAATTGCAACCGGATTCCAATAATTGAAGTCGCGGGCAAATTCAAAATAACTTCCATCTTTATTTTTAATAGGGTCGGTTGGGTTTCTTATATAAGCCTGAAAAAGAACATCGTTAGGGCCATTTCCACCATAGGATACATAATTAAAGTGGTCGAGTGTTCCCGAAATATTTCCTGTTATATTCAATTTGCCATCCAAGGCTGTTTGCTTTACATCAATTGAACCAATATCCCGATGTTTTCCGTTGCCATTAATTACTCCGGGAAAATTAGCATCAGTTATAGAAACCCTGTAACTGGCATTTTCATTAGCGCCAGAAATAGCAAAATTGTTCGATTGGGAAAAGGCTGTCTTGAAAATTGCATCCTGCCAATCGGTATTTGCGCCATTATCGGTTAATGTTAAATTATTGTTTTTTGCATAGCTGCGCCAGTCGGAGGCTGTCATTAAATCTAACCTTTTAGCAACATTGTCAATTGATATGTAAGAGTTAACTTCAACCACAGAGCCTTTTTTGATTTGCGCAGATTTTGTGGTCATTATTATAACCCCATTTGAACCTCTTGCACCATAAATCGCAGTTGAAGAAGCATCTTTCAAAACATTGACCGATTCGATATCTTCAGGGGCAATGCTTGAAGGATCAGCCCCGGGAACGCCATCAATAATGTACAAAGGATCAGTATTCCCAATAATCGAAATTGCCCCACGAATTGTTACAGCATAAGCTGCAGTGGGGTCTCCACCTTGTTTGCTAACAGATACCCCGGCAATTTTTCCCTGTATGGCCTCAACAGGGTCTGTTATAACACCTGTATTGAGCTCATTGGATGTAATATGCGAAACAGCTCCTGTTTTGTCAGTTTTCTTTTGTGTACCATATCCAATAACAACAACTTCATCTAATTTAGTAATATCCTCACCCAATTTAATATTTAATACAGATTGTTCTCCAACTGTAATTTTTTGAGTGGTATAGCTTAGAAATGAAAATACAACTACAGCATTTTTATCAGGTATGTTCAGGGTATATTTACCATCAATGTCTGTAACTGTTCCCTGAGTAGTATTTTCAATAATTACATTAACACCTGGCATCGGGCTTCCGTCTTTTGCATCGGTTACAGTACCGGTAATAGATACCTGTTGACCCATAGCTGAGAAAAAAATCCCCGCCAGTAATAAAGTGCAGAGTAGTTTTTGTTTCATCATAATTATTTTTTTAATAATTAAATATTGTCCGCTGAAGCAGACAACTTTGTATAATTAATAAGTCTTGTATTAGAATAATTTATTGATAAATCTATATCCTTTACCAAAGATATTTTAAATTTTGCCCCAAACAGTAAAGCAAACAAAAAAATTCTAACTAAATTAATGATTTTTAAGAGTTTAATTGAACATGCAAACAGATTTCAAACGATTGCGAATGGTTTTTGTTTCAGGCAAGAGGAATCTTGTTTCTTGTATCTTGTATCTTGTATCTAACATCTAAATTATATTACCTGCGGCTTCATTGGCTTCTGACTCGACTTGCGCAGCACAAGGCTGGTTTCAAGTACTTCCGTTATTGGAGGATAATCATCTTTTCTTATTAACCTGTCGAGCAGCAAGCTCATTGCAGTCTGTCCCATTTTGTACCCGTTTTGTTCTATTGTGGTTAAAGGAGGATCTGTGAATAATGAATAAATACCGTTTCCAAAGCCAACTATTGCAATATCGTCAGGAACTCTTAATTTACATTCTTTAACAGTCTGCATAGCCCCGATTGCCGTTAAATCGTTCACTGCAAAAATACCATCAGGCGGTTTTAACTCATAAATCATTCGTTTTGTAACTAAGTGTGCAGCCTGGTATGTATCACAACGTGCAATTAACTTTTCTTCAACTAGTAGATTGTGATCTTTTAAAGCTTTAAGATAGCCATTCATCCGGTTTCTTCCAATGATCAAATCCTGCTCAGTACCCAAATGCGCTATTCTTTTACATCCTACTGAAATAAGATGCGAAACAGCCTTATAGGCGCCTTCAAAATCGTCTACAATTACTTTATCGGTATCCAGTTGCTCGCAGGAACGATCAAAGAAAACCATAGGAACATTAAGGTTCTGAAGATTTTTAAAATGATTGTAATCGCGTGTTTCTTTTGACAGCGATACCAATAACCCCTCAATTCGCGTAAGCAATAGAGCCTGTGTATTTTTAACTTCGCGTAAATAGGATTCATTGGATTGACAAACCATCACCTGATAACCGGCATCATAGGCAATATCTTCTATTCCGCTAATTACAGTAGAAAAAAAATGATGAACGATTTCCGGAATAATAACTCCAATAATATTGCTTTTGCTGTTCCGTAAACCAATTGCCATTGCATTTGGCCGGTAATTTAGATCCAGGGCTAATTCCCTTACCGCTTTTTTGGTTTCAATACTGATATCGGGATGATCTTTCAGAGCTCTTGAGACAGTTGAAGCTGATATTCCCAGTTTTTCTGCAATATCTTTTATTGTTGTCTGAGATGTTCTCATAAGCTATTTACACATAAATACTGGTGTTAGATTCCTAAACCCGGATTCCAGAAACCACATTTCGGTATCCGGTATCCGGTATCCGGTATCCGAAATTAATTTCCAGTTAAAATAAACAAAATTAAAAACTTTATAAAATTTTTTAGTTCTTTTCTGCAAACGTTTGAATTAATTTCCAACCTTAAGTTTTGAACAATAAAACACTTTAAAAGTATACCAATTTCGAGAATTTAACTAACTACCTTTTATTTCTTTTAATACCTTAGTAAATGGAACAACATTTAAGTATGATTATTAAAACCGCATCAAGCAAACAAAACTCTATATCAAATGCATAAAATTTACTTAATTATTACATACATATTCTTATCATTTTCACTTCCTATACAAGCGCAAATAATCACTTGTACCCCTACAAACCCCACTACTGATGATTCGGTAATTTTGGTTTTTAATGCAACACGGGGAGATAAAGGATTAATGGGATTTACAGGTGATGTTTATGCCCATACCGGTTTGTTGACTACTGCGAGTATCAATAATGGTGATTGGAAATATGCACCTACCTGGGGAGATAATTCAGAAAAATATAAATTAACAAGGATTGGCACAGATTTATATGAAATTCCAATTATACTCAGGCATCAATGGGATATTTAACAGGCGAGGACCTTTCCTGGGGTTCGTATAAAGCCCGTGTTTTTGCAAATACCGGCCTTATAACTTATATGGAAAGTCATGATGAAGAAAGGATGATGTATAAAAACCTTACTTATGGAAATACTGCAAACCCTAACTATTATATAAAAGAGAATTTAGCTCTTTCCCTGGTGCGTGCCGAATTAGGTGCAGCATTTTTCTTTACCATTCCGGGACCAAAGATGATGTGGCAATTCGGTGAACTGGGTTACGATTATTCAATAAATTACAATAATGATAGAACAGGACCTAAACCAATTAGATGGGATTATTATAGCAATCCAAACAGATACAGGCTATTCAGTGTTTATAAGGAATTAATCTACCTCAAAAAGAACTATGCTGCTTTCAGAAGTAGTGATTTTACCTTAGATGTCGGAGATTCACTCAAAATTATTTCTATAGATGATGCTTCCATGGATGTCAGGGTAATTGGTAACTTCAGTGTAAATAAGCAAAAAATAGACGCTTCGTTCAGCAAGATCGGAAAGTGGTATGATTATTTTTCTGGGGACAGCCTTACGGTTACTGATGTTCATCAATTAATAGATTTGGATATTAGTGAGTATCGCATTTATACTTCTGTCAGACTTGCCAGACCAAATATAGTTACAGCACCTGAAGCCAGAAATGTCAGCATTGACGGGACAATTCAGACAGGCAGTATTCTTTCAGCCAGTTATGACTATTTTGATTTGAATGGAGATTTAGAAGGTACAAGTTTATTTAAATGGTATAATGGAACATTTGCTAATGGAAATGGTAAAACTGAAATAGCCGGGGCAAATGCCAAACTATATACTTTAACTGAGGCTGATCATTGGAAGTACATTTTTTTTGAAGTTACACCTGTTGCTCAAACCGGATTTTTAACTCAGGGATTACCTCAATATGCTTCGGTTGATTTCGCAGTAGGAATTAATAAATTGACGACTCAAGATATTTTAGTTTTCCCAAATCCGTTTTCCGATAACATAACAATCAGATTTGATGATTTCTCTCTTAAAAATATAAATGTTGAAATAAGTAATATGGTGGGTCAGGTGCTTTTTAAAAGTACTATCGTTAGCGGTAATACTCTTTTATTAAATAACCTGAGCAAAGGAATCTACGTGCTTTCTGCTTATTCCGGAAATAATATATGGAGAAAAAATATAGTGAAAATCAAATAACGTTGTATGAATTGGTTTGATCTTTTTTAGTTGTTTTAGTTAGTAAGTTCTTTTCTTTAGTCTGCAAAACCAAAAGTTTTGCAGACTTTTTTATATAAATATCCTGTAAAAATAAATTATTGATACCTGATTTCGGTTTATAGCGCGTGTGCCATGTAACTTTTTGCTCACATCAACATAGTGCTTGGCACAAATTTTTTTTATCCTTTTACCCGGGGCGATGCCCCGGGCTACAAATATGCCGCCCTTCCGGGGCTTTAAATTCTCTGATTGTATGAATATCTCAAATATATTTAGCATATCTTTTTAACCCCGGAGGGGTTATATATTTGTAGAAATATAAATGCATTTGACCTGCGTGCCAGGCACCTTGTAAATTATTGAATTTAGTAACATGGCACGCAAAGAATCAGGGCTATAAATATTACGCACCTCTGGGGCTTAAAATTCTGTAATTGTATGAATATCTTAAAAAAATATTTGGTTTTTCTTTTTAACCCCGGAGGGGTGAAATATTTGTAGAAATATAAATGCATTTGACCTGCGTGCCAGGCACCTTGTAAATTATTGAATTTAGTAACATGGCACGCAAAGAATCAGGGCTATAAATATTACGCACCTCCGGGGCTTAAATTCTTTAATTGTATGAATATCTTAAAAAAATATTTGGTTTTTCTTTTTAACCCCGGAGGGGTGAAATATTTGTAGAAATATGAATGCATTTGATCTGTGTGCCAAGCACCTTGTAAATTATTGAATATAGTAACATGGCACGCAAAGAATCAGGGCTATAAATATTACGCACCTCTGGGGCTTAAATTCTTTAATTGTATGAATATCTTAAAAAAATATTTGGTTTTTCTTTTTAACCCCGGAGGGGTGAAATATTTGTAGAAATATGAATGCATTTAATCTGTGTGCCAAGCACCTTGTAAATTATTGAATATAGTAACATGGCACGCAAAGAATCAGGGCTATAAATATTACGCACCTCCGGGGCTTAAATTCTTTAATTGCATGAATATCATAAAAAAATATTTGATTTTTCTTTTTAACCCCGGAGGGGTGATATATTTGTAGAAATATAAATGCATTTGATCTGTGTGCCAAGCACCTTGTAAATTATTGAATATAGTAACATGGCACGCAAAGAATCAGGGCTATAAATATTACGCACCACTGGGGCTTAAAATTCTGTAATTGTATGAATATCTTAAAAAAATATTTGGTTTTTCTTTTTAACCCCGGAGGGGTGATATATTTGTAAAAATATAAATGCATTTGATTGCTTGCCAGGCACCTGGTAAATTATTGAATAACGTAATATGGCACGCATTGAATTAGGTAAATTATTTATATATCCTATTTCTTTTCCAGGACAATATATTGCCAGGGATTTAGAACAAGTTTTTGAAATTTCCTAAGTGTCATTTGCTTGCTTTTGAAAATATCAAAGTATTCGCCATCGGCAATGTCGCTCGTAATGGCAATAGTTCTTGTCTTTTTTGTGAGATTAAGAATAACGGCAACCTGGCTGTCATTTTTGTTTCTTATAAAAGCAAATATTGATTTATTGTCTGTTGTTGCTATCCGTTGAAAACTGCCTCCTTCTGTTCCGTTCCAGAGTGCCTGATTTTGCTTTTTAAGTGCGATAAGTTTTTTGTAAAAATCAGTATAAACAAAATTATCCCACTTAATCGTATCTTTTTCAAAAAATCTGAGTCTCTTGTTAAATGCGGCCTCCTGTCCGTTATAGATAAGCAGCATCCCGGGAACTGTAGCTGCAAGTACTGCAAATGTTTGTGCACCACCATCCAGTCTTTCAAATTCAGTGCCGGACCATGAATTTTCATCATGGTTTGAGGTAAATTCCATCAGAATAGAACCGGACGGATAAATTGAATCTGCCCAGGCAAAATGCTTTTCAATTGCATTAGCTGTTTTCTTTTCTTTAGCAATCTGATTCATGATATGATGAAATTTCCAATCGTAGCTCATATCGTAAGCTTTTGCATGTAATTCGGGTTTATCAGCCTCTGCAAGAAAAAATATTGGTTTTACTTTATCGAGTTCCATACGGCAGGAATCCCAGAAATCAATGGGTACCATATGTGCAACATCACAACGGAAACCATCTATTCCAGTTTCTGTTAACCAGAACTTCATTGTTTCAATCATCCATTTGCGCATGCCCGGATTTTTATAATTGAATCTGACCACATCAGTCCAATCATATGGTGAAACGAACTTTCCCGAGGTATCTTTCAGATAATATTCAGGATGTTCCTTAAATACTTTATTGTCCCATGATGAATGATTGGGAACCCAGTCGATAATTATATGCATGCCCAGTTTATGAACTTCATTGACCATGTTTTTGAAATCCTCTAAATTTCCGAATTCAGGATTTATAGCCCTGTAATCACGAACAGAATAATAACTGCCCAATTTCCCTTTTCGTTTTATTTCGCCAATAGGATTTATTGGCATTACCCAGATGATGTCAATACCTAGTGATTTCAATCTTGGTAAATCCCCTATAAATGCGTTAAAAGTGCCTTCTGGTGAATATTGGCGGATATTCGCTTCATAAATAACAGCATTTTTGCTCCATTCAATATGCCTGACTTCACTTGGCGGGGCTATTTGCTTTACTTGTTTTTTCTTTGCACAAGCAACTACAAAAATGCATGCTGCAATTAAGATTACAGAAGCGATTGGAAATAAGATGTGTTTCATAAATAAAAATATTTTGAAATAATTATAATTAATTGAATCATTAGGAATTTTAGTGAATTTTTGTGTTTTGGTGTTTTTGTGGCTTAATATTCTTTGCCACTAAAGCACAAAAACACTAAATTACACCAAGAAATAATCCTATAATAAAATCTGTACCCTTTAAAAATAGCATAAACTTATCTAAAAATCATTTCTCTAATTCAAGTATTAATGTCGTTTTGGGTGAAATTTGTAAAGAATTCAGATAAATCTGGCTATGCGAAATAATTTCCCGGGCTGTTACTGAACCATCTAAAACTTCAGCATATCTATCCATTTTAAATTTTACTGAATGTCTTTCATTATTGTTTACCAAAACCAGCACAGTACCTTCTAAATTATACCTTGCATAAACATAGAGTCCATCATCAGGCAAAAAATGTTTAAATGCTCCGTTAGCTATAATTTTACTATTTTTTCTCCAGTTAAAAAGATCACGGGTATAATGAAGGGCCTCTAATTGTTCATGGTTTAGGTTCTCTTCGTTAAAAGCATTCCTGTGATCACCATGCCAGCCCCCGGGCATATCCTTACGAATAAATCCATCGCCTTTGGATTTGTCACCATGCATTAAAATCTCAGTTCCATAATATATCTCAGGGATACCGCGCATTGTAGCCAATATTCCCATTAGCATTTTAAATTTTCTAAAATCGTTACTTAAAAATTCAAAAATTCTGGGCAGATCGTGATTGTCCAGAAATATCAGGTTGTTTAATGGATTGGCATAAAGGAAATCGTGGGCAAGAACATGATATAATTTGGGCATCCCTTCGCTCCAACCTTCTTTTTCATTCACAGCAGTTTGTAAAGCAAAGCAAAGAGGAAAATCAGTTACGCATGGAATTTCCGAACGGTAACCCGAAATTGGTTTATCATTTTTCTGGTAACAGGCAGTAAAAGCTTCATGCTGAAACCACGCTTCACCTACAACAGTAAATGAAGGGTATTCTTTTTTAATTGCCTGCATCCAATCAACCAGAAACTGCATATCTGAGTATGGCTGAGTATCGAGCCTGATTCCATCAATCCGGGAATATTCAATCCACCAGATGGTATTTTGGATGAGATATTTTGACAGAAACTTGTTTTTCTGGTTAAGGTCGGGCATTGAAGAGTCAAACCATCCATTGCTAAATTGGTTTTTGTCATAATCGGATGCATGAGGATCAATCAAAGTTGAAGCTCTGTAATTGGTGTTGAGATAAGTGCCAAAATCGTGATACCAGTCAGATGCTGGCAAATCACCTGTCCACCAGTGTTTACGACCACAGTGGTTAAGAACAATATCCATTATCAGTTTTAGTCCCTTTTCATGACATTTTCGTGTTAAGGTTAAATAATCTTCATTGCTGCCAAAACGAGGATCAATCTTATAGAAATCAGTGATGGAATACCCATGATATGAATAATCTCGCATATTATTTTCAAGCAATGGATTAATCCAGATTGCTGTAACGCCTAATTTTTCTATATAGTCCAGGTGATCTATTATTCCTTTTATATCTCCTCCATGCCTTGAATCAGGTTTTTTCCGGTTTACTTTATCGGGGTAACCTCTTACATTATCATTTGTCGGGTCCCCGTCAGCAAACCGGTCCGGTGTTATCAGGTAAATTGCATCAGAGGATGAAAAACCTTTTTGCCCTTCGTTATCCGTTTCTCTCGAGAGAAGTGTATATTGAATTGTTGAATCTTTTCCTCCCGGTATTGAAAAAGAAATTTCTACATTTCCTGCTTTGGCAACGGAATTAATTTTAAGATTTAAAAATAAATAATTGGGATTATCAGTTTTTTCAATGCTTGTCAGTGCAACTCCCGGGTAATTTATTTTTATAAGTGCATCTGCAATATTTTTACCATGAATCATCAATTGCAATTCATCATTTTTCATACCTACCCACCAGTTCATAGGTTCAATGCGATCAACAATGCCAGTTGCAAAAAGACTTCTAGTCATAATAAAATATAGTAAACAAACTAAAGTTAAGTTTTTCAATTTGGAATTGAACATTTATTTTTTAAGTTTCTCAGAATGTACAAGAGATTTCAAGAATGTTCTTTATTTTTTTGATAATGCAACATGCTTTTTGCACCAATTGTAAAAGGCGATCCAAAGAGCAAAATTTCAATGGGTTCTTCATGATGGTTCCATATTTTCACATCCTCTTTTTGAACAATAATTTCCATAAGATGGCGACGATATTGAATTTTAAAAGAATAGCTGTTCCATTTTAAAGGTATTTGCGGATCAAAACTTAGCAAACCGTTAATTATCCTTTTGCGTGCAAATCCTTCAACTATGGAAAGCCATGTTCCGGCCATAGAAGTAATATGTAAACCTTCGTCAACTTCATTATTGTAATCATCCAAATCGAGCCTTGAAGTGCGAAGATAGAGTTCATAAGCTCTGTCCAGTTCTCCAATATGCGAAGCAATTACACTATGAATGCAGGGTGAAAGGGAGGATTCATGAACAGTTTTTGGTTCATAAAACTCATAGTTCTCGCGAATCACATCAACTGGAAAATCATTGATAAAAAAATACATGCCTTGCAAAACATCAGCCTGCTTAATAAACACTGAACGTAATATACGGTCCCATGACCAGTTTTGATTTATCGGGCGCTCATTTTCCGGAATATCAGAAACATTAATCTGTTCTTTATCCAGGTATCCTTCCTGCTGTATAAAAATATTTGTTCCGTCTATTTTCTGAAAAAATATATTTTCAGAAATTTCTTTCCATTTGCTGATTTCGTCTGATAAATTTAAGTTTACTTTTTTTATAAGTTTTTTATATTCATTCAGATATTTCGCTTTTACAATTTCAATAACTTCGAGGGTAAATTTCAAGGTCCATGACGCCATGAAGTTTGTATACCAGTTGTTATTAACATTATTTTCATATTCATTAGGACCGGTAACACCTAATATTACGTACTTCTTTTTTACATCCGAGAAAGTGGCGCGCTGGCTCCAAAACCGGGACAAGGCAATAAGAACTTCGAGTCCGAATTCTGCCAGATATTTATCATCTGCGGTATGTTTGATGTAATTATAAATGGCATATGCCATGGCACCATTCCTGTGAATCTCCTCAAATGTTATTTCCCATTCATTATGGCACTCCTCTCCATTTATAGTTACCATTGGATAAAGGGCTGCGCCATTTTTAAATCCGAGTTTTGTAGCATTCTCAATAGCTTTAGGTAAGTGATTGTAACGGTAAATAAGTAAATTCCTTGCTACCTTTTGATCTGCTGTATTTAAATAAAATGGAAAACAAAATGCTTCCGTGTCCCAATAAGTGCTGCCTCCATATTTTTCACCTGTAAAACCTTTGGGTCCAATATTTAACCTTGCATCATCCCCGGTATAAGTTTGATTCAACTGGAAAATATTAAAACGTATTCCTTGTTGCGCACTGTCGTCCCCTTCAATAATAATATCACTCTTTTCCCATTTTAACTCCCATGCTTTTTTATGTTCCTCAAAGAGTTGATCAAAGCCATCTTTTTCAATTTTTGTTAAATGATTTAAGACCTGCTTTGTCATCAGGCCAGTTTCGAAATCAAGAGAGGTGATATTAGTTACATATTTTACAATTGATATTTGCTCATCCTGCCTTGCGTTGATAATGTACTTTTCACCAACATATTTCTCATTGGAAATTAATTCTGCATTTGTATTTAGCTTCTTCTTACCGTTGTAAAAGGAATTTTTCATACCAGAACATACATGAAAATCAAGTTTCTTAGTTTTAAGGTGAAGAACAGACATACCGTCATGAGAAACCTTTTCAACTTCAGACCAAAATTTCTCATTGTAATTTGAATCACTATTCATAACATCTCCATCAATATATGGAATAAACGTTATCGTGCCACTAAAATTAATTGGTGTAATTTCATAAGAGATCACGGCAACTGTTGTATCAGAAATACTGATAAACCGTTTCGTATGAACATAAATAATTTTACCAGAGTTCAATTCTGCATAAAATGAACGGCTGAGAGATCCTTCGCGCATATTTAAAACACGCCTGAATTCACTCAATTTGCATTTTGCAATATCCAGAGCTTCATCCTCAATAAAAATATCAATACCAATCCAATTTACCGCATTGATCATTTTACCAAAATATTCTGGATATCCGTTTTTCCACCAGCCAACTTTTGTTTTATCAGGATAAAATATTCCGGCAAAATAGTTGCCAGGCAAAGTGAAGCCGGAATATTGTTCTTCGAAATTAGCCCGCTGACCCATCTTGCCGTTACCCAGACTGAATATACTCTCTGAAGCTTTGACATTGTTAACGTCAAAACCTTCATCTATAATGCACCAGGGATCTACTTTGAGATATTGTTTCATGTATTTTTTTTATTAGTTCTATAGAAAATCTACAGTTCAAATAATTTATTATAATCCAGTTTATCAAGTGAGGGCACAACCATATCCGCCTGAATTAATATATCGGGCGCCCCAATACCAATTGCTTTCATTCCTGCATTTTTTGCAGCTTCAATACCGGTAAAAGCATCTTCAAAAACAATACACTCTGAATAATTTACACCCAAATCGTCAGCAGCTTTGGTAAAAACTTCAGGATCTGGTTTAGCTTTGGCTATGCGGGTTCCATCAACAATACTGTCAAAAGCATTCTCGAGTCCAATGCAATTAAGAATAATTCTTGCATTCCTACTGGACGATCCAATGGCAACAGGTATATTACGTTTTTTGAGAAAATCTAATATTTCCAAAGTTCCCGGTAATATTTCTGATGGTGTCAATCGTGAGACATATTCAACATACCATTGATTTTTAATAGCTGCAAGTTCCTCAAATTCCTGTTCTTTTTTTTCAATTTTCCCGATAGAAAGAAGAATTTTTAAAGAATCGAATCGGCTAACACCTTTTAAACGCTCATTGTCCTGCTCGGTAAAAGTAAAACCTAAATTTTTGGCCAGTCTCTTCCATGCCAAATAATGATATTTAGCTGTATCAACGATAACACCGTCCAGATCAAATATGCAGGCTTTAAGCATATAGGGTTAAGTTTAAATTTTTACTTGTCAATGTCCTGCAATACCTGCTTTAATATCAAGTTTTCCAGATGGTTTGCTATAGCCAACCACAAAATAAGTTAAGATTGCTCCAATACCCATGCTTATACCTCCCAAGAGAATTGCATTCATCGGTTCATTATTTAATATGATTTTCATTGCAAATCCCAGAAGACTAGAGGCAATTATTTGTGGAACTACTATAAAAAGATTAAACATCCCCATCATAACACCAATTTTATCAGTTGGTAAAGAAGATGTTAGCATAGCATAAGGCATCGACAAAATACTTGACCATGCAATTCCAATTGCTATCATAGAAATTAAAAGATAATATTGATTGTTAAAAAAAGGTATCATAATTAATCCAGTTGCGCCAATAGCGAGGCAAATTGTATGCATCAATTTTGGCCCGGTATATCTCGTAACCCAGATTAATATGAAAGAAAATGCTAAACATACTGCATTATAAACTGCAAAACAGAATCCTGCCCAAGAACCAGCAGAATCCATTTCCTTAGTTCCTTCCATGGCTTGAAAAATATTTTTAGCTATGGCTGGAAAAAAATAAACCCATAAACAAAACATTCCAATCCAAGTAAAAAACTGAACCAGTCCTAGTTCCCACATGCGTTTTGGAAGTTTGAAAATAAGTGCGAATATATCTTTCAATCCAAGCGTCCAATCAAATTTTTTGTTTTTATTTTCATTCAGTTCAGAATTTTCCGGAGGATATTCATTCGAAAAGAAGATAGTCCAAAGTACTGCAGCCAATAATACAATGGCACCTATATAAAATGATAGTTTTATTGAGTATGGAATATGACCTTTTCCTGCATTTTCAACCGCAATGCCAAACCAATTTGTCATCATCCAAGGCATGGCTGAAGCAATTGTCCCACCCAATCCTATAAATAATGATTGAATAGCAAAACCTTTTGAAATCTGAACCTCATCTAAATTATCTGCAACCAAAGCACGAAATGGTTGCATACTGGCATTGATGGTACCGTCGAGTACCCATAATAATCCTGCTGCAATCCAAATGGATGGAGAATTAGGCATTATAAGAAGTGCCAATGATGCTAATATTGCACCTCCTAAAATAAATGGCCGTCTGCGCCCCAAGCGTGTCCATGTACGATCACTTGCCTGACCGATTAAAGGTTGTATAAGTATTCCTGTAATTGGAGCCGCTAACCATAATATTGGTATGGCTGATGCTTTGGCTCCTAAATAGGTATAAATAGCACTCATATTGGCCATTTGTAAACCCCATCCAAATTGAATTCCCAGGAATCCAAAACTCATGTTCCAAATCTGCCAGAAAGAAAGTAATGGCTTTTGTTTCATTTCAAAGTAATTTAAATTACTAAAATTAATTAGAATATATTCAAATTTAAGCTTATCGAAGGTCTTATTTAACTGAAAGTAAGTAAATAGATTAGTCAAAACTTCATAAAATCCAGTTAAAACATAATTGGAAAATAGGGTTCAAACGTTTGCGGATAATTATAAAAGAATGATTGAAAAAATGATAATTTATTGAAATCGTTTAATAATATTAATTAATAACTAAAATCTAATGTCGTGTAATTTAAAATTATTTATAGTAGGTCATACTTTGACTCCGCTCCTGTTTTGTGCGCGACGTGATCGCTCAAGAAAAGCACATCAGATTATCAATATTTTAAGGTATTAGAAATTGAAATTTGGGTCATGCGGACTATTTTTGCACTATGTTTATTCGCAGAAATAAGA
>Ga0265316_10001735_pt1 | contig 23122 bp, 18 predicted proteins | sample 4522metaG_FD_202092 | JGI IMG/M metagenome (GOLD analysis project Ga0265316, IMG submission 202092) | Rhizosphere microbial communities from Carex aquatilis grown in University of Washington, Seatle, WA, United States - 4-5-22 metaG | ecosystem: Host-associated > Plants > Roots > Rhizosphere >... | reverse complement strand
CGGCCCGTGCTCTTCTCGATGTTCGCCAACGCCGTGACCGCCGACGGGTCGCCGATCCGGCATCCGTCCGGCACCCACGCCCTGGATCTCGAGGCCGAGCTGGCGGTCGTCGTCGGCCGGCGCGCGAGCCGGGTCCGGCCGGCCGACGGCCTCAAGCACGTCGCCGGGTACACCGCCGCGAACGACGTCACGGCCCGCGACTGGCAGGGTCAGGCCAGGGCTCTCCGCCCTGGCGAGAAGGGCGACGGCCAGTGGCTCCGGGCGAAGGGCTCGGACACTTTCCTGCCGCTCGGACCGGTAATGGTCACGGCCGATGAGTTCGGCGACGGGCGCGGTCTCGCCGTCCGCAGCTGGCGGATGGCGGCATCGGACCCGGAGGGCCACGCCGCCGCGGGCGCGGCTTCGGACGCGCCGGTATCCGCGCTCAGCGGCTTCCAGATGCAGGACGGCAACACTTCGGACCTGCTGTTCGGCGTTGCCGAGTTGATCTCTATCATCAGCCAGGAAGTCACCCTCGAACCCGGGGACGTCATCGTCACCGGCACTCCGAGCGGCGTCGGGGTCTTCCGCGAGCCGCAGGTGTTCCTGGAGCCGGGCGACCTGGTGCGGGTCGAAGTCGAGCGGATCGGCACGCTGACGAACCCCATCACCGACGAAGACGGCCGTGCCCCGGCCGGCTCTCCGGCGGCGAGGTTCATGGCGGAGCGCCCCGCGCCGTACATCGCCGCCTCCGGCGACGGGGCGAGGCCGGCTGACTCGGGCCTCGGTCAAAACCGCGGCGGAGGCAGGAGATGAGCGAGCCGGGCTCCGGCGCGGCGATCGCGGCCGCCACCTCGATCGACATCCGCATCCCACGGACGATGCGCGCTCTCGTGAAGGCCCGAGCCGAGGCCGGCGCCGAGTTGCGCGAGGTCCCCGTCCCGCGCCCCGGACCGGGCGAGATCCTTATCCGGCTCGAGGCGGTCTCCCTGTGCGGCACCGACCTCCACATCTACCGTTGGGATCCCTGGGCGCAGGGCCGGCTCGGCGGCAAGCTCCCCCGCATCTTCGGCCACGAGATGGCCGGCCGGGTCGTGGGCCATGGGCCGGGCACCGGAGCCGTCCCGCTCGGCACCCGGGTGGCCGCCGAAACCCACCTCGTCGACTGGACCTGCTACCAGTGCCGCACCGGCCGCGAGCACGTCTGCGCCAACCTGCGGATCCTGGGAGTGGACGCCGACGGCGCCTTCGCCGAGTACATGTGCCTGCCCGAGCGCAACGCCTGGCCCAGCGAGGGTCTCTCGCCGGAGATCGCCGCGATCCAGGAGCCGATGGGCAACGCCGTCTTCGCGACGTTCGTGGAGGACATCACCACGGCCAGCGTCGCGGTCCTGGGTTGCGGGCCGATAGGGCTGATGGCGGTGGCGATCTGCCGTTTCGCCGGCGCATCGCGCGTCTTCGCCACGGACGTGATGCCGCACCGGCGGGAGATGGCCGCGCGCATGGGCTCCGACTGCGTCCTCGACGGCGCGGGCGACGTGGTGGCGGAGATCCGGCGCGAAACCGGCGGCACAGGGGTGGACGTGGTGCTGGAGATGAGCGGTGCCGAGTCGGCGATTCACCAGGCCTTCGAGATGACCACCAACGGCGGGCGGGTCTCGCTGCTGGGCCTGCCGTCGCGGCCGGTCACCATCGACCTCAACGACGCGATCATCTTCCGCGGCCTGCGCGTCTACGGCATCACCGGCCGCGAGCTGTGGCGGACCTGGTACAAGACTGCGGCCCTGCTGCGGGAGGGCCTGGACGTCGGCCCGATCATCACCCACCGCCTGCCCCTGAGCCGCTACGCGGAAGCCTTCGACCTGCTGGCCCAGGGCGTCGCCGGCAAGGTCGTGCTATTGCCTCAGGAGAGCGACGACCTCGCGCCGGAGTCGACCGCCGAGTCCATGGTGAACGAAGGAGGCGCGGCATGACCGTCCAGGGCCCCCAGCCCGATCCGCTCGGCTTCCTGGCCGACGAGATCGAGGGCTTGAAGCGGCAGAACCTCTACCGGCCGTTGCGGGTCTTGAGCTCGCCGCAGGGCGCAGCGGTCGTGGTCGACGACCGCCACGTCATCAGCCTGTCCTCGAACAACTACCTGGGCCTTGCCACTCACCCCAGGCTCAAGGAAGCCGCCATCGCCGCGACCCGCGAATTCGGCACCGGCTCGGGGGCGGTTCGGACGATCGCCGGCGACATGACGATCCACGAGCTTCTCGAGACCGAGCTCGCCGCGTTCAAGCACACCGAGGCGGTGCTCACCTTCCAGTCCGGCTTCGCGGCCAACACGGGCGTCATCCCGGTGGTCGCCGGGGAGCGGGACCTGATCGTGTCCGACGCGCTGAACCATGCCTCGATCATCGACGGCATGCGGATGAGCAAGGCGCCTCGGGTCGTCTTCCCGCACAAGGACACGGACGCCCTGCGCGAGCTGCTGCGCGAGGCCCGCGAGAAGGGGCGGCCTGAGACGGGCGAACCCTACCGCCTCATCCTCGTGGTCACCGACGGCGTGTTCAGCATGGACGGCGACATTGCCCCGCTGCCGGAGATCGTGGCCGCTGCCGAGGAGTTCGGCGCGGCGGTGATGGTGGACGACGCCCACGCCTCGGGCGTGGTGGGCCGGAACGGGCGCGGAACTGTGGACCACTTCGATCTCCACGGCCGGGTCCACATCCAGGTGGGAACGCTGAGCAAGGCGCTGGGCGTGCTGGGCGGCTACGTGGCCGGCAGCCAGGCCCTGCGCGACATGCTGATCCAGCGGGCCCGCCCATTCCTCTTCTCCACTTCGCATCCGCCGGCCGTGGCGGCCGCCTGCGTGGCCGCGCTCCACGTCCTGCAGGAGGAACCGCAGCTCATAGACCGGCTCTGGGTCAACACGATGTACTTCAAGGGCGAGCTCCGCCGGCTCGGCTTCGATACGGGCGCGTCCGAGACGCCGATCACGCCGGTGATGATGGCCGACTCCGCGACGGCCGCGCGCTTCAGCCAGCGCCTCTTCGAGGAGGGCGTGTTCGCTCAGGCGGTCGTCTTTCCGACGGTCGCGCTCGACAAGGCGCGAATTCGAACGATCGTCACTGCCGAGCACACGACCGAACAGCTGGACCTCTGCCTGGCGGCCTTCGGCAAGGTGGGCCGCGAACTGGGGCTGATCTCGGGCTGATATCTAGCTGGTCGGCCGGTCGGGCCCCGATCTGACGCGACCGCCCGAGTCCGGCATGATTCAGCTATGACGAAGACCCACTACTACCTCGACCGGCCGGTTTCCCAGGCCTCCGACGTCCCGCTCGACGCCCACCTGCACACCGACCTCTCGCCCGACAGCCAGGTGCCGATGGAGTTGTACGCCGCGCAGGCAGTCGAGCGTGGCATACCCGAAATCGCACTGACGGACCACCTCGACTTCATGCCCGGCGCGCCGGCATACGACTACGCCGACTATCCGCGCCGCGAGCGCACGATCCGCGACCTCCAGGACCGCTGGGCCGGCAAGGTGACGGTCCGCTTCGGCGTCGAGCTGACGTACGAGCGACGCTACGAGGACGCGATTCGCGAGCACCTCGCGACCCACCGGTACGACTACGTGCTGGGCACATGCCACGACATGCCGGACGGCCCCTACGACAGGTCGAGAGTGGAGTCATTCGTGGCCGGCAAGACGCTGGCCGAGGCCGTGGCGCCGTACTTCGCCGAGGTCGCCGGGGCGATCCGGAGCGGTCTCTTCGACACCATCGGCCACCTGGATGTGATCAAGCGCTACCTGATCCGGTGGTTTCCGGCGGCGGACTACGCCGCGATCCCGGAGGTATACGAGCCGTTGCTCGTCGCTCTGGTCGAGAGTGGCTCGGCCCTCGAAGTCAACGCTTCGGGGTTGCGGCACCCCACCGGTGAGACCTACCCGGCGCCGTGGGTCGTGGCCCGCTACCGCGAGCTGGGCGGCCGGCGCGTCACCATCGGTTCGGACTCGCACCTGCCCAATTGCTTCGCCTTCGGACTCGAGGAGGCGTGTGAGATCGTGGCCGCCGCGGGCTTCGACCGGTTGACGCTTCAGCGGGCCGTGGACCGCGGCGATCTGGTGCTGCCGGAGCGGTTCCGTCGCGCAACCTGACGCCGCCGCTGACGTCGGGCCGACAGCCGGGGGTTGCGGGCCCCGCGTAACCTGTCGCGATGGAACTGATCATCATCGGAGCGGGGCCGGCCTACACGGACCGTCGCGGCGCGGCGGCGGCGAGCTTTCTGGTTCGCTGGGGCGACGCGGCGCTGCTGCTGGATCTGGGCCAGGGCGCCTTCCCGAATCTTGCCTCGACGATGGACCCGAGCGAACTCACCGCGGTTGCGGTAACTCATCTTCACCCGGACCACTTCGTCGATCTGGTCCCACTGCGCCACTACCTGCGCTTCGAGTTCGATCCGCCGCGACGGGTTCGGGTCGTGGGTCCGGCCGGGCTCGCCGATCGGCTCGACGCCCTCCATGCCCACGCCGGGTTCGCCGCCGCGTCGCTCGACATAGAGACCATCGGCGGGGAGCAGCGCCTCGGGCCGTTCGTCGTGGAGGCTCGCCGCGTACACCACACCGAAGAGAGCTACGGGCTGCGGGTCTCGCTCGCGGAAGCGCCGGGCGGCGCGGGCGGCCGCGGCACCCACGGCACCCCGGGCGGCGCGGGCCTGGTGTATTCGGGCGACTGCGCCGACTCGGACGACCTGGTCCCGCTCATTCGCCCCGGCGACACTCTGCTGTGCGAGGCGACGTTCGGAGCCGGGCCGGTCCCGCCGGGGGCGGAGCACCTGGACGCCGGAGCCGCCGGCCGGGCGGCCAGAGACGGCCACGCCGCGCGGCTCCTGCTCACCCACATCCTGATGGGCCGCTCTCGCTCCGACGCGCTGGCTGCGGCGCGAGAGGCCTTCGACGCCACGGTCCTAGTCACCGAAGGGGACCGTTTCGAGGTCTGAAGGTTTCGGTCAGGGGTGCGAACTGGGCACACGGCCGAGCAGGTACAGGCCGTAGACAGCCGCGACGGCCCCGAAGATGATCGGCCCCCACCACATGATGTACGTGCCGCTGCCCGACGATTCGGCCGCCTGCCGCGCGGCCTGCATCGTACCCAGCGTGACCGCGAGACCGACCAGGACCGCTACCACGCCCCCGACGACGAACGCCAGGGCTCGCTTTCGCATGGCGGCCACGACGTCGGCGACCAGACGGTAGGCGTCCTGCTGACCCACGCCGGTGGCGGCCATCTCCGATAGCACCTTCGCCACCGACTGGCCGGCGTCGAACTGGGTTCGCACGTACGCCTTCCACTGCAGTGGGGAGCGAAACTGCGGAAACGGAGCGTAGGCCGGGGGCGGCTGGCAGGCGGGCGGCACCGGCGGTGGATACGCCGCGGGAGGATACGCGGCGGGAGGATACGCCGCGGGGGGATACGCCGCAGGCGCGCCCGCGGCCGGTGGGACGGCGGCCGGTGGGACCCCAGCGGGCCCGAGCGGCCGGTGGTCGGGAGGCGGCTCGTTCATGGGTCCGATGCCCTCCGTCAGTGGGCCGCCAGAACGGCCAGGATCTGGCGTGCCGATTCCTGGGCGGCCAGCTTCGCGGCATCGTTCAGAAGCTGCTGCGAATCCCCGCCGCCGACGCCGGCGCGCCGGGTGCCCTTGGCATTGAAACCGCCGAACGGACCCGCGGCGGCGCCGATCTGGCCTTCGACCTCGAAGACCGCCGCGCCCGCAAACCAGGTGAAGAGCCAGCGCATCAGCCGGCTGCCCGGATCCGCGCGCACGATCTGGCCGTGGATGACGATCTCCTGGTCCGGCGTGCCGGCGACCGGCATGCGCAGATCGAGTCCGGCGCGACCGAGCTCACCCACCAGGATGCTCTGGAAAGTCTGGGTGACCGCGTTGAAGTCGACCTGCTTGGGCGCGACGGCCGCTCCCTGCCAGGAGATCGGGTAGAGGGTGCACAGCTTGCCCCTGATGTCCACGGCGTTGCCTCCTCGATGCTCAGTTGCCTCCGACGGGAGGCCGCCGACCCGATCGCGGCGTGGGTCGCGCCCGGCGCCCCGATCTGGTGACGGTGATCGGCGGTCGAGCGATGTGATGATACGTCCCCGGAGGCGGTGCAAGACGCCGCCGCGACACCCGCCGAAGCCGCTCGTGACGCGCGGCCCGGACTCGTTCAAGATTGACGCCTGCGATCGACGACCGGCATCGCCACCCGAGACAAGGGAGAACACGCCATGGCTGACAGCGGAATCACAGCTCGACCGGCAGGGGCCACCACCGGACCGCTTTCGGCCGAAGAACTCCGCCTCATCGACGCCTACTGGCGCGCCGCCAACTACCTCAGCGTCGGCCAGATCTACCTGCTCGACAACCCGCTGTTACGCCGCCCGCTGGAAGCGACCGACGTCAAGCCGCGGCTGCTGGGCCACTGGGGAACGACGCCCGGCCTCAACCTGATCTACGCCCACATGAACCGCGAGATCAAGGCCCGCGACCTCAACGCCATCTACATCATCGGCCCCGGCCACGGCGGCCCCGGCATCGTCGCGAACACCTACCTCGAGGGCAGCTACACCGAGTTCTACCCGAGTATCACCCGGGACGAAGACGGCATGCGCAAGCTGTTCCGCCAGTTCTCGTTCCCCGGCGGGATCCCAAGCCACGTGGCGCCGGAGACGCCCGGCTCGATCCATGAGGGCGGCGAGCTCGGCTACTCGCTCTCGCACGCATACGGCGCCGCGTTCGACAACCCCGATCTCCTGGTCTGCTGCGTCGTCGGCGACGGCGAGGCCGAAACCGGCCCGCTGGCGACCGGCTGGCACTCGAACAAGTTCCTCGACCCCAGGGGCGACGGCGCGGTCCTGCCGATCCTCCACCTCAACGGCTACAAGATCGCCAACCCCACCGTGCTGGCCCGCATTCCCCACAACGAGCTGCGCGACCTGATGATCGGCTACGGCTACAAGCCGTACTTCGTCGAAGGTAACCGTCCGGCGCTCGTCCACCAGCAGCTGGCGGCGACCCTGGACACGGTCCTGAACGAGATCCGCGAGATCCAGGCGGCAGCTCGTTCGGGCAAGACGACCGGCCGCCCGCAGTGGCCGATGATCGTCCTGCGAACGCCCAAGGGCTGGACCGGCCCCAAGATCGTGGACGGCCTGCCGGTCGAGGGCACCTGGCGCGCCCATCAGGTCCCGATCGACGAGGCTCGGACGAACGCCGGCCACCGCGACCTGCTCGAGTCCTGGATGCGCAGCTACAAGCCCGAGGAGCTGTTCGACGAGAAGGGCACGTTCCGGCCCGAGCTCGCGGCGCTGGCTCCGCACGGCCGCCATCGAATGGGCGCCAATCCTCACGCCAACGGCGGTCTGCTGCTGCGCGAGCTGATCATGCCCGACTTCCGCGACTACGCCGTCGACGTGCCCAAACCGGGCGGCTCCCAGAGCGAGGCGACATACGTCGCGGGCACCTTCATTCGCGACGTCATGGCCCGCAACACCGACAACTTCCGGATGTTCGGACCCGACGAAACCGCCTCCAACCGATTCCAGGCGATCTTCGAGGTCACCGGCAAGGCCTGGGACGCCGAGATCATCCCCGGCGACAACCACCTCTCCGTCGACGGCCGGGTCATGGAGGTCCTGTCGGAGCACCAGTGCGAAGGCTGGCTCGAGGGCTACCTGCTCACCGGCCGGCACGGCATGTTCAACTGCTATGAAGCCTTCATCCACATCATCGACTCGATGTTCAACCAGCACGCCAAGTGGCTGAAGGTGACGCGCGACATCCCGTGGCGCCGCCCGATCGCGTCGCTCAACTACGTGCTCAGTTCGCTGGTGTGGCGCCAGGACCACAACGGCTTCACCCACCAGGATCCGGGCTTCATCGATCTCGTGGTCAACAAGAAGGCCGAGATCATCCGGGTCTACCTGCCGCCGGACGCGAACACGATGCTGTCGGTCACGGACCACTGCCTGCGCAGCCGCAACTACGTCAACGTCATCGTGGCCGCGAAGCAGCCCGCTCCGAACTGGCTGACCATGGAGCAGGCGGTCCTGCACTGCACCCGCGGCATCGGCATCTGGGATTGGGCCAGCAACGACCAGGGCGGCGAGCCCGACATCGTCATGGCCTGCTGCGGCGACGTGCCGACCCTCGAAACGCTGGCCGCGGTCGACCTCATGCGCCAGTACCTGCCGGACCTCAAGATCCGCGTCGTCAACGTCGTCGACCTGATGCGCCTGGAGCCCGAGACCGAGCATCCGCACGGCATGACCGACCAGGAATTCGACTCCCTCTTCACCGCCGACAAGCCGATCGTCTTCGCCTATCACGGTTACCCGTGGCTCATCCACCGCCTCACCTACCGGCGCCACGGCCACGACAACATGCACGTCCGGGGCTACAAGGAAGAAGGCACCACGACCACGCCGTTCGACATGGTCATGCTCAACGACCTGGATCGCTACCACCTGGTGATCGACGCTATCGACCGTATCCCCGGCCTCGGGCCCAGGGTGGCGCACGTTCGCCAGCTCATGGAGGACAAGCGCACCGCGGCTCGGGCCTACACCCGCGCCGAAGGCGAGGATGCCCCCGAGATCCGCGATTGGGTCTGGCCGTATTAGCTACCATGCGCTCATGACCCCCGACTCATCCGCAAGCCTGCGCGAACAGGTCCGCCGAGCCATCGAAGCCGCCTGGGCGCGCGCCCGGGCGGATCTACCCGAACCAGCCGAGCCGCACGAAGCGCCCGTCACGATCGAGCGCCCCGCCGATCCGGCCCGCGGCGACTTCGCCAGCACCATTGCTTTGCGGCTGGCCAAGCCTTACCGCCGTGCACCGCTCCAGATTGCGGCGGCCATCGCGGCGCACGTGGCGACTACCGCCACGGACCCGGATTCCCCCATCGTCTCGGTCGAAGTGGCGCCGCCCGGGTTCCTCAACATCCGCCTCGCCGACCACGCTCTCTCGGCCACAACACAGCACATCCTGCGCGACGGGGCAACATGGGGCCGCGTCGCGGCCGAGCATCCGGAATACATCAACGTCGAGTTCGTCTCGGCCAACCCAACCGGACCGCTACACATCGGCAACGCCCGAGGCGCCTTCACCGGCGACCTCCTGTGCCGCGTCCTGACGGCGGCCGGCCACAAGGTCGAGCGCGAGTACTACTTCAACGACTTCGGCAGCCAGGTCAAGAACCTGGGCGCTTCGGTCGTAGCCATCCGCCAGGGCCGCGAGATCCCCGAGGATGGCTACCACGGCGACTACGTCTACGACCTGGCCAAAGAGCTGCCGGCCGATGTTCTGGCAGCCGCCGGGACGTCGGGCGAGGACCCCGCCTGGGCGGCCGGGCGATGGGCGTCCGAGCAGGTTCGGTCGGGCATAGAAGCCAGCCTGGAGCACCTTGGCTGCCATTTCGACGTGTGGCGCTCGGAGAGCACGCTCCACAACGACGGCTGGGTTGGGCGCGCCGTCGAACGGCTACGGGCGGCCGGCGATGTCTACGAGGAGGACGGCGCGGTCGTCTTTCGATCGACCAGGTATGGCGACGACAAGGATCGGGTGATCCTGCGCTCAACCGACGACGCGGCGCCGACCTACTTCGCCGCGGACATCGGCTACGTGGTCGAGAAGTTCAGCCGCGGCTACGACCGAATCCTCTTCATCTGGGGCGAGGACCATCACGGCTACGTCGCCCGGGTCAAGGCCGCCGCGCAGTCGCTCGGCTTCGACCGCGACAGCGTTCAGATGATCCTGACGGCGTGGGTTCGCTTCGTCCGGGACGGCAAAGAAGTCCCCATGTCCAAACGCACGGGCGAATTCATCACCCTCGATGAGCTCCTCGGCGAGATCGGCGTCGACGCCGCCCGCTGGTTCTTCGCCTCACGCGCAGCGAGCAGCGGCATCGACTTCGACATCGAGCTGGCGAAGAAGCAGTCGAACGAGAACCCGGTCTATTACGTGCAGTACGCCCACGCTCGAATTGCGTCGATCCTGCGCAAGGCCGAGGAGGCCGGCATGAAGGCGCCCGCCGCAGACGACCCGCGCCTGGCCGAGCTGCTCGCCGGAGTCCTCGCCGGAGCGCCGGAGGCGCAGCTGGCGCGCCAGATCGTGCGCCTGCCCGAGGTCGTGGAGGACGCGGCCGCGAGCGAGGAGACGCACGGGGTGACGACCTACGCCACGGAGCTGGCGACGACGTTCCACGCCTTCTATCGCGACGCCAGAGTCGTCGACCCGGACGAGCCCGACCGGTCGGCGGCGCGCCTCGCCCTGGTGGCGGCCGCGAAGACGACTCTCGCCAACGCGCTCAGCCTGCTCGGGATCTCCGCTCCCGAATCGATGTAGCGCCGGAGAACCACCGCCCTGGCGCCACGTGGCAGCGGAACCGTGGGCCGCGCGCCGGCCCGCTCTCAGGCGGCCGGACGACAGGTCGTGAAGCCGCCCATGACCGTCGTGTCCGAGGCGATGACGATGTTCGCCTCGAGCGCGTCGCCGCAAACTGACGATGGGCTGGACAGCGCACCGAGAGTCGTGCTTGCGGCCGCGGCGAAGGCGGTGCGCCCGGAGGCGCCGCGCCATTGCGTCCGCAGTACCACGGCCCAGGCGCCGTTCGGCCCTTCGTACAGCCCGATCCGATCGCCGGCCCAGCTGGACGCGGCCGAATCGGCCGCGGTCTTCTCGGCGCCGGTCGGATGCTCGCCCTCGAGCCAGACCCGCAGCTGCAGCTCGCCCATGGTGTCCTGGTAGGCGACCTTCCAGCCGCTTCCGAGCGCGGCGGGAACCGCGGGCAGGCTCACCGCGACCGGGTCGATCACGCCGGAATAGAGGTTCGGGTGCAGGATCTGCGAGGTCGAGTTCGGGGGCCTGGCGTACAGCCTGTCGACCGCCGACCAGCCGCCGCGGGCGTACACGCTCTCGATGAAAGCGAGCCCGTCGACATACGGGAACAGCAGGTCCTCGCGGAGGATCGCCGGCGCGTTGTTGAGCTGCGCGGTCTGAGGCCCCGCGGCCTCGGAGAGAGTGACCGACCCAAGGTCTGCGAGCGACATGTGGGCCAGCGCCCATTGCATCATCGAGAGCGTGGCGTCGCCTTCAGGCAGCGCGGTCCGGGCGAGATCGCGGTCGCCCTGATCGGGCGTGTCGATCGCCAGCTTGGCGAGCCCGAAATGCTGGTCCTGCAGGGCGTGGGTGAACTCGTGGGAGAACGTCAGCTTCTGCTCGGGGCCGACGGAACCGGACTGCGAGAGCAGATAGAGCTGCTTCGTGTCGGCATCGTAGAAGCCGACGGCCTGACCGGCGTTCAGGGCAAGCTCGAGCTGCTCGAGCGACGCGCCGGACGGAAGCAAGCCGAGGTGCGCGAACAGGCGGCTCTGAGCGGCCAGCGCCGCATGGTCGACGCCGTTCTGGTTGGCCCGCGTCATCCAGTCGCTGATGCCCTGTTCGTCGAGCAGGACGGGCGTGACCGGAGACTTCGGGCCCAGCTCGCGCAACGCCTCGACCTGCGTCTCGATCTGAGCATAGGTAGCCAGATCGCCCGAGGCGTTCGGGGTTGCGCCGTTGTCGACGGTCGGCGAGGCGCCGGGCGTGCCGGACGCCTGGACGCCGGCCGACGACGTGGCGGAGCCGGTCGGCCCGGCCGGCGGAGTCGCTGTTGCGGGAGATGAGCCGCAGGCGGCCGCGACGATAGCCAGTGCGGCCAGGATGCCGATTCCGGGGCGGATTCGGGGATTCATGGCTCGAATTCTGCCAGGGGCCACAAGGCGGCGCATCGGACGGCTTCCCAAGCATCCACCTGCGATCTCCGGGCGCAGGCGACGGACCGCGATTCGGGCTCAGTTGCAAGCTCCAGGGCTCGATGTCGGGCTGCGCCCGGGTCGCCGGTTCTCCTGTTCCGCCGTCTTGGTTTACGTTTCTTAACCTTCTGACGGGCCCCCTTTTCATCGAGTCGGTTTAGATTCTGAGGCGGAACACTGGACGAGCCTCCTGAGGTTCCATCCTCCCTCCCTCCGACCGGAGGTGCCGATTGGGCAGGCGCCTCCGGTCCTCCTTTTGTGGGGCAATCCGCGAGGATTTGGGGCTGCGGGGCCGCGCGGAGGGGTGGGGCCGACCGGCGAGCTGAGTGGGGTCGAGTTCGGGGTCACGAGGCGGTCGAGCCCGCGGCGGTAAGCGGGCAATGATCGGCTTGTGCAAGAATCAGTCCATGGAACTCACCTGGTACGGACGCACCTGCGTGCGAATGCGCAGCAAGGACGCGGTCGTGGTCGCGGACGCCTATCAAGCGATCGTGGGACCGACCGGCCGCGGCATCACCGGCGACATCGTCACCTACAGCCACCCGGACGACGCGCCTCATCACAAAGGGAGAGGTCGCGTTTCGCGGGATGGCTCGACTCTGCTGCCGAGCAGCCTGGAAGACGCGTTCTGCCTCGACGGGCCCGGCGAGTACGAGGTCAAGGACGTCCTGATCACGGGCGTCAAGACTTTCCGCGACGACCACAAGGGCGCCGATCGCGGCCGAAACGTCGCCTTCATCGTCGAGCTGGACGGCGTCCACGTCATCCATCTGGGCGACATCGGGCACCTGCTGACCGAGGACAAGCTGACCGACATCGGTCCGGTGGACGTAGTTTGCATTCCTGTGGGCGGGGCGCTGTCTGCCACCAGGGCCGCCGAACTGGTGGCCCAGTTCGAGGCCAGGGTGGTCGTGCCGATGCCGGTTTGCGATGACGCCGATTCAGACGAAGCCCTGGCCAAGTTCCTCCACGAAATGGGCGTGTCGGCGCCGCCGGCGCCCCAGTCGAAGCTGGCTCTGATGCCCTCCGCGCTCCCGGCGGAGGTCACGACGGTCCTGCTGGAGCAGCGCGGCAAGGTCTAGCCAGCAAGCGGGTCCGGGAGCGGCGACGCGGCCGCGCTCCTCGCCACGCGCCGAGCGCCGGGACGACATTGAGCAATTCCGCCTCGGGCGGGGCCGCGCCGCGGCCGCGCGCCGCGGCCAGCCGCGCCGCGCGCCAGGCTCCCCGCCGATTGCCCGCCGCCACACGCCGCCACCCGCCGCCAGGAGCGGCCACATCACAGGTCAGGCCCGTTCGGAGACGATGACTCCACGCTTCACGACGGTCCGTGCCAGGCGGCCGCCCAGCCAGTAGGGAATCTGCTCGAGTGCCGGCACGTCCCAGACGACCAGATCGGCCTGCCGCCCGGGCTCGATCGAACCGATGCGGGCGCCCAGGCCCAGCGAGTGGGCGGCGTTGACGGTGACCGCCGCCAGCGCCTCGGCCGGCGTCAGTCCCATCTCCACGCAGGCGACGGACATTACGAACGGGAGGCCGAGAGTGGGGCTCGTGCCGGGGTTCAGATCCGTGGCCAGCGCGACGGGAATGCCGGCGTCGATGAACCGTCGGGCCGGGGCGAAGTGGCGCTTACCCAGGAACCAGCTCGTGGCAGGGAGCAGCGTGGCCACCACCGGATGACCGCCCGTCGCGGCGCCGGCCAGGACCGCTATCCCCGCCTCCGACGGCGCCGCGAGGTGATCCGCGGAGGCGCAGCCGACGTCGGCCGCGAGTTCGGCGGCCAGCTCCGCGCCCCCCGACGGAGCGAGCTCATCCGCGTGAAGGCGCAGCGACAGGCCGTGGCCCGCGGCGGCGCGCAGGATGCGCCCGCTCTGGTCGGCGGAGAAGACGCCCTGCTCGCAGAAGACGTCGCAGAAGCGGGCGATCCCCTGCGCCGCGACGGCCGGCAGCTGCTCGGCGATGACGCTGTCGACGTAGGCCTCCGTGCCGGCCGGGCGATCGCGGTATTCGGCCGGGACGGCATGGGCGCCCAGGAATGTCGGCACCAGCTCGACGGGGCCCTCGCGGCCCAGCCGCCCGATCATGTCCAGCATCCGCAGCTCGGTGGCGACGTCCAGACCGTATCCGGACTTGGCCTCCGCGGTCGTGGTTCCGTTCGCCAGCATCTGAGCCAGGCGAGCGCGGCCGCCGGCGAGCAACTCCGTGTCGGACGCGGCCCGGGTGGCGGCGACCGTCGACAGGATCCCGCCGCCGGCGTCGAGGACCTCGAGGTAGCCGGCACCTCGGGCGCGGAGCTGCCACTCTCCCTCACGCGTGCCCCCGAAGAGCAGGTGGGTATGGGCGTCGACGAGACCCGGCGTGATGACCCCGCCGCGGGCGTCGAAACGCCGGAACGCATTGATCGGCAGGCCCCTGGCGGCGATCGCGCGTCCGACCTCGTCGGCCGGGCCTGCAGCGAGGACCACTCCCTCCCAGCATGCGACGGCCAGCGCTCCCCCGGAAACAACGGCGGCGTCCGCCTGCGCGGCGCCCCGTCGCAGCCCGCCGGCCAGAGTCGCGATGCCGCTCGCCCCTTCGACCAGCAGCCCGGTCATCGCTCTCTCGCCCCGCTCATGACCCGCGGACCGCTCATGACCCGCGGACCGCGTCGAGGCGCAGCTCGAGAGCCTGCAGCGGCGAGAAGTCGCGCAGTTTCAGGAATTCGGCCGCGCCGGCCAGGCGGTCGGCCGTGGGGAGGTCCGCCGGAATTCCCGCGTGGGTGGCCACGTCGAGCAGCGAGGCCAGCGGCGCCAGCCCGATCAGCTCGGATTCGACCAGCTCGACGTCGTCCTCGGCGGCTTCGGCCCGGACCGCCTCCCAGACCAGCCACATCGGCGTCGTCCGGAAGTCGAGCAGGTTCATCGACACCTGGGCACGGCCCAACTCCTCGATCCAGAAGCCGTTTGCCTGGACGCGCGGCAGCCCGCCGCTCGACTCGCGGATGCGGCGCGCGATTCGCTTGGCCAGCTCCAGGTCGGCGCTGGCGAGGTTGATGTTGTACGCGATCAGGAACGGCCGCGCCCCGACTGCCACGGCGCCCGCGCTCGGGTGCATCTTCGCCGGACCGAAATCCGGCTCGCGACCGGGCTCGCCGATCTGGGTCTTGAGTCCTTCGTACTGGCCGCGCCGCACGTCGGCCAGCCGCTGCCTTGTGGGCGCCGTGGCCGCTTCGCCGTACAGGTAGACCGGCACGCCGAAACGTTCGGCCACGCGCGAACCGAAGATGCGCGCCAGCTCGACGCATTCGGACATCTTCGTGTCGCCGAGAGGCACGAACGGGACCACGTCCACGGCGCCGATGCGCGGGTGCTCCCCGGTGTGCTGCTCCATGTCGATCTCGGCGACGGCAACGTTGAAGGCGCGCTCCAGGGCCTCGAGCATCGGGGCGGCTTCGCCGGCGATCGTCAGCACGCTGCGGTTGTGGCTGGCGTCGCTGGTGCGGTCGAGCAGGCAGGCACCGGGCACGCTCTCGACCGCCTCGCACAGCTTGTCCACGACCCCGATTCGCCGGCCTTCACTGAAGTTCGGGACCGATTCGACCAGCCTGGTCACCTTGCCTCCGATTCGATGCTCGTCCGCCGTGTTCTGTCCCTATCGTGGCACAGCCTGCGGGTGCGGAGTGGAGTCGGTGCGCGTCCGACGCCGGCGCGCCAACGCCCGGGCCGGCGTGTCAGTCTCCGTCCAGCATCGGGATCCTGATGCCGCGCTCGCGGGCCACCTCGATGGCTCGCTCGTAGCCGGCGTCGGCGTGGCGGATCACGCCCATTCCCGGGTCCGTGGTCAGGACCCGCTCGAGCTTACGGGCCGCCTGGTCCGTGCCGTCCGCGACCACGACCATGCCCGCGTGCTGCGAATAGCCGATCCCGGTACCGCCGCCGTGGTGGATGCTGACCCAGCTCGCGCCGGAGGAGGTGTTGACCAGGGCGTTGAGGAGCGGCCAGTCCGCGATGGCGTCCGATCCGTCACGCATGGCCTCCGTCTCGCGGTTCGGCGACGCCACGGAGCCGGCGTCGAGATGGTCGCGGCCGATGACGATCGGCGCCGAGACGGCGCCGGAACGGACCAGCTCGTTGAAGGCGGCGCCCGCTAGGGCACGCTCGCCGTAGCCGAGCCAGCAGATCCGGGCCGGCAGCCCCTGGAACGGCACCCGCGCCTCGGCCATAGCGATCCAGCGCTGGAGCGATTCGTTCTCGGGGAACAGCTCCATGATCGCGCGGTCCGTGGCCAGGATGTCGGCCGGGTCGCCCGAGAGCGCCGCCCACCGGAACGGGCCCTTGCCCTCGCAAAAGAGAGGCCTGATGAATGCGGGCACGAACCCCGGAAAGTCGAACGCGCGGGCCACGCCGGCCTGCTGGGCCTGGGCCCGGATGTTGTTGCCGTAGTCGAAGGTGATCGCGCCGGCCTGCTGGAGCGCCAGCATCGCCCGAACATGCTCCGCCATCGAGGCCATGGATCGGAGGATGTACTCGTTGGGGTCGCTGTGGCGCAGTTCCTCGGCCGCCTTGAGGGAGATCCCCGCCGGCACGTAGCCGTTGAGCGCGTCGTGGGCGCTGGTCTGATCCGTGACGACATCGAAACGCTCGCCGCTGCGGACCAGCTTCGGCTCGACCTCGGCCGCGTTGCCGACCAGGGCGATCGATTCGGCGCGACCGGCCGCGGCGGCCTCGCGGGCCCAGCCGAGCGCCTCGTCGAGCGAGTGCGTTAGCCGGTCGACGTAGCCGATCTCCAGCCGGCGCCTCGCCCTCGCCGGGTCGACCTCGATGACCAGCGCCACGCCCTGGTTCATGGTGATGGCCAGCGGCTGTGCGCCGCCCATCCCGCCCAGACCGGCCGTCAGCGTGACGCGGCCGCGCAGCGTTCCGCCGAACCTCTGACGAGCAAGTTCGGCGAACGTCTCGTAGGTCCCCTGGAGGATGCCCTGCGTCCCGATGTAGATCCAGGAGCCGGCGGTCATCTGGCCGTACATCGTCAGGCCGGCCCGCTCGAGCTCGCGGAAGTTGTCCCAGTTCGCCCATTTGCCGACCAGGTTCGAATTGGCGATCAGGACTCGAGGAGCCCATTCGTTCGTGCGGAAGACGCCCACCGGCTTGCCCGACTGGACAAGCAGGGTCTCGTCGTTCTCCAGCCGGCGCAGCTCGCGCACGATGGCGTCGAAGGCGTCCCAGCTTCGGGCGGCCCGGCCGGAGCCGCCGTAGACGACCAGGTCGTCCGGGCGTTCGGCGACTTCGGGGTCCAGGTTGTTCATGAGCATTCGAAGCGCGGCTTCCTGAGCCCAGCCCTTGCAGCTTCGCTCGGGACCCCGCGGCGCGCGAACGGTCCGAGGTCCGGAATGGGCGGTTCCGCCAGCGGCGGCGCCCGTCTCGACAGCCATCGAAAGCCTCCCGAGAACTACCGGGCCCTGACCCGGATGCTGGCCCCCAGTCTGCTCCGCTTCGGCCGGATCGTCACACGGCGTGCGGAGCTAGTTGATGCCGTCGATCAGCTCCTTGCCAAGCCGGCGCGGACCGAAGTCTGCGATCGAGACGAGGACGCCGTCGTCCAGGGTCAGGGTGTAGGCGTCGACGCCGCCGGTGCAGATCGCCACATCCACCTGCCAGTCGTTGATCTGCTGCACGCTGGTGGAGGCGACGCCGCTCGCCTGCGAGCAGGTGGCGTTGAACCAGTCGTCGCGCCAGGACGTGTAGAAGTCCTGCGATTGCGCGTCCGGCTTGAGCGCGCCGAGGGTTACCTCGACCCAGTTGAGGTCCGTGACGTCGCCGAGGCGGGCGGCATAGTAGCTGGTGAACGCGTCGGCGTAGTGCGCATCGTCCAACGCGGCGCTCTCGACCTCCACGTACTCGACCAGCGCGTTGCCGCCCACGACCAAAGGGATGTCGCTCATCAGGCTCGGGTCGATCCGCAGACCGTCAGCGCCGACGGTGCCGTTCGGCCAGGGCGTGGCCGCGATGGAGACCTGCGTCGCGATGGCGGGCCCCACGTCGGTCGGCACCGGCGGGACCGTCGGAGTCTGGACTACGACCGCGTAGCTGCAGCCCGCCACCGCGATGGCCAGCGCCACCGCGACGATCGGTCCGGGGACGCGGAGCCGCACCTATAGCTCCTTGCGCATGACGGGATACCGCTCGTCGTCAGCGGCAAGGGCGAAACCGGCCCGGAGCCAGAACCGCGGGCCGGCGGCCGGGGTCGAGTCGGGGGCGGCGTGGGCTTCGGGATAGGCCTCGACGGCGGCGAAGCCACGGCCGGCAAGATCGGCACAGACCTCACGCACGAGGCGCTGAGCGTGGCCTCCGCTGCGGGCGGCAGGGGCCGTCGCGATGCACGAGATCACCGCCGGCAGCGGGGCATCGGGCAGTTTGGGATACAGCTCGCGAGTTCGAAGGGCTCGCGGGTACGCCGAAAGTGGCCCGAACTGGCAATAGACAACCGCCTCGCCGTCGATGAGCAGCACCTTGGCGTAGCTGCCGAAAATGCCGAGGCCGCGACCGAGCAGTTGCAGCTTGCGCGGCGCCTCGGCGGCGATCCGAGGCCGGTCCGGTCGCCGTGGCGCGAAGGGATTGTCCGCCAGCTTATCGGCGGCATCGTCGCCCTCGAGGAAGGGGTTCGACGCCGGCGCTGAGAAGGCCGACGCGAACGGGTTGACCGAAGCCTTCGGCGGCGGTGCGAAAGGGTTAGCCTCTCGCCCGGGCGCCGGCGCGAAAGGGTTCGCCGAAGCGGCCACCGACGCGCCGCCGGCCGAACCGTCGGTCGTGGGGGCCGAAGCCGCGGACGACGAGGCGGTTGTCCCGGACGCGGGCAGCCAGCTCGGCCGGCTCGCCTTCGACCCGCGATCGGCGTCCTCCCAGTAGTCGCAGGTGCGGTGGTCGAACGCCGGATCCGCGCAAGGCGGGATCAGCCCGAAGCGCGCTTCGTCAATGACGTCCACGATCTCGATGTGTGCCATGGCCGCCCAACTTTACGCCACCGCGCCGGATCGGCGGCGGACGAGCGGCCGTGGCGAGCGGTCGTGGCGAGCGGGCCCCAGGCCGCGGCAATGGGCACGCGGCAGTGGACTCGCGGCAATGGGAGTCGGGGCGCCCTAGACTTGGGGCAATGACGGCCTCTCCTTTGACTCCCGCGGATCCTGGTGCTTCAACCGCTGCCGAATCGGGGCCGCGCTGGCGGCGGGCGCTTACGCGCGGGGTGACGCGGAACGTCGTGGCGCTGGGCTTCGTCAGCCTGTTCACGGACATCTCGAGCGAGATGCTCGTCTACCTCATCCCCCTTTTCCTGGCCAACGTGCTCTTCGCGCCGGCCGCGGTGATCGGCCTGATCGAGGGAGTGGCGGAGAGCACCGCCTCGATCCTCAAGCTGATCAGCGGTGCGCTCTCCGACCGGATGCGGCGTCGTCGGTTGCTGGTGGGGATCGGCTACGGGACCTCCGTCGCGGCCAAGCTGCTCTATCTGGTCGCGACGGTGTGGCCGATCGTGCTTCTGGGCCGCGTGGGCGATCGGCTCGGGAAGGGCATTCGGACCTCGCCGCGCGACGCGCTGATCGCCGATTCCACAATGCCCGAGAACCGTGGCGTCGCATACGGCTTCCACCGGGCCATGGACACGACCGGCGCCTTTGCCGGAGTGCTGGTCGCGGCGGTGGTCATCTGGCTCATGGAGGGCGACGCGACCCGCCTCACCGGCGACGCGTTCCGGGTCCTGGTGCTGCTGGCGCTGGTGCCTGGTTTGCTCGCGGTGGCGACTATCGTCGTCGGCGTCAAGGACGTCCGGCGCGCTCCGGCCGCGCCCTCGGCCGCCGCGCCCCCGGCCGCCGCCGCGGCCTCGGCAGTCACGGTGCCGCGCAGCCTCTTCCGAAAGATCGTCGGCAGCACCGACGAGTGGCGCCGCTTTCCAGCCCCTTTCTGGCTCTTCATCCTGGCCAACGCCCTGTTCACGCTGGGCAACTCGAGCGATGCGTTCCTGGCACTGCGGTCCCAGAACCTGGGCCTCACCTTGCTGGCCCTGCTCCTCACCATCGTCGCCTTCAACGCCACCAACGCGGTCGTGGCCTGGCCGGCCGGCGCGCTGTCGGATCGTATCGGTCGGCGCGGCCTGATCGCGTTCGCGTGGCTCGTGTATGCGGTCTGCTACGCCGGCTTCGCCATCGCCACGCAGGCCGTCTGGGTCGTGCCGCTCTGGATCGCGTACGGCACCTACTACGCCCTGAGCGAGGGCGTCGGCAAAGCGCTCGTGGCCGACCTGGCCCCCACCGAGTTGCGCGCGACCGCCTTCGGAATCCTCAACGCCGTCCAGGGCGCGATGATCCTGCCGGCCTCCGTGATCGCCGGAATCCTCTGGAGCGCCATCGCCCCACCGGCCCCGTTCTGGTTCGGCGCCGCCTGCTCCGCCGCGGCGGTCGTGCTGCTCATGACCACGGTTCGTCCCGGCGTGAAGGAGCGATAGGCAGCCGCCCCGAGCCGGTCCCGCCTGGCGGGTCGAACTGGCGGGTCGCGGCGCCGCCCTGCTGCGAGGGGTAGGTTTTCGGCGGCCAGGGAGCGGGCGCGGCGAGGCGGCAGCCAGGACGTCGATCCGCCAACTGGCCGGACTGGGGTGAGACATGTTCGGGAATGGGCGGCATCTGGTGGCGGCGATTCTTGTGGCGTCGGTTGCGGCGGCGTGCGGGTCCGGTGGGCCGGCCGCCTCGCAAACGGCCGGACCGATCTCGGCGCCGGGCTCGCAGGCCCAGGTTCCGGCATCGACGGTCCCAACCAGTGAAGTCACCGGCACCACGGCGGTCGCAATCCCCACGCCGAGCGGCGGCACGGACCTCGGCGGCACCGTCGCCAGTGGTGGCGATCTGTGCGGCCTTCTGGGCCCGGGGGACTTCAGCGCGGCCGGCATCGCCGGGACTTCGGCTCCGGTCGAGAACTTCGACGACGCCGGCAACTACTTCTGCGTCTACGCCGGCGACTCCGGGTCGACGGGCGGCGTCGAACTCGACGCTTTCGTCGGCGATCCCGCCGCGACGTACAAGCAGGTCACCGCCGGAGCCGGCATCGTTGCGTCCGACGCCACGGCCGAACTGCCGGGAGTCGATCAGGCTGGCACGGTTCTCAACGGCGCCGGTGGCATGGCCGCCATAGCCGTGCGCGAGGGCCAGTTCTGCTTCGACATCGAAACGCCGACGACGTCCGGCGCCCGCGGTCAACTGCTGGCGCTGGCCACGCTGGTGCTCCAGAGGGGTAGTGGCCTGACGAGTTGAGCGGCACTACTCGATCCGGCTGCCGATGCCGCGCCCAGTCCATCTGACGTACCCGGCGTTCCCCTCTGCGCGACTCCGCCGCACAAGGTTGCGGGATCGGTACTGTAGGTTGCAGCGGCAGGGGAATGGCCGCGCAGGTCCCGCCAAACCGAAACCCTCGGGCGCCCGACGGTCGGTCGCTCGACACCGTACGAGGTGCGTCAATGAGGCCACTCGACGTCCGAGTCGAGGCCGCGCTCGCGTCCGTCGATGAGGATTGCCGTTGGGAGCTCATCGGCGGCATCGTCGGCGAGTGCCCCGACGACGTGCTGGAGACGGCGCAGCGGCTGCTCCGCGGAGACACGGCGCGCGAGCGGACGCTTGGAGCGGACATCGCCGGACGCCTGGTCGCGATCGACACGGGCGCCCGTTCCGCCGTCCTGAACGGATTGCAGACCGCCCTCTCCACCGAAACGGACGCCTGCGCCATGGCATCCATGGTCGCTGCGCTCGGTCATGTCGGGTCGCCGGACGCCCTCGAGATGATCGTTCCGCTGGCCGGCGAGTCCGACCCGGGAATTCGCCTCGCCGTCGCGTTCGCCCTCGCAACCTTGAGCCCCCAACCGCTCGGCGTCGACGTGCGTTTCGCGCTGATCCGGCTGTCGGGCGACTCCGAACCGGAGGTTCGCGACTGGGCCACCTTCGGGCTGGGCACGCTCTCGAGCGACGACGGCCCGGACGTTCGCGCGGCGCTGCTTGCCCGGGCTGAGGATCCTCAGCACACCACGCGCGCCGAGGCGCTCTTCGGCCTGGCGGTCCGGCGCGATCCGCGGGCCGTGCCACACCTCATCCGGGCGCTCGAGTCGCCCACAGTCGTCGGGCTCGAGGTCGACGCCGCCGCCGAAGCAAGCGATCCGCGCCTCCTGCCGGCTCTGTGGGCCCTCCAGCGAGCAGGGCTTGCGGACGCCGCCCGCCTCCGTCGCGCGATCGATCGCTGCTCAGGTTCGAAGCGGCAGGCCTTGCTGGCCTAGGCTTCGCCCGCGCGGCAGCTACTCCTCGGCAACCAGGTCGATCAGGGCACCTTCGCGGATCAGTTCGACCGCCGCCTCGATGTCGGCCGTCTGGCGCCTATCCCGTTCCAGGTGCGGCACGACCGCCCGAATTCGAGCGTGCGCCGCCGCGACGCCCGTGCCGGGCCGGACGACGAGGCCCGCCTCGACCGATCGAGCCAGCCGGAAGTCAAGCGCCTGAGCGCCGACGAGAAGCTCGATCGCCAGGATGTGCCGCACGTTCGCGACAACCGCCAGAGCGTGGCGCGCCGCAATCGAGCCCATCGACACATGGTCTTCCTGATTCGCCGACGTCGGGATCGAATCGGCGCTGGCGGGGTGGGCCAGGACCTTGTTCTCCGACGCCAGAGCCGCGGCGGTGTACTGGAGCAGCATCATGCCCGAGTCGAGCCCGCTGCCCGACGCGAGGAACGGCGGCAGCCCGCCGTTGAGCCGCGCATCCAGCATGAGGGCGGTCCGCCGCTCCGAGATGGCGCCCAGCTCCGATATGGCGAGCTTCGCGAAGTCGAGCGCGATCGCGACCGGCTCGCCGTGGAAGTTGCCGCCGCTGATGACGAGGCCGCCCCCGGTGGCCAGTGCGTCGGCGTCGGCGCCGCCACCGTGTGGGAAGACCAGAGGATTGTCGGTGGCGGAGTTCAGCTCCACGTCCAGGACGCCGCGCAGGTATTCGAGCGCGTCTCGCACGGCCCCGTGAACCTGCGGCACGCAGCGCAGCGAATAGGGGTCCTGGACCTTGTGGGCCGAGGCGTGGTGGCTGGTCATGAGCGTCGAGTCGCGCAGCAGGCGGCGCAGCTCGGCGGCGACGGCGATCTGGCCGGGATGCGGCCGCGCCAGCTGGTAGGCGGCGGAGTAGGACACGTCCGTGCCGAGCAGCGCCTCACAGCTCAGCGCCGCGGCCACGCTCGCGGTCCGGCTCAGGCGATCCGCGTCGGCGGCGACCAGCGCCCCGATGGCGCTCATCATCTGGGTGCCGTTGAGCAGCGACAAGCCCTCTT
>Ga0265316_10001734_pt1 | contig 23126 bp, 22 predicted proteins | sample 4522metaG_FD_202092 | JGI IMG/M metagenome (GOLD analysis project Ga0265316, IMG submission 202092) | Rhizosphere microbial communities from Carex aquatilis grown in University of Washington, Seatle, WA, United States - 4-5-22 metaG | ecosystem: Host-associated > Plants > Roots > Rhizosphere >... | reverse complement strand
GACATCCTGAATCAGCGTGGCGTTGTAGGGGCCGAGGTTGATGAGCTGGTCGAGCAGCTCGTCGTAAGTCTTGAGGAGTATCCCGGGCAGTTTGGCCGCGTTCGCGCGGGCCTCCGCGGTGAATCCCTTGGCGGAGACCAGCAGGCCTTGGGCACCGGGCTGCTCCCGCTGGAAGGCGACCACGCGGGAATGGAGCGAGTCCAGGTCGTCGGCTCCCGTGGGCTTCCGGTGGTCCTTGCATTCCACCACGTAGCGGATCTCCTGGAGACCGGACTTGCCGTGCGCCAGCATGTCTACCTGGCGGCCGGCGACGATGGCGTTCTGTTCCACCTCCATATCCATGAGGCGCAACACGGCGGCCACCTTGTCTTCGAACTTGCGGCCGCGTTCGTGGCGGGAATCGGGGGTGCGTTCCAGGCTGGACGGCGGCGGCGCCACCTTGCCGGGAATCATATCGAGGAGCCTGTCGGCGAGGCGGCCGAATTCGAGCGCGGTTTCGGGGTCGGTCTGGCCAGCAGCGTAGAATTCCTCATGCAGGAGCAACGCGCGACGGAAGGGAATCTCGAAATCGGGCGCGAGGCCCTTCTCGCGCAGTTGCGCGCGGCGCGCGTCGACGAGCTTGGCGTCCTCTTGACCCAGCACCAGGCTCGCCACGAACATGGTTCTGAGCTGGTGCTCCGGCAAGCGGAGGCGCTGGCTGGCGCCCACGATGATAGACAACATGCGCCAGACGCCGAATGCGCCCTGCTCGTTCATCGTATAGACCAGGACCACGGTGTGCGGGAGTTGCACCGTGCAAATAGCGCCGAGATCGGTGAGACCGGTGCGTGAATCGATCAGGACGACGTCCGGGCGGGCCTCGACCGGCAGATTCTCGATGGCCTGGCGCATCTGCTCGAAGCGGCGGGACCCCTCTTCGGAGTCGGGACCGAACAGCCGGTCGAACGGGATCGAGGCGTACCGCTCCGGATACGTCATGTCGTCGGCGCCGGCGGGGAGCAGCCAGATACCGCGATCCACCGGCACGATGAACCCCGCGACTTGTTTGGCAATATCGGTCTCGGGCGCGGTGAGCACGTCGACGGTGCCGCCGGTGACGCGCTTTCGCGCCGCGGTGAACTGCGCGAATTGCAGCATGCTGGGAGCCTCCAGGTCGAGGTCCCATATGAGCACCTTCTTCCCGCGGGCGACCAGGCTATAGGCCGTGTTGACCAGCGCCAGGGTGCGGCCCACGCCGCCCTTGTAAGAATAGAAAGTGACGTAGTAGTTCATGCGGCCTGTTTGAGGGGTTCTCTCATGAGACCCATCCCGAACGGGTTCCCCACACGGGCTGGCGGAGCTGGATCGGAGGAGCCCAGCAGCGCCCGCCCTTGCGGCGTAAGCGTGATATACACGCTCTTGCCCCGCTTCTCCCGATAGATCACGCCGCTGGCGTGAAAGTCCATGAGCAGGGGCGAGAGATTCTGTGCGGAGATCCCCATCGCCTTCGCCAAATCCTCCGCGGTGATGCCTGCCTCGGGGACAGTGGCCAGGTTGCGGATGAGGTCGAGCCCGCGCTTTCGGGATTCGACGATCTGGCGCAGCACGGCCTCTCCGGTGACAGCGCGGGCGCGATCGCCAGCCAGATCGAGAAGGTATTCCATGCGGGCTACGCACTCCACCAGCGGATCCCGAATGTGGAACGCCCGGACCTCGGGGAGTCCCGACAAGGGAAGGTAGGCAGTGAGGAACTCGCGGCTCCCGCTGACATCGGTCGATACCCGAAGAAACCGGGACTCGATCTCCATGAAGGCATCGTGGACATCCGCAACGTTTTTCTGAATCAAAGAGGTACAGAAGAATGACGACAATCCTTCGGGAGTAAGACGGACCACTTCATAAGGGTTCATTTCAGCAACACTTCAATCAATATCGTACATTGAAGTATCCTTTAAATCAAGGGTGAGCAATAATCCGCTGGGATCCAGCCGCCGAATGTTGTCGCGTGCCACCGGCCACATGCAGAACGAGGGTGCCTCGCGTCCGACGCATCCGCAGTTGGAGACCAGGGTGTAGGCGTGCTGAGTGTGCACCAGATCGGCTGCGCATGCTTCGATCGCGGCGATGGAATCGGTCATGGCGGGCACGAGGAACAGGTTCACGGCAGAAGCCAGGAGCAACGGGCGGACATTGGGCGAGAAGAACCCTACACAGATGGCCGCGGCCAAGCGGCCGATGATCGAGTCGCAGAACTGGAGGGTTTTCCCGCGGTGGATGGCTTCCACGGCGCCAGCGGGGCCGACCCCGATTGCACGGTAGGCGCCGGGGCTGGCGGCTACATTCTGCGGGGTGATCTCGTATTCGCGCAACTTGTCGTGCGACCAGAGATCCCTTCCGTCGTGGCCGAGAAGGACGCAGCGGTTGAACCGGCGGCCGTCGGGCATGTCCACATGCCAGCTTCCGGCCGCCACCATGAGGAGGCCCTGTTCGTCAGTAATCGCCTGCCGTGTGAGAAATTCTTTGGTGGCTTCGAGCAGCGGCGGCGGCACGCGGAGTTCGGGGAGAACCAGGATGGCAGCGCGGCGTTCGTAAGCCAGTTCCAGGACATGCCGAAGCGCTTCCGTCTGCCGCTCCACCGGCCCGGTGGAAGTCACATGGAATTCGTGTGGGGGCAGCAGGGAGCGGGGCCGCGATTCGCCCGAGATTTCCGCGTCCTGTGACAAGGAGCTGACGGCGACGCGGAACTCCGGGCCCAGCATGCGCTGCTCCAGGAAGCTTTCCAGGGCTCGATTGGCGGCAATGCGCGTGAGCGTCCACTCCCCAACACTGCCCGGCGTGACCAGCAACTCCCGGTGAAACCGCTGGAAGGTCTGGTGGAGTTGGTCCTGATCGCGGGGAATGTCATGGATGTGAGCGGTCAGCGGGCTCGGTTCTTTCTTGGCCAGCCAGAACGGAAGGGTGCCGAACGAGTCGGAGGTGAAGTACGGCTCGGCGCGGTGCTTAAGGCCACTGCCGTACCGCTTTGCGATATGCCGGGAGAGCGCGTCGATTAGCGTTGCGCCGTCCAGCAGGACTTGGTCGTCCCCGTCCCAACTCAAGTGCGGAGAACGCCCGAAGTCGAGTGTGCGCAGCAGGTTATCAGTTCTTTCCTCGTAGTTGAACCGGCGCGTCCGCAGCAGGTTGACGATATCGGTGCACCTGTGCGCGCACAGAGCGTACAGGTTGACAAAAACGAGAATGGGCTCGTCAAACCGCGATAGGTCCGCGATCTGGGCTTGAGTCACCTCCATGGCCGCTCCCCGCCCGAATCACTCTTCGACGGCGAGTTCCACCCAGCCCGGCAGCGTGGCCGGACGGTTGCCCAGAAACACGATGCGCCGCGTCTTGGGGAACGGCAGGTTCGTGGCCAGCGCGCGGTTGTAGATCTGGTACTGCTCCAGGATCTGGCGGTAGTCGGCGTTGGTGGTGTCCAGCCAGCCGCTCTTCATGGTGAGGCCGCCGCCCCAGCCGAGCGGGAAAATGCACGCGCCCTTTTCACGGGCTTGCGCCAGCTTCTGCTCCAGCTCTTCGAGGTTCTTGTCCAGCAGGCCCATGCCGGCCCAGGACGCATACTGGCGCTGCAACGCCAGCAGGCCCTGCGCGTAGACGTTGACCGATTCGAAGATGCGCGCGCGGCCGAACGATTCCGGCCAGCGGATGGATCGCCGCACCTCCGGCTGCAGGAAGAAGGTCTTCTCGTCCCACACGCCGCGGAAGGCGGTTCCGGGAACAGCCATCTCTGCGAACGCCGGCGTGCTGTCGTCTGGGCGGGCGCCGTCCACGGTGCCGCGCGGGCTCTGTTTCCAGCCGAGCGTGAAACTGCCTCCGCGCGGCTGCAGCGTGGAAGTGCGCAGCAGATAGACTTTGAAGCTGGAGGTGGCCACGGGCGCCGAATCGCCGGCGCTGACGAAACGCATGCGGTTGGCGCCGGCCGGTCCAAGCGCCTGCTCCTCGACGATCTCGGCGGGGCGGCGCGGCGGACGGTCGCCCTTCACGTGGGACAGGACCTCCTGCAACATGCCGTCGCGCCAGTGCGCAAAGACCATGCCGGTGCGCAGGGCGCCCTTGATGGCGGTGGCCGGAAGATACGGCCCGGAAGCGCCGGCGGCAAAGGTCGGGATGTGCAGGGTGTCGCCGGACGCGCGGTTCCAATAGGCGGAATAGGCGGCGTTCTCAAACGGGATGCGCCGGCCGGCGAAGTTCTGCGCGAATCCGCCCCAGGAGGCGAAGTCCAGCCTCTCGGAGTTCTTGAGCTGCGCCAGGTAGTTGTCGAGGCGCGGCCCTTTGGCCAGCAGGCGGAAAATGCGCCACTGGTCGAGCACATTGACGTGGTCTTTCCAGACCATGTAGTCGATGGGGCTGAGCCGGCGGCCGTCTCCGACCAGCAGCGGCGTCAGGCATGTGACGCGATAGCGCATCAGCTCACCTCGGGCAGCGGGATGGCCAGCGCGAAGCCGGCGCGGAACACCGGATGGGCGAAGCCGTCGGGCGCCACGTCGGCGGCCGACCCGCGGGGCGCGGTCTCGGCATACACTACCGAGCCCTCCGCCACCATTTGGATCTGTTTCTTGAGCTCGCCGGAGCCGGCGGGGCTGTCCACGCGGCCCCCGCGCGCGAGCACGGTGTAGTTGCCGCGGCGCCAGTCGACCGTGTCGGTGGCGGCGGGTGTGAAAACGGAGAGCAGCCAGTGCGGATGCGTGGGCGCAGCCGGGCTCGCTGGCGCAGCCGGGATCTCCGCAACGGCCGGGACTTCGGCCGCCGAAGGCTCGGCTTCGGCGCCGGTCACTGGTTCAACGGCCGCAGGCTCGACGGGCGGAACGGCGGCTTCGGGTTGCGCCTCAGCCACCTCCGCCGTGGCCACGGGTTCGATGGCCGCGGACCCGGCGGCCTCCGCGGGGACCTCGGTAACTGCCACGGTCTCCGCCGAGGGCGTTTCGATCTCGTTGACGGGCGTCGGCTCAACGGCCGCAGGTTCGGGTTGCGGCTCGACAGCCTCCGCCGCGGGCGCCGCAAGTTCAGCGGTGGGCACCGTTTCGGTGGGCGCGGCCGAGGGCGCTTCGATTTCGGCGACATGCGCCGGCTCATCGGCCGCGGGTTCGGGAAGGGCGGCCGCAGGTTCGGGTTGCACCTCGACGGCCTCTGCCGCGGGCGGCGCAAGTTCTGCGGTGGGCGCCGCTTCGGCGGTTGCGGGCGAGGGCGCTTCGATCTCGTTGATGGACGCCGGCTCACCGCCGGCGGATTCGGGAGGGGCAGGCGCAGCTTCCGGTTGCGGCTCGACGGCTGCCGTCGTGGGCGCCGCTTCAACGGGCTCCGCGGCGCCTTCGGGCTGCGGCGCGGTCGTGGGAACTTCCGGTTCCGCCTCCGCCTCCGCCACCAGCGGCAGCACCGGCGATGCGGCTTCTACCGACGCCTCCAGCACTTCACTGGGCGGGGGCGCGGGCAGAGGTATCGGTGTGGCCTCAGGCGGTGGCGCGACCGCAGCCGGTGGCGCCGGCGGTGCCGCCGGTGCAGCCGCGGGCGGCGGCAGAATCAGGTCGGGCAAAGTCCCATCGAGGAATTCCGGAGCTTCGGATCGGCCCCAGCCGCGGGAACGCTCGCCGCCAAATCCGGTGTCGGCCAGGAGGCGAAATGCCGCCTTCACGCGCGCGGACCAACCTTCCGCCGCAGCTTCGTCTTGAAACGACACCACGGTCCACAAACCCGATCCGGGGCGGAACTCCAGGCATGCGGTGGAGTGCCGGTCGCTCGAGCCGGTCAGACGGTCCACCGCGGCGCTCCAACGCACGGCGGTGCGGAAGGGACCGGGACGATCCGCCGGCACCAGGCAGCCGCTGGGGCCGTCGATGCTCCATTGGTTCTCGTCCAGGCGCCGGCCGGCCAGAATGGATTCCACCACCGTCAGCGGAACGAACCGCGCGCTCTTCCAGCGAACCCGCGCGGCCTTCGCCGAGGGCGAAACCGGCGGCCATATGGTGCGCGGCGGGACCACGAAGCCGATCTCATCCATGTACGGAAAGCAGGAGCTGAAAGAGACCGCGGAAGAGCCGTTGCGCGCGGTCGCGTCCAGCCACTCCTCCAGCCAGCCCAGCCGCACCATCGCAGCCGTGACCGCCGAGTAGAGCGAATCGCTGTGATAAATCGCGTCCACACGGTTGCGCGCGCCCGAGTCGGGTCCAATCCGCCATGGACCGGAGGGACGGAGTTTGACGACCAGTCCCGGATTCATTACTCCTCGCGCAGAAAGGCGAACGCCGATTCGGTGACGGCGGCCTGGATGGCCGCCAGCGTGGATCCCGCGCCGATCTCCTTTTCCGGGGCGCCGGATGCGTAATGGTTCTTGCCGCGCCACACCAGGCGCAGTTTGGAGAAGCTCACCCGCCCGCTGCCGCGCGCGCCCCCGCCGCCCAGGGAATCGTCTTCCAGCAGGCGCAGGCCTTCAATTACGCGCAGGAACAGGGGCGCGTCTTCCGCGCACAGCACGTCCATCACCAGGCGCGTTTTGAAACGGGCGCCGGCGGGCACGCGCTCTAGCGTGCGCGGATTGGCCTGCGAGGTGATGCGGTCGATGGCATTTTCGCTCTTCACTTCGGTGAGCTCGTCGTCCAGGTTCTCGCGCATCTGGGCCGTAATGCTCTCGGGGTCGAGCGGCGCGTCGAACACGGCCAGGCGCGCCGGCGTGGCCTGCGTGGTGTCCAGGGTTTCGCCCTGCACCCGCTCCATGCGGCCGGGATTGCGGCCGAACAGCAGGCAGATTTCGTCGTCGGGACGGTCGCTCTGGTGGATGCGCACCTCCTGCCCCTTGCGGCGCGACAGGTACACCATCTCGGCGGGAACCGCCAGGCCGGAGGATTGTTCCAGCAGCGAACGGATCTTGCCGCGCAGAGAGCTGCCGGGCACGTAGGGCCGGCCGAATGCGTCCTTCACCACGGGGTTATCGGAGCCGCCGATTTCCAGCGATCCTTTGCCCGCACCAACATGCAGGCCGGTCTCGCACGTCATCTCGCCTTCCAGAATCAGCTTGCCGACCAGTTTCAACTCGGTTTGAGAGGTATGTGCGCTCATGCTTTACTCGTTGTAGGCCACGATGGCCTCAAAAAGATCCTTGAATCGTTCGTATCCCCGGGCATCGTTGCGGCGCGTCACCTGGAGCAGCAGTTTTTCGAGCTGATCGAGGCTGCGCAGACCGTGCCGCGCAATGGTATATGCCAGGCGCGCGCGCAGCATGACGAACTCGTGCTGCCGCTCGCTCTCGGGCGCGCGGACCGCGCGCCGCACGGCGCTATAGAGGCGGCGCAACTGGCTCTTGGTGCCGGAATCCATGTCGCGCATGCGGCTTACCACGGCATGCGCCTGGTTGTCCAGGTACAGGCTGTCGCCGATCAGTTTTTCGAGCTCGATCTCGGGAGGTCCTTCGGGTCGGCCGCGGTCGTACCCCCGGCGCTCGCCGCGATCGCCCCGGTCACCCCCGCGTTCGCCGCGGTCGCCCCCGCGTTCGCCTTCCCGGTGAGGCGGCCCGCCCGCCGGTCCGCTCCCCGGCCCGCCGCCCGGACGGTCGCCGCGTGGTCCGCGAGGCGGTCCGCCGCCTTCCCGCGGGGGACGGCTTTCTTTCCGTTGCTCCTGCTCTTGTGCCATGTCCTAAACCTCAGTCACCAATCTGGCCCATTCCAAGGCCACCAGGCCCGCGGGCCGCAGTTTCACTTCCGCGGATTTCCGCCCCACCATTTCGTTGATGAGGTGGGTGCGCAATTTCTGGAATTCGCGGTCGCGCGTGCCGCTCAAAATGCGGTTGAACCGCCGTTGGAAACGCCAGGTACGCTCGGTTCCGGCCTCGCCCTCGGCATAGGCCTCCCGGCGGTAAAAGCTCCGCAACTGGTACAGGAACTGCTTCGACATGCGGAAATCGTGAATCAGCCGCGTGACGGTATCTTTCAGCTCCGCCGCGTCGGCCAAATGCCGCCATTCCAGTATGCGGCCTAGCAGATAGATACAATCCTTGTCTGCCGCCTTAGCCATGTCCAGGTCGCGGCCGGCATCCTCGTAAACCGAAGCCAGCGGGGAGTAAGTTTCCGGCGCCAGGGCGATGGCCATGGAAATGGTCTTCCCTTCGGCGCCCGGGTAGTCCTTCAAATTCTCTTCCGTGAACCGGTGGAACAGGCGCTGCACTTCGCGCGCCAGGCCAATGAGCGCGTCCCAGGAGCCGTACACCGCGAAATCGTCGCCGCCGGAATAAATCACGCTAACCTTGCGCCAGAATTCCGGCAGCGAGCACAGCACTTCCAGTTCGCCGGCGAAGAATTGTTTGTACAGCACCGAGAGCGGCACGTGCTCTTCAATGCTGTGCACGCGGCGCAGGCGCAGGCCGAAGTTATCCACGTCGCCGCGCAGCACGCCCCAGATGGAGCGCCCCTGCGCGCGCCTCCCGAGCGTCTGCACCGGCGCGGCCACTTTGCCATCGTCGGACGGGGCGGCGTGGCGCGCCAGCATAATGCCATCGGGAGAAAGGTTGGAAGTGACGCTCCAGGTATGTTTCCCGCTCCCCGGCGTTACCTTTCCGGGATTCTCGGGAGACCACCCCACCACGGATGCTTCCCTCACTTTGGCGCCCAACTCTTTGGCGAAGTAGAGGTCCCCTTCGGTATGGCTGGCGCGCGTGAGAAGCCGGAACGCCTGCGCGCCCGAATCGGCGAAGGGGGCGTTGCGCTTGCCCTGCAATTCGTCGTTCAAGCGGCGGCGGATCACCGCCCAGTCGCCCAGGTTATCGGTGACGCCCCAGATGAGCTTCACGTAGCCCGCACTGAGTTCGGCCACCTGCCGCGCGGCCGCGGCCAGGAAGTTCTCGGCCGCGCCACGGGCTTCGCCCGGCAGCACTACCAGGAACTGCCCGCCGCCGCTCGACCCAAGCAGAATGCGGGCGAGGCCCAGCTCCGCGAGCAGTGCGCGGGGCAGCACTTCGCACAACAAGGTAATCCACTGTGACCGGCCGGCCAGTAAGTCTTCGCCGGCGGAGCGCGCGGAGCGACCTTCCGCGTGCCCGGCCACAAGAAACTCCTCAGTGCCTAAAATTTTGCCTTGCAGCAGGATCTGTTCGGACATTCGAACCAGAAAAGCCTTGAGAACTCCTCACTTTAGCACAGATTCCTGAGAGCATCGGCGGCTTTTGCAACTCTATTTACGTATGTGGAACGTTGCGACCATCGGCGCGGCATTGCTGATCGCGGCGGCGCCGGGTATGGGCCAGCCCAAGCCGGCGCCGGTGCATCAGCGGGCAACCGCGCCTCCTGCCAAGGCAGTCGCCAGGCCCGCCAGGCAGCCCGACACTACCATCGAAGCGCTCATTCGCGCCAAATTCGCCAAATCCAGAATCAGCGTCGAGAAGTTCCAGGTTCACGTGCAGGGAGGCGTGGCCACTATCGAAGGCCGCACCAACGTGATCCAACACAAAGGCGTGGCCACGCGGCTGGCCAAAACCGCCGGCGCCATCGCCGTGAACAACCATATTCAGATCTCCGATGCCGCCAAGCAGAAAGCCGCCCACAATCTCGAAGCGGGCCGGCGGCGGGTGCAGGTGAAGCGCGGCGATGCGCGGTCGGAAGCCCACCCGCCGCGATAGCCTGGCGACCTGTAAGCTTCCGCAAACACGCGGCATTCGAAACTGAGCCGCGACCGTAAGGGAGCGGTTTCCGCGCCTGATCCGCGAAACCCCGAAAACGTGTACCCCTCCGCACCCCTCCGCGGCAGGCGGATTGACATTGGACCCGCACTTCGCTATAACCCGAGTCAAGTGCGCGAGTCCATGTTCAACGTCAAATCTGCGTGCCGCCTCAGGTCTGCGTTCCGTTCCTGCCGCGAACGACTCCGCGCGCAACCACTAATATTAAAGACGAGGTGATGACCTGTGACACGACGAAATGGCACAAAGACAGCCTGGATCCGGTATCTGGCGCTCGGTTTGTTCCTGCTATTGCTGGCCGGGACGGTGCAGCAATCCTGGGCCCAAGCGGGACGCGGTCCGGCCCCTGGGGGCGTTCCCCTGCCGCAGGGCCAGAACCCCAACGGCATGCATATCTACATCTGGGGCGGCCTCAAATCCCATGGGGAGGGTCAGCATGATTACCCGCAGTTTCTGGCCGACTGGAGCAAGCTTCTGACGCAGCGTGGGGCCGTGGTCGATGGCGCCTTGCATGCCCCCAGCAGCGCCGACCTGGAGCATACCGACGTGGTTGTGATCTACAAAGGCGACGCGGGCTACATGACCGACAGCACCAAGGCCGCGGTCGAGGCGTACGTCAAACGCGGCGGCGGCCTGGTGAGCCTTCACGACTCTTTGTGCGGTCCCGATCCGGCCTACCAGGCGACGCTCCTGGGTGGCGCCAAGAAGCATTCCGAAGTGAACTACACCTTGGACGCGCAAATCCCCTACACCGTCATGGACAAATCGGATCCCATCATGAAGGAGATGACCGACATGACGATTAACGACGAGGCTTTCTTTCTGATGACATGGGCGAAAGATCCCCCCATCCACGTGTTATTGAACGCCAAGATCGCGGCCACGCGCAGCGCCGGCGATCACAAGGACGAAATCGTGCCGCAGATGTGGACGTACGAACACACGCTCCCCGGCGGCCAGCCCGCGCGCGCGTTCGTCTGGATGCAGGGCCACACCTACGCCAATTTCTCCAACCCCCAGATTCAGCACACCTTGCTCCGTGGCATCTCGTGGGCCGCGAAGAAGCCGGTGGATGAGCTGGTGAACTTCGTCGCTCCTCCGCGCCCCGCTCGCGGGCCAATGCCTCCGGGCGGCAACAGCCAACCGGCCGGAACGGGCTTTGGCGCCGGGCGCGGGGGACCGCCTCCGGCGAAGTAGGCCGCGGGTAACGCCGGCGAAGTCCGTAAAGGGCATCGGCCGGCGTGCCCTCAAAACTGGAGATCGTCACCCGAACCGCGGTGACCATTTACGTCACCGCGATTCGGAGCCGGAGTATTACGCGAGGGGCGTAAAAATCTCCGCATAATGGCCGCTCTGGCTCCCGTCATGAGCTGCGCCCGCGGGACAGACGCCCTGAGTGGGATTTCCAGTGAAGAACATTCCCTGGCACTTGTGACACCATCTCCAGCTTCCCTGCTGTCCAGCGCCACTCTCGGCAAATAGAGATGCATAGTGGCCGCTCTGGCTCCCGTCATGAGCTGCGCCCGCGGGGCAGACCCCTTGGGTGGGATTCCCACTGAAGAACATTCCCTGACACTTATGACACCATCTCCAGGCTCCCTGTTGTCCCGCGGCAGTCTCGCCGAAAAGCGCCGCATAACGGCCGCTCTGGCTGCCGTCGTGAGCTGCGCCCGCGGGGCAGACCCCTTGGGTGGGGTTTCCCGTGAAGAAGAATCCCTGACACTTATGACACCATCTCCACGAGGACTGCTCACTCCCGGCTCGATAGAAGAGGACGACCTCGCCGCCCGGGGATGCGTCGCTGATCACAGCCGTGTGCTGGCCACAGTCCGTGACCGGATTGGAGGCGGCCCAGCTTAGGGGGGCTTCCCCGGCGGAAGTCGTGATCTCGATTGCGGTCATCGCGGTCATCGACGAACCGGGATAGTCGGAACATTTGGTGAGGCCGTACGCCTCCAGCGTCTCGATGCACCAGGTAAGCTGGGCGATATTAGTTACGGGGTAGCCTGAGTTGGCAATACCCTGGAACTGGCATTCATAGCTGAAAAGGCTGCCGGATTGTCCGGTGAGCGTCATAACGCCGAGCAGGTTCTGGCCCGGGCTCACCTGGATAAGCTGACTGTGAAAGGCCGGTCCCCCCTGACCATCCACGTACCAACTGGCCACCGCCCAGAAATTGCCTCCGCCCGCGGCTGAACTGCCCCACTGCAACACGGGCTGATAAATCATCGAGGAATTCTGGATTCCGTTGAACAGAAAGATCGTCTGGCCCGACTGCGTCGCCGGCGGCGGTGGGACCATCCAGGTCGTCTTAAAGGAGGTAATCGGCTTTCCAGTGCTGTTGGTCCAGGATGCATAGGTAATCCAGCCGGTGCCCAGACCGGGAACCACACTTGCGGGAACGAACACATTGGCAGGGTGGAGTGGTTCGTTGCCCGGCCGAACCGGCACTGGACCAAACGATTCCATCACTTCACCCGTTGCCGCCAGGCGTTTTTGCAGAACACCTCCGGATGCGTCCAGGATATGGCCCGCTTCAATTAAATGCACGGTAGACTGCGGGCGGTAACCGCCGGGAGTCAATACAAGATCGTCAGCCATCGAAATTCCTCCGCTCAACCCGGTATCGAAGCCGGGTGGGGCTTATTTCTTGGGGTTTTGCCAGCCTTGTCCGGCCCACGCTCAGGGCGGGGTGGACAAGACGAATCAACTTTGCTTGTCGTCTTCCTTGGTAGGTATGCGGGGTTCCTCGGGCACGATGGAATAAGTCCCATCGGCTTCGCGGCGGACGGCTTCCCCTGGTTTCACGGCCCTAACGAGGTTTTTCGGCCTGAATCCCCCCGGAGTCAGGACCTCGCAACGATTCCCCTCAGAGTCGTCATTACTCTCGATAGCCATAACCGCTCCGCTGTCGAATACTCCATCAACCCAGTGCAACCATATCACTAACGCGGCCAGCGGTCAATCGAAATGCGAAATCGTGGTACTGCTCACCACCACCAAGCAGGGCTTGCGGCCTCGAGCCAAATCGAGTCAGGCGGCCGCGACCCGGCAAATAGTGGGAACCATCACAGGCCGGTTAGCGTAGGGCAAAATGATGGACTGGCTGCCGTGGGCGCCGCTAGTTGCGGCTTGCCTTCACATGTCCGAGGAGTTTTTGGTACCGGGAGGCTTTCCCTCCTGGTATCGGGGATACCGTGCCGATCCGTCCAGGGTCACCCGCCGCTTCCTCATTATTGTCAATGGCGCATTGCTGATTGTGTGCGCGAACATAGGGCTCCTTGGGCGCACGTTTCCCGGAATTGCCTACTGGCTCACGATATCCGCGCTGCTCTGCTCGAACGGCTGCTGGCACGTCTGGGCCAGTTACAAATCGCGCAGTTATTCTCCAGGGGTGGTTACCGGAGCTTTGGTCTACGTGCCCTTAGCGGCGTACGGTTACAGCCAGTTCCTGCGCACCGGGGCCGCTTCGTTGGGCACCGCGGCGCTGGCCGGTATCGTCGGCGGCTCGTATCCGTTCTGGTCGGCTGCCTACCACGGACTGCTCCGCCGGAAAACGCCGCGGGTATAGAATGGAGCCTCTATGTACTCCGAGCGGCTGCTCGACCATTTTCAGAATCCCCGCAACGTAGGCGAACTGCCGCCGCCCGCCGTGACTGTGGAGGTCTCCAACCCGGCATGTGGGGACATCCTGCGCCTGTCCGTGCGATTCGAGGGCGATATCGCCGCGGACGTTCGTTACAAAGTGCGCGGCTGCACCGCATCCATCGCCGCCGGCTCGGCGTTGACGGAATGGATGGCCGGCAAGACGCGGGCGGAGTTGGCGGCTTTCCAACCGGCGCTCGTCGAGGAATCCGTCGGCGGCCTGGCGGCGGAATCCAAGCACGCCGCCGTCCTGATGGCCGATGGCGTCAAGGCGCTCGTGCGGCGGTAGGGGCAAGGCGGACGGCGCGATGCGAAATGGAAAGCGAAATCTGCGACGGCCTAACCGTCTTGGGGAATGCCTCCGCTCGCTCACGGGGTGCCCGGCTCGGCAACCCCTGCGAAATCAACGCGCCGTGTCCGAGCCGGGCACCCCGTCAGGGAGCGGTTTCGGCCAGGAATCCCCCAAAACGGTTACCCGAAACCGCGTCAGGAAGCCGAGGGTCGCGGCTGTTATGCTAGCGGTGAGGAATAGTTTCATGGTCAGGCGAAGAGACTTTGGAAAGGCCCTTGCGGGCGGTGCGGCCGGCGCGTGCATTGCAAGCGGTGTCAACCCCGCGGTTGCCTTGGCGCAAGAGGGGCGTACTCCTAAGGCTAAGAAGAATCTCCTCATGCACGTCGGAGGCGACTACCATAGTGCGGCCGGGGGACCGGGCGCCGAAATGACGGCAAAGGCTAACCTGGAATATAACTTGCGTCACGGTGTCAGGCATCTCACTGCACAAGTGCGCAAGGCTGGTCCCGACGGCGCCTGGGATGCCGACGAACTGAAGAGGATGAAGGACAATTGCGATAAAGCCGGGATGACGTTCGAAGCCATAAGAATGGACGACGACTATATCAGGCTTCCCAAAGGTCCCGAACGCGATCGAAAGCTCGATGTCATCGCCGGTAACATCCGGAAGGCCTCTCAAGTAGGTGTGAAGGTCATAACCCATCATTGGACTGTAATCCCGATACGGCGAAACTCCCATGTGCCCGGGCGAGGCGGCACCACCTACGAAGCTTTTAAGCTCGAGGAGAATTGGAGAGATCTGCCGGTGGGACGGGCGGGCATAGTTAGCTCCGGCGATTATTGGGAGCGCATCGCGTATTTTCTCAAAGCGGTCATACCCGTCTGCAAACAATACGATGTGAAGATGGCCGCTCATCCCTATGACCCGCCGGGGCTGCCATTCGGCTACCAGGGCGCCGAGAATTGGGACTCGCCCTCTGTCTTTGAAGGCTACAGGCGATACGAAGCTATCGTCGACAGCCCCTATAATGGATTTCAATTGTGTCTTGGGACAACGGCCGAAGGGTTAAAGAATCCAGCCACGGAGGTGCTCCCCATCGTCCAATACCTGGCAGACCGGGGAAAGATACATCAGGTACACATGCGGAACATCCGCGGAGGACTGAACGGTTTTGCGGAGGTATATCCCGACGAAGGCGAGATGGATTTCCTGAAGATCATGCGGATTCTGAGGGACTCGGAGTTCAGCCTGTCGATCTGTCCCGATCATATGCCGAGTCACCCTGACGATTCCGGGAAGTTACAGGCCTATGCTTTTGGCTATGGTTACATCAACGCCCTGATTCATGCCGTGAATTCCGAGGTGTAGCGGCCATGGAAACCCAATCCGGCGGGTTTGAGCGAAGAGTACTGGGGCGCACCGGGCGCGAGGTCGCGCGGCTCGGAATCGCCGCCAGCTACGGAGTGCCCGGTGCGGCGGTGGAAAGCGCCTTCGAGCGCGGCCTGAACTATTTGTACTGGGGAAGCCGGCGGACCGATGCTTTCTCGACGGCGCTGCGGAATCTGCGGCCGCAGCGCGAGCGGATGGTGCTCGTGGTGCAATCCTATACGCGGATGGCGGCGCTGATGGCCGGCAGTCTCGAACGGGCGCTCGGCCGCGTGAATTACGATCATGCCGATGTTCTGCCGCTCGGTATGTGGAACAAGCCGGTGAACGAGAAGCTGGGCGAACAGGATAAGGCCAAGGAGTGCTACCGCCGCGCCGCCGCTACCACCGCCCACAACCCGCCCGCCGCTTACGCCCGGCCGTTCGCGCGCCGGAAGCTGGGGTAATCGCCGCGCAGCCCGCGCCGCTCAAACCGAGCGGACGTCGATCCCCAGCCGCGCCGCAACTTGCCGGGCCGTGGCTAGGCGCGCATCCTTCATCCTGAGCCCCTGAGCCACCACAGCCTCCAGAACATCCGCCGGCGCCGTCTCCGGAGTTCCGCTTTGGAACGGGGGCTGCGGCGCGTATTCCATGGCGAGTTGAATCTTCTCGGCCGTTTCGTCGCCGCGCAACAGGGCCGCCATGGTGAGCGCCCCGTCGATCCCCGCCGTCACGCCGGCCGAGCTCACCAGGTTACCATCCACCACCACCCGCGCATTCCCGTAGGTCGCGCCGAAGTAGGGCAGCAGGTCGACCACCGTCCAATGGGCGGTCGCCCGCCGTCCGCGCAGGATTCCCGCCGCCCCGCAGAGCAGGGCGCCGGTGCAAACCGAGAACACGTACCGGCCCGATTCCATCTGCCTGCGGATAAGCGAAAGCACCACCTCGTCGTCCATCAAAGCCTGTTGTCCGTATCCTCCGGGCACGTGCAACACGTCCAGGGCCGGCGCTTCGTCGAGCGCCGTCTGCGCAGTCAGCACCAGGCCTCGGATATCCCGCAGCGGTGTTTTGTCTTTCCAAAGGACGTGCACCGTCGCATTGGGAAGAGAGGAAAACACCTCGAACGGTCCCGTAAAGTCGATCTGATCCACGCGTGGGTAGATCAGCATTCCGATATGGAGATGCACGTCCTGGCTGGTCATCGTCGGTTACTCCCCGGCTCTACGGCCGGAGCCTTCATCTTACGATACGGGTTGCAGCGCTCCACGCCCGGCAGGGTCTCAGCGTTGCACCGGTCAGAACCCCAAACGCTTCAGGTCCTGGAGTTCGCGGCGGAAGTCCTCGACGGTGTACTCCACCCAGACCTGATGCGCTTTCAGGAACCCATCGAGTTCGTAGCGGGTGCCGATCCCAAGAAGGCGGCGCAATTCCTTTGTGACGCGGCCGCTTTGGAATTCCTCAAGGCCTAAAGCCTCCAGCGCCCGGCGCGACAGGCCGCCGCCCGCGGCATTGAGCCGGCCTGCGAGATCGCCGGGAATCCCGGGCACGTCCTATTCCCCCTGCCCGATGCCCAGCGTTTTCATCTTCCTGTATAAGTTGCTGCGCTCGAGACCCAGCAGCTCCGCCGTGCGGGTGACGTTCCCATGCGTCTCTTCGAGCTTCTTGAGAATGTACTCGCGCTCGGCCGCCTCGCGTACTTCCTGCAGGCTGCCGAAACGGTCCATGGCCCGGTCCGTCTGCCGCCGGATGGCATTCAACGGAATGTGGCGCGCGTCCACCCGCACCTGCGGATTCAGAATCACGATCCGCTCGATCAGGTTCTTCAGCTCCCGCACATTGCCCGGCCAATGGTATTCCGCCAGCAGTTGGTACGCCTCCGGCGTCAATTCCTTGGGTTTGCGCCCGTAGGCGGTGGTGAATTCGCGCAGGAAATGCTCGGACAGTTGCGGGATGTCCTCCCGCCGGTCGCGCAGCGGCGGCACGAAAAATGGAATCACGTTCAGCCGGTAGAACAGGTCCTCGCGGAAATTGCCGCGTTCGATCTCTTCTTCCAGGTTCTTGTTGGTGGCCGCCACCACGCGCACGTCCACCTGCATCGGCTCGGCCGCGCCCACCACCTCGAACCGCTGCTCGTCCAGCACCCTCAGCACCTTGGACTGGGTGCGCAGGCTCATGTCGCCCACTTCGTCCAGAAACAAGGTGCCGCCATCGGCTTTTTGAAACTTCCCGAGCTTGCTCTCCTGCGCCCCCGAAAAGCTGCCCTTGGCGTGCCCGAACAGCTCGCTCTCGATCAGCTCCTCCGGAATGGCCGCGCAGTTGACTTCCACGAACGGCTCGGCCGCGCGCGCGCTCGACCCGTGCAGCGCGTGCGCCACCAGCTCCTTGCCCGTGCCGCTTTCCCCGTAGATCAGCACCCGCCCGTTGGTGGCCGCCATCAGGCCGAGTTGCTGGCGCAGCGCCTTCATCGGCACGCTATCTCCGATAATCCGCCACCGGCTCCCGGTGTCGGCCTTCAGGCGGCTGTTTTCGAGCGCCAGGCTGCGGTGCGCCAGGCCGTTCTTCACCACCACGGTGACTTTTTCGATGGAAAGCGGCTTTTCGAGAAAGTCGAACGCCCCCAGTTTGGTGGCCTTCACGGCCGCCTCAATCGAGCCGTGGCCGGAAATCATCACCACCACGGGCCGCTCCGCAAAGGGGATCTCCTGAATGCGCGCCAGCACTTCCATCCCGTCCAGGCCCGGCAGCCAGATGTCCAGCAGCACCAACTCGGGGCCTCCGGCGGCGAGCGCCGCCAGGCAGGATTCGCCGCTCTCCACGGCGTCCACCGCGTAGCCTTCGTCTTCCAGGACGCCGCTCAGGGAACGCCGTATGCCCGGCTCGTCGTCCACCACCAGCACGCGCCGCGGCTTCATGGCTGGGCCGCCGCCGGCCGCCGCGCCGCTTGTGCCGGGCCCTCCGCCTCCGGTTCCAGCAGCACCGGGATTTCCACGGTGAAGCGCGCCCCCGTGGGCTGATTATCCTCCACGCGGATGTGGCCGTTGTGCTCCGCCACGATGTGGCTCACGATCGCCAGGCCCAGGCCGGTTCCGCGGTTCTTGGTCGAAAAGTACGGCAGAAACAGTTTCTCCTTATCTTCGGGGCTGACGCCGCAGCCCGAATCCGCCACCACCAGTTCCACCGTCTCGGCGGCTCCAGGCTGGGTGGCCACGTACAGCTTCTTTACCAGCGAGTCCTGCATGGCCTCGGCGGCGTTGTCCACCAGGTTCACCACGGCCCTCTGGAACTGCTCGCGGTCCAGGTTCACCGGCGGCAGGCCGGGCGTGAAACTGGTCTGGATGGCGATGCCGTCCAGGCGGTCTTTGAAGACCCACAACGCCTCGCTCACCACTTCGTTCAGGTTGCTGCGCACTGGCTGCGCGGCGGGAAAGCGCGCGAACTGCGAAAATTCGTCCACCAGCGTCTTCACCGAGTCCACGCTTTTGGCGATGGTCTCGGCGCACTCGCGCATGATCCGCGCCGCCGCCGGAGGAAGATCCAGCCGGTCCACCTGCCGGTCGATGCGCTCGGCCGAGAGCGCGATGGGAGTGAGCGGATTCTTGATCTCGTGCGCCACCCGCCGGGCCACTTCGTGCCACGCCGCCGCCTTTTGCGCGCGCAGCAGCTCGCTGGTGTCTTCGAGCACCACCACGAAGCCCGAAGTCAACTTTTCTTCGAGCGCCGCCACGGTCACCGCCAGGTGCCGTTTCTTGTGCTCGGTGCTCATTTCCAATTGCCGCGCGGCCACCCCGGTGCGCCGCGCCCGCTTCATGAGGTACTTGATCTCGGCCGTGTCTTCGCGCGAGAACAAATCCTCCAGGCGGGTGGCCCGCGCCACCTGTCCGGGCGGGAAGATTCTGAGCAGCGCCTGGTTGACAAGCTGTATGGAGCCGTCGGCGCCGATGGAAAGCACGCCCGTCGGAATGCTCTCCAGGATCGCCTCGGTGAAGCGTCGCCGCCGGTCCAACTCCGCGGCGCTGGACTCCAGCTCTTCGGTCATCTGGTTGAAACCGCGCACCAGCGACCCCAATTCGTCCACGGCTTTCACCTGCACCCGGTATTTGAGGTTGCCGGTGCGCACCTGGCTGACCCCTTCCAGCAGCGCCGTGATGGGCACACTGATCTGCTTGGCCAGGAACAGCGCGATCCAGGTGGCCACGAGCAGCACAAATAAGGTGATCAGCGCCATCAGCATGAGGTAGGTCCGCCGCGCCTGGCTGCGCTGCGCGGAAAGCTGGTGCCAGTCGTCAACCCTCTGCTTGATGATTCTTTCCTTTTCCTGGATGGGGAGCGGCATCAGCGCCTTCAGCGCCACCGTACCCAGCACTCGGCCGCCATCGTTCACGGCGTAGTCCGCGCTCACTTCGCGCTCGAAATTCATGGGAGCGTCATACGGCCCCCAGGCGTCCAGGGGTGGGCCTCCGGCAGCCGCGTAGATGGCGGCCGATTCCAGTTCCCTCAGCTTGCAGAACCGCTCCAGGGAGCCGGGGGACGCCACCCCCTCCCGCAGCAGCCGCCATGTCTCCGGCTGCGCCGCCAGCAGGCCCGCCTGGGCGGTGGTCTCGTCCTGCATCTCGCCGCGCAGCAACTGCGCCACCTGGACGAAAATGTCCACCTGGTCCTGGCCGGGCTGCGTGAACCAGACTTTCAGGTTGTAGCTCAGGACCGAGTAGCTCCAAAGGACCAGGAAAAATACCGGGACGCTGCTCAGCGTCAGCGCGCCCAGGACCAGCTTGGTGCGGATTCGCGACCCTTCCTGGTTGCTCTGCCGCTCGATGTACAGCTTGACGCCGGTGCGGAACAGGATCCATCCCAGCGTCACCATGAGCGCGAAAATCAGGATGGAAATGGCCCAGAAGATGAACGTTTTGTCCGGATTAGCAGGACCGAAAGCGCTGAGGCGGAACGACCCCTGCCACGCCACCAGCACCACGCAGAGCGCCAGCAGGACCGCCGCAAACCAGTAAAACAGGCGTTTTCTCACGAGGATGGGCCTACTTTCGATTATACGTGGCGGCGCTCCCGCCCTAAACCTTCCGGCGATTCTGCCGATAAATACTTGCGTGGACATTTTTCGGGAGACCCATATGAAACTGCTATGGAACGTCATCGCTTTGGTTGCGCTCCTTGCCGCCGTCGCATCGGCCCAAGACGCACCCAAGAAAATCAGCAAGAACGAAGCTTTGAGCGCAGTAGCAACCAGAGTACAACCTGACTATCCGTCCATTGCCAGGCAGTTGAAGGTTCAGGGCACGGTGGAATTGAACGTGCTCGTGGCGGAAAACGGCTCGGTCGCAAAAGTGGAGATCGTCAGCGGCAACCCCATTCTGACAGTATCGGCGGTCGACGCGTTGAAGCGCTGGAAGTTCAAACCTTTCATCGAAGACGGCAAGCCCATTCAGGTTTTGGCGCCGGTCACCGTGGAGTTCAAGCTTTAGGTTTCGAGGACTGAGGGAGGGAAAGAAATGAGTTTGGGCAAGAAGCTGCTATGCGGCTTCGGAACGATGCTGACGCTGGTGCTTTTGAACAGCGGCGGCGGGCTCGTAGTCACGCGCGATCTGAACGAAGATCTGAAACAGGCGGCCAACGTCACGGCGCGTAAGCAATATCTGGCCGGCAAAGTGAACGCGGCCACTTCGGAAATGGCCAGTTGCGAGCGGGGGGTGGTCCTGTCCGCGATGCTCTCCGACAAGGCGCACCAGGAAGAATACCAGCAGCGTTTCCAGGCCAATGCCGCCACTCTGCAAAAGTCGCTGGACGATCTGCACGCCCTGGCGGCGAATGGCGAAACCGCCTCGCTCGTGCAGGCGCTCGAACAACAGACGGCCCTGGTGCTTCAGGGCCACGAAGACCTGCAGCGGTCCATGAACAACCAGCAGATGGATGCCGCGATCGCCACATTCAACCAAAAAGTCCAACCGCGGCTGGAAGAAATCGCCAAGGACTCCTCCTCGCTGGTGGACCAGCAAAACCGCGAATTGTCGGCTGCTTCCGCCGCCTCCGCCGCCACATCCGCCCGCAGCGTCGCCGCGACCATCGGGTTGACTCTTTTGGCCCTGGCCGTGGGAGCCGGCGTATTCTGGGTGGTGCGGCAAGCCAACGCGGCTCTTCAGTCTTTGGCCGCCCACATGGCAGAGAGCGCCGCGCATGTAGCCAACGCGGCCAAGCAAGTCTCCGCCGCCAGCCAGTCGCTTGCACAGGGAGCGTCGCAGCAGGCGGCATCGCTCGAAGAAACATCGGCATCCACCGAAGAGATTGTGTCGATCACGCGGAAGAACGCCGATCATGCTTCCGAGGTGGCCGGCCTGATGCAGGAAACCGAACAGAGTTCCACCGAATCGAACCGCACGCTCGATCGCATGGTGGAGAAAATGAAGGAAATCGGCGCCTCCAGCCACAAGATCGCCCGCATTATCAAGGTGATTGACGAAATCGCGTTCCAAACCAACATCCTGGCGCTCAACGCTGCGGTGGAGGCGGCGCGCGCCGGCGAAGCCGGGCTGGGGTTCGCGGTGGTAGCCGATGAGGTCCGCAACCTGGCGCAACGTTGTGCCCAGGCGGCGCGCGACACCGCGGCACTCATCGAGGAGTCGATTGCCACTTCGAGCGACGGCAACGTCCGGTTGGAGCAAATGGCTGGAGCGGTGCGCGCCATGACGCAGAACGCCGTTCGCGTAAAGTCGCTGGTGGACGAAGTAAACCTTGGCAGCAAAGAGCAGGCCCGCGGCATGGAGCAAATCTCACGTGCCGTGTTGCAGATGGAGCAGGTGACCCAAAAGACCGCCGCCAGCGCGCAGGAAAGCGCATCGGCCGGCACGGAACTGGATGGACACGCCACCACCCTGCGCGACCTCGTGCACGATATGCGCGAGATGGTCGGCGCCAGTTAGCGATTCGCTCGCTCTCCAGCCCACAATCCCACTGGAGAGCGGGCGGACCTTGTCCCGTCCGCCCCCGACCGATTCGCGGCAAATTTCTCCGGGCTCAGGGGGCAGCCCGAAGGGAAGCGCGCTTAAGCTCCTAAGTCTTTGACGGGGCGATACTTTCCACCGTGATCGTGTCGCCTTCCACCTTGCCGGTGACCGTCACTTTCTTACCCGCGGAGTCGGTAACTTTGTCCTGATTGGAGACGTTGTAGATCTTCCCTTCTTCCGTCACCAGGACCGCCGCGTCGCCGCGCTTCAGGCAGCTCTTAGCGCATGCCTCGTTGCCCCACATGCCCTTCTTGCTGGCGCAGGATTTGTCAATGATGTACCCAGTCACGTCCGCAGCCATAGCCGAAGCCGCGCACAGTGCCAACACAGCTACTACTTTCTTCATCGTGGTAACCTCTCTCAGTGCCTTGGAATTACCCAGTGCTGCATATGACTCTACTCTATTTCGGACTGCCTCGCAATGTGCCCAATCGCACATGCCCAATCGCACAGCCCGGCTTGGCCGTCATTTCCCCCCGTCAATTCTCGAGAACTCCCGCGAAAACTCCCGAAAGCGGCTTGACAACGCTCAATCGCCTAAATTAAAATCGTCATCGTCTGAGCGATCCTGCCCACTCTGTGGATGACCTGAGCTAAGTCAAGTCATCTCATTCCGCCTCTTAGCCAATTCGCCAGCCTAGGAGGCTTTCTTGCCCCGTCGTCGTGTTTCGATACTCTGCCCGTCGCTTGCCGGAATCGCGGCACGCGGCCGTTACCACCAAGCCACTCCGGCCCCTGCAGCCCCGCCTTCCGTAACGGGAGAACGATCCCAGCAGGAAGCCGGCAGGCTGAAGAACCAACCCAGCGTTTGGTGTTGATCGTCCCCGGAACCAAGCTATGGTTCGCGCACTGGCAGGGACCTCCACCGGCACATTGAGCGGAGGTCTGTCGAATTTCGCCGGGCTCAGCCGCGTCTCGCCCGGCTCTGCCGTCTTTCGCCCGCTCCCACGGGCGCCGAATCCCCATCCGGATCTCGCCCGCTCCCCACGGGCGCCGAACCCCCACCCGGATCTCGCCCGCTCCCCACGGGCGCCAAATCCCCACCCGGATCTCGTCCGCTTCCCACGGGCGCCAAATCCCCATCCGGATTCCGCCCGCTCCCCACGGGCGCCAAATCCCCACCCG
>Ga0265316_10001733_pt1 | contig 23126 bp, 16 predicted proteins | sample 4522metaG_FD_202092 | JGI IMG/M metagenome (GOLD analysis project Ga0265316, IMG submission 202092) | Rhizosphere microbial communities from Carex aquatilis grown in University of Washington, Seatle, WA, United States - 4-5-22 metaG | ecosystem: Host-associated > Plants > Roots > Rhizosphere >... | reverse complement strand
TGCGGGCAACAGGGGTTCGATTCGTTGGCACTGCTTCTCGGTCAAGTCGCTCGGGTACCTGCCTCGCTTCATGCCTTTGCTATCGCTCGCCTCCACGAAACGTCAACTTTTCAGACACGCTCTAAGAAGATGGATTCGAACAGTTGGTGTATAGCTGGAGGTGCCATGACAGCTGACCACAGCCGACGTGTATTTTCCCGTTCGCACTTCCGTCTCTGGCCGGCGGTAGCCGGTCCAGCCTTGTTGCTGGTGCTCTCGTCGACAGCTTCCGCCGAGCCTACCCTGGCCAACGTGTATGCGCGAAAATCCGTCAGCCTGAACGGCAAATGGAATACCATCATTGACCCCTACGACGTCGGGTACGTCGACTATCGCGGGATGTCCCAGGATGCCCTTGCCAGACCCACCAGGGGCTTCGCTCTCGATCGCCGGCAGCAGGACAAGTCCGAGCTGATCGAATACAACTTCGACACCAGCCCCACCCTCACTGTGCCGGGCGACTGGAATTCGCAGAACGATCGCCTGCTGTACTACGAGGGCACGCTCTGGTATCGGCGACGCTTCGACGCGCCGAAGTCCGCACCGGGCAATCGACTGTTCGTGTATTTCGGCGCGGCCAACTACGAGGCCGATGTCTATCTGAACGGCTGGAGGCTGGGCAGGCACGTGGGCGGGTTCACGCCCTTCGCCTATGAAATCACCGGCCTTGCCAAGGAGAAGGACAACTCGCTGGTCGTGCGGGTCAACAACCGCCGCCGGCCCGAGGGCGTGCCGGCCATGAACACCGACTGGTGGAACTACGGCGGCCTCACGCGCGAGGTGCTGCTGGTGCAGACGCCAGGCACCTTCATCGCGCAATACCACGTCGGCCTGAAGGCCGGCACACGCGACCGCATCGAGGTAACAGTGCAACTGGATGGCCCGCGCAAGCAACAGAAGGTCACTGTGACCCTGGCCGGGCTGGGCCTGAAAGCAGAGGCGCGCACGGATGCCAGCGGCGTGGCGCGCATCGAGTTTCCGGCCGCGCAGATCCGGCTCTGGTCGCCAGAGCGGCCGGCACTGCACGACGTGGTTCTGGCCAGCGAGACCGACCAGATCGCCGACCGCATCGGCTTTCGCACCATCAAGACGGCCGGCACGGACATTCTATTGAATGACAAGCCCGTCTTTCTGCGCGGCATCTGCATTCACGAGGAGAACCCGATGCGCGGCGGGCGGGCGTATTCAGTCGAGGACGCGCGCATGCTGCTCGGCTGGGCCAAGGAACTCAACGCCAACTTCGTGCGGCTGGCCCACTATCCGCACAACGAGCACATGGCCCGTGTGGCCGACGAGTTGGGCCTGATGGTCTGGGAGGAGATCCCGGTCTATTGGGCCATCCAATGGGAAAACGCGGACACCTTGCATTTGGCGCAGTCACAATTGACCGAATTGATTGCGCGCGACCAGAACCGCGCCAGTGTGGTGGTGTGGTCCGTGGCCAACGAGACGCCAATCACCGCCGAGCGCACGCGGTTCCTCAAGACGCTGGTCGACACCGCGCGCTCGCTCGACGGATCGCGGCTGATCTCGGCGGCCATGGAAGTCCACGGCGACAAGCAGAACCCCGACCTGCGCATTGTGGACGATCCCTTTGGCGAGTTCACCGACCTAGTGAGCTTCAATCAATACATTGGCTGGTACGATGGCCTGCCTGACAAAACAGCGCGCATCTCGTGGTCGATCAAATACAAGAAGCCGGTGGTCATCAGCGAGTTTGGCGCCGATGCGCTACAAGGCTGGCACGCCGATGCGCTCACGCGCTTCAGCGAGGAATACCAGGAAGACCTATATCGCAAGACCATCACCATGCTTCGCAAGATCCCCGCCTGGCGGGGCGTGACGCCGTGGATCCTCGCCGACTTCCGCTCCCCGCGCCGGGTCCTGCCCAACGTACAAGACGGCTGGAATCGCAAGGGCCTGATCGGCCAGAACGGCGCCAAGAAGAGAGCGTTCGCTGTCTTGAAGTCGTTCTACGACGAGATCGAGCAGCGAGCCGCGCGCGGCCCGTGAGGCATCATGCCTCAAAATGTTCGGTAAGAGATCCTAAGTAGAGTGCATCCCTCAACCCGGCTGCGCCCACCGCCGAAGACGTTATACTACTGTTATAACGTCGTTTGCACGGAGGTGACAGCGGTGATCAAGAATCTAACAGCGGTCGGCAACAGCCTCGGGCTCATCATCGAGCGGCCCATCCTCGATCTGCTCGACATCGACAAGGAGACGCCCCTCGAGGTGCGGACCGACGGAGAGGTGCTAATCATACGTCCGCAGCGCAGAAATCGGTCGGCGCGGCTGAAGGCAGCGGCCAAGCGGATGATGGAGGCTCACGACGATACGCTGAGGAAGCTCGCCAAGTGACGAGCGAGATTCCCGAGTTCCTCGACCTCGAGGACGTGCTCGAACTGCACACGCTTCAGCTCGCCCGCTATGGCGGCGCCGATGGGGTACGCGATCGGGGCCTGCTCGAGTCGGCCCTGGCTCAGTGGCAAGCCACATTCGACGGCGAGTTCGTCCACCCGGACCTATTCGCGATGGCCGCCGCCTACTGTTCCACGTCGTACGGAACCACCCCTTCGTCGACGGCAACAAGCGCACCGGGCTGCTGGCCGCGCTGGTCTTCCTGGACCTCAACGGAATCTCAATCACTCGCGGCTCACCTGGACTCTACGAGCTTGCGCTTGGGGTCGCCGAGGGACGCGTGACCAAGATTACGGTAGCCGAAACGCTGCGACAGATCGCCCAGCGCCGCTGACCCGGGACGTGCCGCTCGTCGGGCTTGCCGACGCACATGTGACGCCGTGGATCCTCGCCGACTTCCGCTCCCCGCGCCGGGTTCTGCCCAACGTGCAAGACGGCTGGGTAACAGATGCAACCCCTGCGGCGTCCACCACCTGAAGGCGCTGGTGGACGCGATCACGGTCAGCGCGCGGCAGGGGTCGGCTATTTCTCCGCCTTGCTCCAGGGCGGCGTCACCTTGTTGCTCCGGGCGTAGGCGATCTCCTGCCCGAGGTGTTCGCCGACATGGCCGACTAGCGTGACTAGGACGGAGCGGGCGGTCACCTCGTGTCCAAAGAAGTTCACCTTCTTGTCGAGATCAGCGTCCGGGAACGCTGCGATCGCCTGATGCACCTGCGCGAAGGACTTCTCTAGGATTTTCCTGATCTCGGCTTTGTCGGTGCTCTGCACGTCCCACTTGGTTGCATTCATTTCCCATTTCGCATCGGCTGGCGGCTCTTTACCGGTGGCCATCTTGGTCAGGGCGTAGTTGCCGAAGGCGATGTGCAGGTAGACCTCGCTGATCGAGCGGACGCCAGGCGCCGGGCGCCAACCGTATTTGCTCTGAGGGACTGCATCCGCGAGGGAAAGTACTTTCTTCTCGGAGTCGCCGAGTACTGCCAGAAGGTCGTTTTGTAAGGCGCCCTTGCTGGGGGCGGCGGCTGGCGCGGCGGCGCGAGTGATGGCAGTCGCCAGACTGAAGGCCAGGACGAAAGCGGACAGGATACCGATGTTGTTCTTCATGCTTACTCTCCTTTTTCAGCTGCGCCTCCTCGGCGCCCCAAACTCGATCGCGCCGGCAATAGGGGAGTCGGCACGCGCTCTGTTGGTTGGATGCAGGCCGGACCGCAGAAGTTCCGCTCCGGCCATGAGACGTTCCATCAGGGAAGCAACCCGAAGACGGCGACGCCGACCGAAGTGCCGACGTAAACACGGCCGTTGGCGATCGTGGGCGTAGCGAACTTGTTGCAGGCGAACGTGTCGCAGCCGTTGGGCGCCTGGGCGCTGTGGTAGTATTCGTGGGCTAGCCGGATCGTACGCATGCAGCACGCCAGCGCTTCCGTTCTCCACCGCCCAGACAATATCGAGCCTGTCCGCATTTCCATTCGTCGCGGAACTTTCCGTTGAAGCTTTCTGAGCCATGGGACTGAGGAGGCGGCACTTGCTGAACGTGTTTGCTGTGTTCTCGCCAGTGTATTGGGGCGCGTCGGCGCCCATGGGCTCGAACATGGACACGCCCTCGGAATTCAATCATGCCCAGCGACTCGGGATCGCCGCCACACTTGCCAGAGGAGTCTTGAGATGATGTTCACAGCGCCAGGCGCCACGCGAACGCTTCAGTTTGCAGGAACTCTACTGCTCTCCGGGATGGTCGGGGCTTTCATGCTGGGATGTTCCATATCTGGCGGGGCCGGAGGGCAAGGGACAGGCGGCAAGAGCAGCGCCGGTGGCTCGACCGCGTCTGGAGGGGTGACGAGCATGGGAGGAAGCAGTGCCGCCGGGGGAAGCATGAGCGCGGGAGGTTCGCTGGCTAGCGGAGGGAGCATGGTCATGGGCACGGGTGGCACTCCCGCAAGCGGGGGCATGGCGACCGGCGGAGTGCGGAGCACCGGAGGCGCAACAGGCACAGGCGGGTCGGTTGCGTCCGGTGGCGCCATTGCAACTGGGGGAAGCACAAGCCCTGGAGGCACGACGGCTGCGAGTGGCACCATCGCTGGGGGAAGCACAAGCCCTGGAGGAATGGCGACCACGGGTGGCACCACTGCTGGGGGAAGCACAAGCATGGGAGGCACGACGCCCACCAGTGGCACCATTGCCGGGGGAAGCACGAGCACTGGAGGCACAAGGGTTGCGGGGGGAACAGTTTCAACCGGCGGGGCAAAACTCACTGGAGGCACAAGTGCTACCGGCGGTCAGGTTGGTTCGGGCGGTACGAGCGGCACGGGCGGAACCACCGGTTCGGGCGGCACGACAACAGCCGGCACCGGGCCTTGCGACATCTATGCAACCGGCAACACGCCGTGTGTTGCCGCCCACAGCACGGTGCGGGTTCTCTTGGGCGCGTACAAGGGGAACCTCTACCAGGTCAGGCGCGCGTCGGACAACACAACCAAGGACATCGGAATTCTGACCTCTGGAGGCTTCGCCGACTCCGCCGTACAAGACACGTTCTGCACTGGCACGACATGCACCATCTCCATCATCTATGACCAATCCGGGAAGGGCAACCACCTCAGCAAAGCCCCGGCGGGCCAGAGAAAAAGCACACCAGATAACGAAGCAAACGCGACTGCTCTCAAGTTGACCGCCTCTGGCCATACGGTCTACGGGGTTCATATCGTGGCCGGCGACGGTTATCGCAACGACAGTACCTCGGGCATCGCAACCGGCGACCAGCCGGAGACTGAGTACATGGTGACAAGCGGCACCTTCTTCAACAGTGGGTGCTGCTTCGATTACGGCAATGCAGAGACGAACAACACGGACGACGGCGCCGCGACCATGGAAGCCGTCTATTTCGGCAACTCCACGAGTTGGGGCAAGGGCACTGGCACGGGCCCCTGGGTGATGGCGGACCTTGAGAACGGTCTTTTTGCTGGAGGAGATAAGGGACCCACCACCACCAACACGCCTCTGACTTCCACCTACGTCACGGCCATCGTGATAGGCAAATCTGGGACCTTTGCACTCAAGGGCGGCAATGCACAGTCGGGTCCTCTGACAACCATGTACGACGGCGCCCGTCCCAATGGCTACAGTACCATGAAGAAACAGGGGGCCATCATCCTGGGTATGGGCGGCGACAACACCGACGGTGCTCAGGGGAATTTTTTCGAAGGGTGCATTACCTCCGGCGCCTCGTCGAGTGCAAGCGATGACGCCGTCCAAGTTAACATCGTCGCTGCGGGCTACGGGAAGTAGCCCTAGAACAGGTTGTCACCCCATAGTTCGTCGAGAAACAGTGCTGCAAAAGGAATGACGCTTCCTATTCCTTCACGACCAGCCTGACGTCCTTCACTCGCAGCATCCCTTTCCCGCTGGGTGCGCCGCCGACGCTGAATACGACCGTCGAGACCTTGGTCAGGTCGAAGGTCACGTTCTTGAGGTTCCTTAGGGGGACTTCGGCGGTCCTCCACCCCTTCGACGATCCGCCGACCTCCGCGGTCTCGCTCTTGATCTCCGTCTTGCCCGCGCCGGATGACATCATGACCGCCAGCGTGTTGCCCTCGCTCGGGCCTTCGTACGTGACCAGCATCGTGGTGTATCCCGAAAGGTCCTTGGGCGCGGCCGCGGCCCAATTGTCGAGATTCAGTCCGATACCCGCCCACCACGAGTCGGTGAACGCATAGTCCAGGGACCAGATCCTGACGCTTGCGGTGTTCTCTTCGGTCAGCGTCCCTTTTCCGCCCCAGGTACCCGTGACGGCGTCCTGGAGCTTGAGGCTCGCGCGGATAAGCATCGTTTCCTTGGCGATCTCCTTGACCGCGGAGGGGATGAGCCGGAGCCTGTAGGCTGGGCGAGATACCTTGCCTCCCGCGAGGAAGGTGTTGATCATCTCCGCCTTGTCAGCGAGGTAAAGGGTCTCCGTGGTCTCGGGAAGGTAGGTTGTGAACTGGTACGGGCTGTTCACGCCTGGCAGGAGCATCCGGCGCCAGCGCGTGTACCGCGCGGAATGCTTCTCGTCAACCAGGGACGCGATGAATCCCGCAGTCTTGTATTCCGGGAGACCGATCCCGAGGTCCGAGAGGTTCACTCCCCTGGCGAGTTCGTCCTTCGACAGCACTTTGAGGGGTTTTCCGTCGTCGTCCGCCGTCAGGATGTACCAGGGGGCAGATAGGCCAGTGACGGTGAGCATGTTCCTGTTCAGGGTGTCGTACCAGGGCGCGAAGTCGATCCCGGCCGGATTCCCGCTGGTTTCAAAGGGGAAGGCCGAGACCTTGCGGGTCATGACGAGCCCGTTCTTGGGGTTGGTGAGTTCCGTGATCGTCTGTCCCTCGCTCCTGACGACTTTGCCGGCCTTCGCATCGATGGCCAGATCGAGAATCCTGCCGTCGGCTCCGATCCCTTGCAGGATGAGGAAGGCCATGAGGGCTTGGCCGACCGAATTGGGATGGACCGAATCGCCCGTGAACTTGAAGGAGGGATCCTTGGCCTTGATCTTGGCAATTGTCTCGCCATACGCGGCGTTGAGGTCCACGACCGGGATGGCCTTCTGCTTCGCGAAAGCGACGAGGCGGTCGCTCAACTTCCTAATCGCCTGCGGATAGAACGCATCGAGTTTTTTGGCCTGGTCGTCCGTGCGCACCCCGGGTTCATAGGGGGTGGGTGTGATGAGGATGATCCGGGCGGAGGTCTTCGTGCGGATGAGGTCCACGAGCTCAGTCATGCCCGCGATGTAGACGTCCCCGGTCCGGTCTTCGTAGGGCTTGTAGCCGCCGTCGTTCATGCCCAAGTCGATGAGCACGAGCGTCGGGTTGACGGGAAGGAGGTCGCGCTCCATCCGCTTGACCGTCGATGTGTTGTCCCCGCCCCAGCCGAGGTTGACGAAATCGGCCTTCATGGAGGGATATCTGCCCCGCACGTACTTCTCGATCGTGCGGGTGTAGAACGCGTTGTCCGTGATCGAATCCCCCCAGAACACCACCTTGTCCCCGTCCCGGATGGGGAAAATCTCGGCCGCGACGGCCGGCATAACCCAAACCAGCGTCACAACCAATGAAAGCGCAACGCGGGCCGTGTTTCTGTTCATGTGGATTCTCCCTTGGAATTCTCTGTGGTCGTCGAAGATACGGACAGTCATGGGAAATGGCCAAACGGATTAACTGTAGAATAGACCACTCACTTCGCCGAACCGCCGGAGAAAATGGGCCGTCATGATTGTTGGTTGTTATCGCCGCTTGTGCTTGCGCGTTCGCGGGCTCGAATCCGCGTGTTGTGGGCGAGAGACCCGCGCGACCTCGGGCTCCACGACCGGGGCCGCCAAAGGATGCTCTTCCTCCTCGCCGGGCTTGCTCTCGAGCCCGGCCGGACTCGGCACCAGGGCCGGCTGGCGCGTCCGCATCAATTCGCGCGCGATCAGCACGAAGACGATGAGGGTGGCAAGCGACATCCAGGTGTGCTGCTCGTCCATCCCGTTGGGCATGCTGAAATTGGTGATGAAATAGCTTTGTCGCACTGAACTTGGCAGTAGGCTCTGCAGCCAATTGGGAAAGTGCTTGATGGGCGCCCAGCACAAGAACTGGGTCAGCGCGGTCAACCACAATAGCCACTCGCCGGCGCGCGGAACCACCGCGTACAGCAAGGCGGGAATTATGAGAAAGGCGTAGTAGTAGCCAGTCAATTCAGAGCCAAACGAGATCACAGTCGCCGATAAAAGCACCGTGACCCAGGGCTCGACCTTGCGGATGGCCAGGCCAATTAGCACCAGGTAGCAGAACACCAGCGACACATAGAGCGGCAGGGCCTCGTGGAAGGCCTTGAGGTGCGCCTGTTTCCAGCGCGACCACTGATCCACCATGGACGGCGTGTTCAGGCGACCGGCCGTCTCGGCGGGTCGGAAAGCCACCACCGTGCGCAGCCCCATGAGGTTGGTCAGCGGCGTCTCCGAGTGCTTGGCGGTATTGCGCAGGAATTCTGGATAAACACCGGGACCGCCCGACGTGGCGAAACTGACTGGCACCAGCACCGCCACCGCCACCGCGGCACCCATGATCAGACGCAAGAAGCGGCGATCCCATTGCCGGGTCTTCACATAGTGGGTGCCCAGCGCGATCAGCGGCGCGACAAAGAGAAATCCCGGGAAAATGCGCAGAAGCGCGGCGTAGGCCAACGCAGCCCCAGCCCAGAACGGCCAATCCTTCTTCATCAGACACACGCCCACGCCCATCCAGAACAACCAGTCAAAGCGCAGAAAAGATCCGCCAATCCAGTCCCAGCGGGACGGGAAATTGGTGGCAAGCACGAGAAGAGCGACCGACACCGCTCGCCAGCCAAAGGCCCACCACATCAGCAATGCCATGGCGGTGATCATCACCACGTCGATGGAGTCAAGCACCAGCACGTCGAGCCGACTGGCCGGCGCCAAATTGGCCAGAGCGCTGCCCAGGATGGCCCACACCGGTGTGCCGTTGAACCCGTGATCGCACTGGGCATCATCCCAACGGCGCGGGCCCTCCAGGGTGCGGAAGTAGCGCAGGTCATTCTTGAACGATTCCCAGCGCGTGTCGGTAAAGTGCTGCTTGCAGCGCTCGGGATGGGCGAGAATGTCGTCGGTCTTCTCCACCGCATTGGTGCGCAGGTTGGTAATCTTGCGCAGCTCGACCCGGCGGCGCAGCCCTGGCTCCTCGGAATCTGCCGTGGCCACGCACTCGTACAGGCGCTCGTAGTGCATCTCTTTGAAGTACTTCGAGCCGATGTAGTAGTGGAATGTGTCCCAGCCGTGCACGAAACCGGGGAAGTGCCAGAAACCGAAATTGAAGAAGGACAGAAAGGCCAGCACCCCCATGGTCCCGAGGAGAATCCGGCGCAGACGCAGCTTGAACGCGGCCATGCCCAGGCCGGTGAGACGGCGCTCCCACCACAGCAGGATCGCGGCCAGGATGGCGAGAATCATCTCCCAGCGGGCGCTGGTATCGGTGTTCCAGTAGTCGAGGTAGCTCTTGGGCGCGGTGGCCGCCGGCGCGTCCAGGACCTTGAATTGGGGCGGGAAGGGCGTGGGCGTCTGGCAGTACGCCGCGACCTCAGACACCGAATAGGAGCCGTCGCCCTTGCCCTCGCCCACCCGCAAAAAGCGCGCCGCCATGCCGCCCACGTCGAGGGTGCGCATGCGCAGCCCGTGTCCGGTGACCGGATCGATCTGCCCCATCACCTTGTAGTCCTTGCCGTCGAGCGATCCCCAGATGTTGTAGGTGTCGTTGGCGTCGGCCTGGATGGCCAGCAAGCGCACGCGCACCACCTCGCCCAGATCCCAGGTCACGGTGGAGGCACCGGTTTCGAACAGGGCGGCCAGGGACGCGTCCCACACCGCGCCTTCGTTTGCCACGGTCTCGTCGGTGAGCAAGGCGCGATCGCGCGCGATCTCTTGCCACGCCACCGGCAGCTTGCCGGCCAGAAGATTGCCCGCAGGACAGGCCGGCACCACCGAGGAGTCTTCTCCGGCGTGGGCCTGTGGCTGGACAAAGGCAGAGAAGACCAGGAGCAAGGTCAGGGGAAGGGGAAGGCGCAACATGGCTGGATAGTCTATCGTTGTCTGGGGCAAGACAAAACCTGCACGTCAAACCGAGGCACCGGTGTGCGCTCGGACTGTGTTGCGCAGAAGCCCATCGAGTTTTCGGTGACCACTTGCAGGCTGCGGGTTTTGGCGTTGACGCCCGCGTCCTCGCGAAAATCACATCGCGATGGCTGTGGCTTTCACGTCTCAGACTAAAGAAGTGGCCCGCGCTTGCCGATTCCATCTCGGTCCGGAGAGTCGTGGACCTTGCTGCGGAAAGATGCGATGGCGAAGATGAACAAAGCTCTAAACTCTGCGCTGACTGTTTTACTACCTCTCACCTCTGCATGCAGCGTGATGTTCGACAGAGGCATCACACAATGCGCGACTGATCTCGACTGTGCCGCCTTCGAGACCGGTGACACGGCATACGCCGTTTGCAATCAAGGCGTGTGTGTGAATTCGGGCCTTGGTCCCAAAGGCTGCTTCTCCGGAACGCCGACAACCACCCTTGAGTACCTTAACGCGTGTACCGCCGCGCAGAACCTGTCGTTCGACAATTGCGCGAGGCTGGGGCTTTGCGTCGCCGACGCGCCTCTGCCCGCCCCGCTGCCGCCGCAGAGTGCCGGGGCAGTCACGGCAACCATCAAAGCCGTGACGCCGCCCACTGTGAGCTGCGCAGATGCGGGGCCCAACGTGATCTACATGACGGGGACCTCCGACTTCGGACCCTTGCTCCAGAAGGTTACCCCGCTGCTCGCAGCTAACAGTCCCCCGTATCGCGCCGTTTTCATGGCCGGAACTTCGTGCGGGGGCGTCAGTGCCGCGTTCGGTGCCACGCCGACCGTCATCAAGGACGTGGCCGGGACGGCGACCAAGGCGGCCAGCTACGCCTACTACTACGACGACACGGGCACACAAGTTAGTTGCACACTCGACACAGACGGCAAAGTTGTCGACATCGGCGTATCGAATCTCTACTCGACGGTCTGCGATCCGACCTATGTGCCCGGTGCCACCGTTGCCGGATACTTGGGGCCGGTCGTCACGTTCGGTCTCACTGTGCCCGCAGCTTCCACGCAGAAGTCGATCAGCGTTGAAGCGGCTCACATCATCTTCGGGCTGGGCGGGCAGAATCCCGCAGGCCTCAAAGCAAGCCCGTGGATTACTCCCGCCTATTACTCCATCCGCAATTCGGGAGCCGGGTCGACTGCCCTGACAGCGGCGCTCATCGATGTACCGCGAGCGGCATTCTGGGGGATCGACCGTCTGTCGACCGACAACATCCGAGACTCGCTGAAGGTTTCCCCAGCGCCCGAGCAATCCATCGGCATCCTGTCCATCGACTACGTCGACAAGGACCGCGGCAACCTGCGCGTTCTTTCTTTGCAGGCCGAAGGTCAGTCGTCCGGATACCTGCCCGATTCCACCGACACCTCGCTCAACAAGGCAAATGTGCGCGATGGACACTACCCCCTCTGGGGCTACGTTCACTTCTACACAGCGAATATCAATGGTGCTCCTTCTGCCGCGGCGGGAGCCTTCGTGACACGTTTCTCGGTGCCGAACCTCGATCGCGCGCTGGTGGATGCCATGATCGACGCATCGCTGGTTCCACAGTGCGCAATGAAGGTGGCCCGTGTGACTGAAATGGGCGCATTCGTACCCAATCCGTACGAGTTCCAATGCGGCTGCCATTTCGACCAGCGGACGACCGGCCGGGCATCGTGCACAACGTGCGTGACGCCCAACGATTGCCCGGCGAGCGCCCCGGCCTGCAACTACGGCTTTTGCGAGACGGAGTAGGTACAACCCGCACGGATCAAGAACATGCGCCTGTTGTAGCCGAGCCGCGTAGGTTACGGCGACTGCGTCCGCGTCGCCGCGATGTTCCTGAGAAGACGCATTGATCCCTGAAGAGTATCCGCTTCTGTGCCGAAACAGGGGAACGGCAGTGCCGGGAGCTTGAAGCATGGGAACAGCAACGCCGATAGGAATCGTAATAGACGAAGAGGACCTCGTCCCTGACTGCAGAGGGCCCCGTCTAGGGACAGCCTACACCGCTATCGTCAACAACAAAGTCGTGCTGACGAAGCGCCCGTACAAACGGTCGCCCAGCCACCTTGCCCTCGTGGTAGAGGGCCCGGCGGTCGCGAGAGCCGAACCGTCCGCTCAGCCTGGGAGCTTGGGATCCCGCGAGACCAAGCTGTGGCTGTCGGCAATCGCAGCAGCGGTGGTGGTGGTGGCGGCGGGAGCGCTCATAGTTTGGTTGCCGACGGCACCGAACGCCGTGGCCGGGTTGAGCATCCGAGAGCTGGCCAGCATCGAGGTGATCGTCTTTCTCTCTGGCGTGATGAGTGGACTGTCAGGGTTTGGCTTCTCCGCAATCGGAGCCACAACCCTTTTGCTCCTCCCGCCCATCTTGCAGGTCCCCCTATTTCAAACGTTGTCGACGGGAAACCAGCTCCTCTCGGTCGGACAGCTGCGCGAGGACATGCCCAAGTCGCCGAAGGATCTTTGGGCAGGGCCGGGGCCATGCATGCTGGGCGGTGTGGCCGGCGTACCGATCGGAATCTGGCTGTTGTCCCACCTGCCGGCAGCGCGGTTGATGGCGCTATTCGGGACGCTGCTGTTCCTGTATGCCGTCTATTCGTTGTTCAGGCCCACGAGCTTCAAGCTGCGCGGGTTCGACGGTCCGGTGTGCGGCGCTGTGGTCGGTCTTCTCGGGGGCGTGGTGGGCGGCTTCACCGCCTTTCCCGGGGCGGCGGTCGTCGTGTGGACGGGGTTGCGCGGTTTGCCGAAAGCGCAACATCGCGCCGTCGTGCAGCCGTACATCATCATGTCGCAGATCTACTCACTCGGCCTGGTTGCATTGCTGCATCCCTCCTATTTGAACGGTCAGTTCTGGTTGCTCTTGGCCTTGAGCTTGCCCGCGGTAGTGCCGGGGACCCTCAGTGGCCTGGCCATCTACCGGCGGACATCCGACTTGAACTTTAAGCGGGCTACGTACTTGCTTCTGGGGATTTCAGGCTTGGCCCTTCTGGCGAAGATGTGCGGCCCGGCAATCAAGAGTCTGTTCTGATCCGGACCGATGCTCGCACCCTCGCTGTTGTCCAAGTGCGCATGCAGAATTGCTAGATGCCAGCTGATGTAGGCCGTCGTCAGCCGCTCAATCGCGTCAATTGCACAAACGACGGGAGATTTCTAAATCTATCTGCTGCCTTTGCCGATGTGAAGTCTTTGTCGATGCGGAGGATGAACGTATTTGCAGCTCGCGAATTGTCAGCCGCATCGACAGAGCCAATTGCCAAAATGCTCATCAATAAACAACGAAAGGCGGAAACGATGGTGACTCCGACACCACTTCGTTTGGTCGCGATCGAGGAAAGCCTGCAGGCAGAGGACGACGGGCGCGCCGACCCCATCACCGAGCAGGATTTGGTCGCGATCGAGGAAAGCCCCCCGGCAGGGGACGACGGGAGCGCCAACCCCGTCGCGATGATGACCGAGCACGACGCGATCACGCGAAGAGTACCAGACCCTGCAAATGTCGCCGCGCGGGAAGGCTTCCCGGACAGTCCGAAGCGATTCCCCGGGTGGCAGACTCTGCTGCCCATCGTTGCGGTCGGCCTCGTGCTCGGGGTGGCTATCGTTGCGTTGGCGACGAAGCGAGGGAGCGCACCCACTCCCGCACCCGCCAGCGCTGCCCGTACACCGGTTCGCAGCGCAGAGGAGCCGTCGCAACCCCGGCCGTCATTGGCTCCGCCCGCACCGGCTGCCGCTTCACCTGCTCAGGTGCGCACTGTCCACGATACCATCCGCATCGAGGTTGCGGCTGAACCCAGGGCAGCCGAGCTGAGCCTTGACGGCAACGTACTCGCCGGCCATCGCCTGAGTCTGGAGGTTCCGAAGGATCGCGGTATTCACGTCGTCAGCGCGTCGGCACCCGGGTACATTCCGTTCAATCAGCAAGTCACTTTCTCGAGCGACGTGGTTCTCAGTATCAGCTTGCACCGAGCCCACACCCCTCCTGTCCGCCAAGAGGTAAGGCCGCGACCGTCCCAGCACGAGTCAAGACCCCAGAGCAGTGTCAGACCGGCGGCTGTGCAGTCGGGCACAGCCATAGAGCCGGGCATGAACCTGGATGGTCCATCCATGCGGCACAATGCCAAACCGATCGACGAAAGGAACCCGTACAAGCCATGAAGATGCAGGTCTTTGCTTTATCCGTCGGATTGACATGGCTCCTCATCCCTCAAGTGACCATGGCACAGTCAAAGGGCGCTGCAGATGAAGACTCAGCGAAGGCTGCAGTCAGGTTTCAGCAGGCCGTTGAGTTGTACCGCGAGGGCAGCTACGAGGGCGCGCTGGCCGAATTTCGGAAAGCCTACCAAATCAGTCCGTCCTACCGCGTGCTCTACAATATCGCGCAGACGCAGTATGCGCTTCACGACTTCGTGAGCGCACATAGGTCCCTTGTGCAATACATGGCCGAAGGCAGAGGCGAGATCCCCGCCGATCGTCGTGCTCAGGTCGACGAAATGTTGGCAAAACTCGAGGAAAGGATCGCCGAGTTGCGCATTTCGACGAATGTGACGGGCGCCGACATTCGAGTCGACGGCGTCAGCGTGGGGACATCACCCCTTTTCGGGCTCGTCCCGGTCAACGTGGGAACGCGCAAGGTCAGCGCGTTCAAGATCGGCGCCCCCGAGACAGTCCGTACGGTGACCGTGGCCGGAAGAGAGAATGTGAAGGTCGAGCTGCAGATTGACGAGTCCATTGTCACGTCGGCAGCGCGCGCGCCAAGCGCTGTATCGTCGTCAGTGCCCTTGATCGAAAGGACGCAGCCTCAGGCTGTGTCCTTGATCAAAACGACGCAGCCTCCGGTCACTCCCGGGCGAACCGGCTTGATTGTCAGTCTCTCTACCACTGCGGTTCTCGGCGTCGGGACTGGCGTATTCGGCTACCTTGCACTCAATGCCCAGAAGGATCTGAAGAACCAAATCAGCACCTATCCAAACACCAGAGACAATATCGAAAATGCCCGAACCAGGAGCAAGAACTATGGTTACATCACCGATGCTCTCGGCGCCGCCACTCTTGTCTCAGGCGGGGTGGCTCTCTATTTCCTGTTCTCCCACAGCGGCGTTTCGCCAAAACCAAAGTCCGGAATAGCGAGTGAACCCATCGTGGTCGCCCCCACCGTGGGTGGACTGGTCCTGCAAGGGAGCTTCTGAGACGAAAGATCCTTTTCGGGACCGCCCCTGGCTTCGGCGCTCTACGCTGCTGGCCTACATGCAGTCAATACCAGTCGGGCCTGGGCCGACGTTGCCACTGGTGTTGCTGGCAAATGTGTTCCCGACGTTGGTGACTGTGGCGGTGGAGTTGCATGGAACGCCGATTCCGTATTGCCCACTGTACGACAGGGTCGAGGTGGATGTCGAGGGCGCTGGTGTTCGCCACCACCGATACCGCGCCCGTGCTCGACGAGCTGCTGCCCGAGCCGCAGTGTGAGTCGACAACCCTGCAACGTGGCGGCAGCTAGTCATCTTGAGTTGTTATACTCTGACCATGTGAACGTGGTTGGCTCGGTCAACTCCAGCCCGGCGAAATGGCGAGATAGGTGGTAAGCGTTTCGCCCTCGCGATCTCGCGAGGAGTCGCTAGGATGACTGCCATGGCAAGCGTACGGCTATCAGTTGCAAAGGCTGCCGTGGTCCTCGTCTTGAGCACGGTGCTTTGCTCGTGTCTCAGGCCGCCCTCGCAAGGACCGACATCGGCCGCCAGCCTTGCGGCAGTGCCCGCCCGAGACGGCGCGGCGTTGGCGGGCACGGCCGCCCTCCCGTCGACATTGGCCGCCAACCTCGCTGCAGCTCCCGCAACCGCGGGTCTCCCTGCCAACCTCTCGTGGACCTCGACTGGTCCTTTGATCATCCCCGTATCAGATGCGGCCCATGACCTGGTTGCCGTCAAGGATCCGACCGTCGTCCGATTCCACGACCGCTGGCACGTCTACGCAAGCTCGGTTGCTCGCGGCGGCATTTACGGCATGGTCTACCTGTCTTTTGCCGACTGGAGCGAGGCGTCCCAGGCCTCCCTTTACTACATGGACAAGACGCCCGGCTTCAACACCTACGTGGCCGCTCCGCAGTTGTTCTACTTCACGCCGCAAAGGAAATGGTATCTCGTCTTCCAGTCGGGGCCGCCCATGTTTTCGACAGCGGACGACCCAAGTGATCCGACGAAGTGGACGCAGCCCTCGGCTTTCTTTGCCAAGACGCCGGCGATTGTTGAGCAAAATGGCGGCTGGCTGGATTTCTGGGTGATATGCGACTCGCAGTCTTGCCATTTGTTCTTTTCTAATGACCGCGGCCGCTGGTACAAGAGCAAGACGCCCATCGCGAAGTTCCCGTATGGATTCAGCGATCCCGTCGTGGTGATGCAGGACTCGGAAGCCGGGCGACTGTTCGAGGCCTGCAATGTCTACAAGATCAACGAGACCAACAAGTACCTGGCCCTCATTGAGGCTTTCGACGCAAGCTCCAACTGGCGACGCTACTTCCGCTCCTGGACGTCGGACAGTCTCGAAGGCCCCTGGACGCCCCTGCAAGAGAGTGGAGCGTCTCCCTTTGCCGGCAAGCACAATGTCACGTTCGCTGGCACGGCGTGGAGTGATGATATCAGTCACGGAGAGCTGATTCGCGCCGGTCACGACGAGACGATGGCTATCGACGGATCGAGGCTACAATACCTCTATCAGGGGTTCGTCCCTTCGGCGAACACGAGCAACTACAACGCAATCCCGTGGCAACTCGGGTTGCTCACGCTCCGCTAGTGCGCTGCTGCCTGCGGCTCGCCACCCGGCCGGGTTTCCGGGAGAGGAAGGTGGTAGAGTTCCTCGCCAATGTGCGCGAGTCCGGTCCTTTTGCCACGTCTCATCATGCCATGCCCCGGTTCCGAGACCGATCTGCAGCCGATCTGTTCACGCCTGTTGGCCGACGGTGGTTCGTAGCGCGACGTCAAGACTCGGAGACTTCCACGCGGCCATCCTCCCCGCCGCATTCCGCCCAACGTGAGTTTCTTGACCGGCCGGCGGCGGTGTATCGTGCCCGGCCATGAGACTGCGATACGCCGCCGCCTTGCTCATTGTCGTCTCCGTTCTGTCCAGCGCCGCCGTGCTCGCGCAACCCACGGCTCCAGCGCCCTACCGTGATGCGAAGCGGACCGTCGAGGCGCGCGTAACTGACTTGCTCGGGCGCATGACATCCGCCGAGAAGGTCGCACAGCTCGAGGCGGTGAACTGGGAGAACACCACTGTCTACGACAGCAAGACGCGACTGTTCTCGCCCGCGCAGGCGCGCAAGCTGATGCCGCACGGGATCGGTGAGGTCACGCGGCCGGGCGACAAGCACGACGCGCGCGAGGCGACCGAACTGGCCAACGCCATCCAGAAATTCCTAGTCGAGGAAACGCGCCTCGGAATCCCGGCCGTCCTGCACGAGGAGGCTCTTCACGGCCTGGTCGCCCCGGGCGCCACCAGCTTCCCCCAGGCCATCGCTCTGGCCGCCAGCTTCGACCCCGGTCTGGCCGAGCAGATCTTCACCGTGACCGCGCGCCAGACGCGTGCGCGAGGCGTCTCGCAGGTGCTGGCCCCGGTGGTCGATGTGGCGCGCGATCCGCGCTGGGGCCGCATCGAGGAAACCTACGGCGAGGATCCGTACCTGGTAGCGCGCATGGGCGTGGCCGCGGTCAACGGCTTGCAGGGCCGGCGCAAGTCGGCCGACGCGCCCATCGACGCTGCGCATGTCATGGCCACGCTCAAGCACATGACCGGGCACGGCTACCCCGAGGGTGGCCGCAACACCGCGCCCGCCATCGCCTCGCCGCGCGCCCTGCGCGAGGTGTTTTTGCCGCCCTTCGAGGTAGCCATCCGCGAGGCGCACGCGCTCTCGGTCATGGCGTCGTACAACGAGATCGACGGCGTGCCGTCGCACGAGAACCGCTGGCTCATCACCGACGTTTTGCGCGGCGAGTGGGGCTTCACCGGCGTGGTCGTTTCAGACTACTTCGGCGTTGCCCTGCTCGCGGACACGCACCACGTGGTCGCGGATCTGCCGGCCGCGGGCCGCGTCGCGCTCGAGGCGGGCGTGGACATCGAGCTGCCCGAGCCCGGTGGCTACAGCTCGCTGGTCGCCGACCTTCACGCTGGCCGCATCAAGCAGGCCGTCCTGGACCAGGCCGTCGCGCGCGTCCTGCGCGCCAAGTTCTTGCTCGGCCTTTTCGAGCAACCCTACGTGCAGAACACCACACCGGAGCCCGAGCAGCTTGCGGATCGCGCGCTGGCTTTGCGCGCCGCCGAGGAAGCCATGGTTCTGCTCAAGAACGACGGCGGGCTCCTGCCGCTCGACAAGGCCAAGATCAGGTCCGTCGCGGTCATCGGTCCCACGGCCGACACTTGCCACCTCGGCGGCTACTCCGGCAAGCCCGACAAGACGGTGAGCATCCTCGACGGGATCCGCGCGAGGCTCGGCGAAAAGGTCAAGGTGAGCTTCGCGCAGGGCTGCGGCCTGACCACCGGCAGCCGCGGCTGGAACGACGACAAGATCACGCTGCCCGATCCCGCCGACGACGTGCGCCTGGTCGCCGAGGCCGGCAAGCTGGCCAAGACCGTGGACCTCAATGTGCTCGTGCTCGGCCAGAACGAGCAGCTCTCGCGCGAGGCTTGGGACGAAAAACACCTCGGCGACCGCATGAGCCTCGAACTGGTGGGCGCGCAGATGGAGCTGGCGCGCGCCGTGCTGTCCAGCGGCCGGCCCACGGTGGTGGTTCTGATCCACGGCAGCCCACTGGCCATCCCCGAGCTGGCGCAGAAGGCGCCCGCCATCCTCGATGGCTTCTATTCGGGCGAGGAAACCGGCACCGCAGTCGCCAACGTACTGTTCGGCGACGCGAATCCCGCCGGCCGTTTGCCCTGGACTATTCCGCGTTCGAGCGGCGCCGTGCCCGCCTACTACAATCACAAGCCTTCCGCCACGCGCGCCTATCTGTTCGAAGTGCCTGGCCCGCTGTGGGCTTTCGGCCACGGCCTCTCCTATACCACCTTCCGCTACGATCCGATCACGGTCAGCCCGGCCCGCATCGCGCCCGACGGCAGCGCCACGGTCACCGTCAACGTGACCAACACCGGCAAGCGCGCGGGCGACGAGGTCGTGCAGCTCTACCTGCACGCCGAGGTCGCGTCCGTGACCCGACCAGTGAAGGAGCTGCGCGGCTTCTCGCGCATCCGGCTCAAACCCGGCGAATCGAAGCGAGTCGAGTTCAAGCTCGGCCCCACTGATCTCGGCTTCTGGGACCGCGACATGAAACGCGTGGTCGAGCCCGGCAAGTTCGACATCATGGTCGGCGCCAGCTCCGTTGACATCCGCCAGCGCGCGACGCTGGAAGTGACGAACAGGTAGCTTCTCATGCGATCATTCATCCCAGCAAATCCCATAGGTTCGGCGTCGCATCCCGTTCTATCCTCTAGACATGATCCGCAACGCTAGATACGGCCACACCAATCTCATCGCGCGAGACTGGCGTGCCCTTTCGTCGTTCTACCAGCAGGTCTTCGGCTGTGTTCCGGTGCTCCCCGAGCGAAACTACACTGGTCCGGAGCTCGAAGCCGGCACTGGCGTAAAGGGTGCCACAGTTCAAGGCGTCCATCTCCGTCTCCCCGGCCTCGGTCCAGACGGTCCCACCCTGGAGATCTACTCCTATAGCGTCTTTGCCGATCCCATTCGGCCCGAAGTCAATCGAGCCGGCTTCGCGCACATCGCCTTCGTCGTGCCCGACGTACTCGCAGCCCAGCGCGAGGTACTCAACGCTGGCGGCGCCGCAGTCGGCGACATCGTCACGCTTCAAACAGCTGCAGGTGCACGGGTCACTTGGTGCTACACCCGAGATCCAGAGTGCAACATAATCGAGCTCCAATCGTGGTCCTAATCAGCCAGGCGACGACGTGGTGCCGCACTATGGTCGCCCAGGCGGCGTGCTTCCGACTGTGGGGTAACTCACCCGCTGGTCCAGCCAGCCGCACGTCGGGGCTTGTTGACGCATGTTTGAATATCTATGCGCGAAGATAGTTTCTATCCCACGCTGATGCGTGGTAGGCCCTTCTTTTGGAGGTTTTGGGGCATGACTAGTTCTCGCGTTTCATTGGCTGGAAGACTGTGTCTTGGCCTGATCGTGGCCGCTGCAATGTCGACCGCTTGCTCGTCTTCCGGTATGAAGGCTGGCGCCTCCGGCGGCGCGGGTACCACGGGCGCCACGGGCGGCATCGCCGTTACGGGCGGCATCGCCACCACGGGCGGCATCGCTGCCACGGGCGGCATCGCCGCCACGGGCGGCATCGCCGTTACGGGCGGCATCGCCACCACGGGCGGCGCAACCGGGACAACGGACGGGAGTAGCGGCATCCCGACGGAATGCCTGCCCTGCAAGGGGGCCACGCCGGCGAGCTGCACGGCGGTTCCTCCGCTCACTGCGATGCTTCTCGATTTCACCACGGGTTCCTCCTTTGGCACTTGGACCGAGAGCACATCGCTCAAGGGCGGCACCTACGCTTGGCCGCCCACGACCGACAACTGCAATCCGGTGAATGCCTACCCGCTCGACAGTACTGTGACAACCGATGGGCAGTGGCGGCTCGCCGGCTCGGTCGGTCCGAGCACCGCCGGCATCGGCCTCTGGTTTGGCCCCTGTTTTGCCGATTTCTCGGGGTATTCTGGGATTCGTTTCACGATCTCCGGCGACGCTGGTCCGTCTGGCCAAGTCACCATGGCGATCCCGACACCGGGAGATACGGCGCCGGCAGTTGCGCCCAAAGTGGATTGCATCATCAACTCCGCAACCTGCACCGCGACCACATGCACCCAGCCGAATGTCGCGATTCCGGTCACTGCCACGGCAACCACGCAGACGATTCTGTTTGCCTCACTGACCACCGGCCTTCCGCTGCCCAGCCCCGATCCGGCCGCGATCACGGCGATTACCTGGAACTTCGGGTGGAACGCTACGCCTTATCCAGTGGAAGTGTACATCGACGACATCGAGCTCGTTCCCTAGCGCTGGCTACAACTTCACGACCTTTTCACTGCCATCATACGGAACCACCTGGTCGGGTTTTGGCGTGAGGTCCATTCCAACCCCGCGCCCTTCGCCCACCACGACGATGTGGAAGTTGCGCTGCTTGAGCATGCCGGGAAACCTGCCCTTGCGGTCCTCGATTAGGAGCTGCCGCTTGCCGTTGTCCCAATGGAAAGCGACGGTCGCGTAGACACCCTTTTCGTAGTCGTAGTTGTCGCCCTCATCCTCGTAGAGGAGGAACTGGCCGTCGGTGCCCGGGTAGATGCGCAGCTCGATGGGATCCGCGGGCTTCTCGGCGGTGTACTGAATGGTTGGTCCAAGTGGCAGGATGGAACCGGCCTTTACCAACAGTGGGATCTTGTCGATGGGCGCATCGGCCGTGATGGTGGTACCGCCAGACATCGTTTTGCCAGTCCAGAAATCGACCCACGACGAACCCGCGGGAAGGTAGACCTTTCGTGTCTTGGGCCGCGCTTGCACAAGCTTTTCTTTGGCGTAGAGATCGGGTGTTCTCCAATAGAGCTGGCCCTTGACCGCGCCCGGTGCGGGGTTCTCGATCTCCATGACCAGATCGTAGGCCCGGCCCGCCTGCAATTGCAGGGGCTGCGTGTAGCGCTCCAGGGTATCGTCGAAAAGGAAGGGTAATTCATTCCCGTCCAAGAACAAACGCCGGGCTCCGAAGCTCTTGACGTGGAGCTGGTGCGGACCGGACTGGGTGGGCACCAGCTTCCCTTCCCAGCGGATCGAGAAGGTGCTCTCGGTGGCGTGGTCGGGACGGCCTGTGTACCACATGAGATTGATCTGCGGTTCCACGCGCACAAGCGAAGGAACCTTGTGTTCCACATCCTTGCTGTAGGTGACCGTGACTCCCGGCTGGCCGTCTTTTGTACGCAGATTGGCCGTGGGAACCAGCACCGTGGGTTCGGGCGGACGGTGCACCATGTGCTCGGTCACAGGACAGACCATCATTGAAGGACCGAACAGGAACTGGTCATCGATGCCGAAGGTCTTCGCATCCTTGGAAAAATCCATGGGCAGGCCGCGCATGATCGATTGCCCTTTGCTTGTGACCTGCCAGGCCTGCGAGTAGATGTACGGCATCAGGCGGTAGCGCCACTGGTCGGCCTTCACGATCGCATCGGAGAATTCTCCGAATTCCCAAATCTCACGCGGCCCTTCGGAGCCGTGGGCGCGGAAAATGGGACTGAAAGCACCCAACTGGAACATGCGCGTGTACAGTTCCTGGTAGGCGGGTTCCTTGATCCCGCGGTCGAAGACGCCGCCATAGCTGCCCAAAACAAAGGCGCCAATATCGAAGGTCCAGTAAGGGATCCCTGCCATTGAGTGGTTGATCCCCGCGGAAATCTGTTTGCGATAAATGTCCCAACTCGCGCCGATATCCCCGGACCACGTGGTGGCGCCGTTGCGCTGCTGTCCTGCGAATGTGGATCGGGTCAGAATGTAGGCCCGCTGGCGATTCGTCTCTTTGCGAAGATGGTCATACAATGCGCCGGTGATCATCAGCGGGTAGGCGTTGAGAGTCCTCGCCCAGGAGCCCAGGTGGTTGTTCTCCACCCGTTTCATTTCGTACTCAGAGGATTCCTTGCTGAGCGCATTGATGATGTCCGGCTCAGTGGAATCCAACCACCAGCCATCAATGCCCTTGGAATAGAGCCCCTTCTTCAGATACTTCCAATAGAGGTCGTTGGCCGCAGGATTGAAAGCATCGTAGAATTTGAACCCAGCCCAGCCCGAGGGCTTGAAGAGAAAACCCTTCCTGTCCATTTCCTTGTAGAGCTTGCTATCGGGCCCCAGTCCTCCCCAGATGGAAATCGCGAGATGGAAATTGAGATGGTGGAGCGTCTTCATCATCTCGGCCGGCTTGGGATAGCGCACGCGATCCCAGATCATCCCGCTCCAGTCGCGCATGGTGCCCCAGTAGTTCCAGTCCTGGATGATGTTGTCGATGGGGA
>Ga0265316_10001731_pt1 | contig 23152 bp, 19 predicted proteins | sample 4522metaG_FD_202092 | JGI IMG/M metagenome (GOLD analysis project Ga0265316, IMG submission 202092) | Rhizosphere microbial communities from Carex aquatilis grown in University of Washington, Seatle, WA, United States - 4-5-22 metaG | ecosystem: Host-associated > Plants > Roots > Rhizosphere >... | reverse complement strand
TCGTTTCATCGCGATCCGGCCGACCGGATCCTCGTGGCCACGGCCCGGGTCCAGGGCGCTACGTTGCTGACCCAGGACGAAAGGATCATCCGGTCGGGGTTAGTTGCCACGGTGGGGTGAGGCGCGGAGTGGGCTGTGGTGTTGCTCGCGTGCGGACGCAACCGGGTCCGCTCAGCTGTGCATCAGGAAATCATGGAGTTCTGCGTAGAGCATTCTGCATCGAAGAACCCGTCGTGGGCAGGCCGGGCCTCCGGCTTGACACGCCGGAGGCCGCGAAGCTGATCGGGCTGTTGGCGGAAGGCGCCCGCGCCAGTGATCCTCGGATGAATGCAAACGTAGGCTTGAGTTGTGGAACCTGCAAGGCCGCCCCCGGGGTTGCCGGTGTACTTGGGTGCACTGCCGCCCATGGGCTCGAATATGGACACGCCTTCGGGATTGATGTTGCCGCCGGCCGCGATGCCCAGGCCGCCCTGAATGATGGCCGCCAGGTCGGTGATGATGTCGCCGAACAGGTTCTCGGTGACGATCACGTCGTAGTACTCGGGCTGCTTGACGAACCACATGGTGCAAGCGTCGACGTGGTTGTAATCCTGCTTGATTTCGGGATAGTGCGCGTCGCCCATCTCCTTGTGCACGCGCACCCACAGATCACCGCAGTGGGTGAGCACGTTGCACTTGTGCACCAGGGTGAGCATCTTCTTCTTGCTGTTGCGGCGCCGGAGAGCAGTGCCCCTCTCGGTAGAGGATTGCGGTTCCGAGCGCGACAAGAGCGTCGGCCACGTCATGATCAGGGTGCTCGCTGTTCCCCGAGGAGTTGTAACTCAAGCAACGCCCCACGATCTCGGGTGCGATTGCCACCGTGATCCCCTTGGCCTGGCTTGCCTTTCTGTTCCCCGCCGTAGAGTGCCGCGCGGGGGGGCGTACCCGGCTGCGCTCCGGGAAGTCAATAATCCACACCCTGCCAATAATTTGGGGATTCCACAATTTCGAAGCGATTGGGATTGGCTTTCACCAAGGTATCGGCGGTGGAGTTCCAGGCCGTGCCATGGCCGACCGTGCCATTGCCGTACATGTTGTTGTCCTGGATGACCGTCTGGTCGAGCAGGTAGTTGCTGAAGCCCTGGATGTTGCGGGAGTTGTCTTCCTGGCCTTGGCTCCACGCCGCATGTTGCGCATCGTTAGCGGCTTGGGTTGCGTTGTATCGCGCCGTGGCGTTGGCGCCAATCTGGTTAATTTGACCCACAATTTGTTGGTTATGCCGCAGCAGCGCGTCCTGCTGGGCTTGCCAGCTCTTGCGCATCGTGGCGAGGATGGGGGCCATCTCGGCATCGGACCGTGCCCGGACAAGCGCCTCGTCCCACTTGAAGCTGCTCATGATGGCGGCCGCAGTGGCGCGATCCTGGTCGGCGACGGCATTCGGCAGCAGGGAGAAAAAGGCAGTGAATCGGTACTGGCCCGTGTTCGGATCAAAGCCCACTGTGCACAACATCTCGTTCAGTTCCATCATGCCGCTTCCGAAGTTATTCACGTGTCCTGTGGCATGAACGCAACGCTCGCTCTGGGGCGAGGGCATCGTCTCGGAACGGTCGATCTGAAGATCGGTTGGATGCCAACCAATCGAGCGGCCCAGCCGTAAGTACAGATCGGGAAACGCCTTCACCAGATCCCCGTTGTGCGGGTGGAAAACCACGTTCGGAGGCGGCCTGAAGCCGCCCTGCCGCGCTCGCTGGAAGCCGGGATTGGTCGGGTCCTGTCCCGAATACGCCGTGTTGAGAACGATCCCCTCCCCGCCCCCATGTGGACCTTCCAGAACGATGGTTCCCCCGCCGCTGACTTTGGTATTAAACTTCCACCCGTCGGGGATGCTGACGCTGGCAGTATTGTCCGGCAGCGTGACCTTGTGAAGCCGGGGAACCGCCGCCGAATGTCCACCCGTGGCTGCGACGGAGGCCGGAGCTGGCGCCGAATTCTTCGCCGGCGGCGCACTGGCGTTTGCCGTCGCCCCGCCCGGATGCCACACGCTGAAGAGCTGGCGGAGCATGGGATTCACGGTCGAGCCAAAGCGCGACGCATCGTCGCTGACTAACGCTGCTTCGACGTGATTGGGAGCGGCCTGCGTGGCGATCAGCAGGCCCGCCACCGGTTTGTTTCCCTGCGTGCGTTTGACGACCGTGAAGTAGACCGCGACTGAATCTGTACCGCGCACTTGAAAGATCTTCCCAACTTGCGGCTTCTCGCCGCACTGGTTGTGCACTGCGCGCAGCATCGCGCCCATGGCTGCCGCCTGGCTGCTCGCCCCGTCCACCAGTCCGTAGACGATCTTACCGCCCTGGGGATTGTTGATGGTTTTCAGCGGGGTTTTTGCTCGGGCCGTGTGCGAAGCGATCGCCACGAAGAAGAGCCATAGAACCAACGACACGAAAATTCGTCCACAACTGTGCATGATTGTCACCCCTTTCTGTTCTCTCGGAATCCCGCGGAGCCCCAGCATTGCACCCCGCCGTTGACCAACGCGCAAATGTTAACCAAGAAACCCAAGTGCGATTGCCAACGTGGTGCCGGACGCCCATCGAATGTTCTTCATGAATACCCCACCCCTTCTGTGGACCGCGACATGGCGAAACGAGTCATCCGGACACTAGGGGCGTGAGGTCCGCGCTGTCAATAGCTGAGCAAGTTGAAACCGCAGTCTTGCACCACGAGGGCCGGCGAACAGCCGCGCTGACGTAAAGATGACAATAGCCTGACTCCGGCAGCACGGCACAGTGCTCAGGCGTGAAGACTGAACGATTTCGTTCAGTTGGGCGTGTCAGGATTCTGCAAGCACAGCGGCCGTCGAGGTTTCACGTCGCCTAATGCAGAAGAACTGATGGACGGGGCGGACTGGGGCTGCGAGATTCTATCCCTAGATGTTCAATCAGCGACGGCTGACGGCGGCCAAGGCAACGTGAGAATTCGCTTCGTCTACCCGGATCCGAACCCTCGTGTGGGCTTGAGTGGACGGAGGGTCGAAAGCGCCGCGCTTCAGCTCTTGGCCGCGATCACGCCGCCCGAGCACGACGTTTCCGTGATGCAAGAGCATCTGGGTGACGCGATTCGCTTCGACGACGCCGACGTCGATCTGGTGGGCATCTCCGCCATGACCATCCAGGCCCGCCGCGCCTATGAGATCGCCGACGGGTATCGCAGCGCCGGCAAGAAGGTGGTCCTGGGCGGAATTCATCCCTCGGTGCAGCCCGCCGAGGCTCTGCAGCACGCCGACGCGGTGGTGGTGGGCGAGGCCGAACCGGTCTGGTCGCAAGTGCTCGCAGATGCGGCGACGGGCAAGCTGCACGGCCTGTATCGCGGCAAGGAATACGCGGACCTTACCCAGCTTCCCGCCTACCGGCGCGACCTGTTCCCCAAGCGGTCGACCTTGTCGCTCGCGTCGGTGCAGGCGGCGCGGGGCTGTCCCTATGATTGCTCCTTTTGTTCGGCCACGTTGTTCTCCGGTCGCAAGTACCGCTACCGTCCGGTGGAGAACGTCATTGCCGAGATAAAGGCGCTGAAGACGCGCGTCATCCTCTTTCTTGACGACAACATCTTTTCCAGCGAGCCGTACTGCCGTGCGCTCTTCACCGAGATCAAGAAACTGGACATCATCTGGGTCGGGCAGGCTTCACTGCACCTCACCGCAGGCAACCCCAGCCTGCTCAAACTCGCGCTTGACAGCGGTTGCATGTCCCTCTTCGTGGGCATCGAGTCGCTGACCGCTTCCAACCTGAAGGCCACCGGCTCGCTGGCCAAGAACAGGGTGAGCACGCCCGCAGAGATCGGAAAGAGCATCCGTGTCCTGCACGATCACAACATCGTGGTCATGGCGGGTGTGATCTTCGGGTTTGATGACGACGATCCCGAGGTATTTGATCGAACCCGGGAGTTCCTGATCGCGAACCGCGTGGGCCATGGATCCTTTTCGGCTCTCACGCCCTTCCCGGGAACCAAGCTGTTCGAGACGCTGCACGCCCAGTCACGCATCACGACCTACGATTGGTCGAAGTATGACGGGGCGACCGCGGTGTTCTCGCCCAAGATGATGACCGCCGAGCAATTGCAGGAAGGCACTCGCCAGATAGGCGTCAACTTCTACAGCACGCCGAAGATCCTTCGCCGCTTCTGGACGAATCGGCATCATCCGCTTTTCTACCTGGCCACGAGTTTTGCCTGGAGGCATTCCAACCGCTTGGAGAACCACGTGCCGTTCCTGCGTTCCAGCGGTTCGTGGACGGACCACGGCAAGTCCTCCGCGCTCGCGATCGAGAGATCGGCCGAGCAGAGACTGCTCGCGCCCGCGGATGAAAGTGGCGAGCAAGAGATTGCTCGGGCTGCTGGGGTTCCCAGATAGCGCGACTGGGGACCGTCTGGGGCCACCGCCACCGCCGCCGGCCGCCACATGGTGTGGCTCGCCAAGACGCCGTCCGCGACGTGTGTTTTCCGACGGTGGCCATGATGGACAGTGGGTCTAGCCGCCATGCCTCGCCATCGTGCACAATCACACGATGGGTTCCCTGTTCCTCAGCCTCCTTGGAGCGTTGCGTTCCGCCCTCCGCAGCCGCGCGGACCTCGCAATCGAGAACCTTGCCCTGCGCCAGCAGCTGGCCAACTTCCAGCGCACCTCGGCCCGCCCTCGCCTGCGCAAGAGTGACCGCGCCTTCTGGCTCGTGCTCTCCCGGCTCTGGTCTCGCTGGGCGGACGTGCTTGTCGTTGTCAAGCCAGACACCGTGGTCCGCTGGCACCGGACCGGCTTCCGCTTGTTCTGGCGGTGGAAGTCGCGCGCTCGTGGCCCAGCCGAGGGTGATATCTCACCAGGAGGTGAGGCAACTCATCTGCCAAATGGCCAAATCCAATCCCCTCTGGGGCGCTCCGAAAATCCACGGCGAGATCCTCAAGCTCGGCATCAACATCAGCGAGCGAAGCGTGTCCCGCTTCATGCCGCCCAAGTCACGCAAGCCTCCCTCGCAGACTTGGCGAACCTTCCTCGACAACCATATTGGCTCCCTCGACTCGATTGATTTCTTCACCGTAGCCACGGCGACCTTTCGCATTCTGTACGTCTTTCTTGTCTTGGCACACGAGCGCCGGCGCGTCGTGCACTTCAACGTCACCGACGGCCCCGGCGCGCAGTGGACCGCCCAGCAGATGGTTGAAGCTTTTCCCGAGGACACCGCGCCCAAGTACATGATCCGCGACCGCGACGGCATCTACGGGGACTGTTTCCGCCGTCGTGTGCAGGGCCTCGGCATAGAGCAAGTCGTCACAGCACCCCGGTCCCCTTGGCAGAATCCATATGTCGAGCGGCTTGTGGGATCCATACGGCGAGAGTGCCTCGATCACGTCATCGTTCTCGGTGAGCGCCATCTCCTGCAAATTCTGAAGTCGTACTTTGCCTATTATCACAGGGCACGGACCCATCGTTCTCTGGGCAAAGACGCGCCCGAGCCAAGAGCCGTCCAGCCGCCGAGCATGGGCAAGATCGTGGAACTGCTCGAAGTGGGCGGGCTCCACCATCGCTACGAGCGGCGCGCGGCCTGACGGCGCAACTGTCCGCCATGCCGACATCGACATGGATGGCCATCCCTCTGCTCACGGGACGAAGGCGGCCTCGCTCCGACGTCGATCACGCGCTCGACGTGGGCGCACTCGCGCGCGAGCACGCCTTCGACCTCACGCTTCGCCGTGGATCGCGCCCCGACGGCGCCTGGATGACAGGCTGGCGAAGGACAAGGGTCAGCCTGACCATGGGTTCGCCCTTCGCTTCGTACCCAATTGGCTTTGGAATGTGGGTCCCCCCTGATCCGCGCACCCACTGGCGTCCATGCACCAGGGGCCAGGTATGTCGGCGGTGAGGCATCCTGTGTAGCCAGTCGTCGGGGAGGCTGCCCATGACCTATTGCAGGTCGCGGAAAAGTGTAGAAGCCAAGCCGTATCCATGACCAAGGCCGACCTCATCACCATCATCGCCGACAAGCTCAAGTTCCCTTGGGCGCGTGCGGAGCTGCTGGTTGACGTGGTCTTCCACTGCATGGAGCAGTCAATAAGTCGCGGGGAGAAGATCGAAATCCGAGGTTTCGGCAGATTCACCGTGCGCCAGTACCGCGCCTACGACGGTCGCAATCCGCGCACAGGCGCAATCGTCCCAGTCAAGCCCAAGCGCCTGGCGTTCTTCAAGGTGGGCAAAGAAATGCGCGAGCGGGTGAACGATGGCGGCGCTCGACCGAGGTAGCAGGTGCGTAGTCCGAACAAGCGCCATTTTGCCTTCACCGAATCGCATCTGCAAAAACGCCGACAACAGAGATTCCGTAAACCATACCCACCTACACGTCCAAACTATCCCCTCTACAGGGCCAAACGCGTGCGCCAGCTGCTGGACAAGCCCCGCGCGAAAGAGATGTGCGAGCAGCGGGGCCTCGATCGTCTCGGCCTGCGCCAGCCGTTGGCCACCTTGCGGCGCACCCGCCGCGCAGGCCACCCTCGTCGGCGTCAGGCATTGTCGCCCGTTGCCTGTTCTCGTGGGAAGTGTTCGGCGAGGCGTTGTGCGACGTCGTGAATGGCATCCACCAGCCCGCCGTTCATGTCGCCAGCGCGGAATCGCGCTGACACGCCCTGGGCCACGGCCTCCCAGAAGCTTGGACCGACCGAGTGGTGGATGGCGACGTCGCCCAGAACCACGAACTGGCGCCGGCCGGGGACAATGAAGAACAGCACGCCGTTCCTGTGCTGCGACTGGACGGCCCCGAGGCGCTTGAATGCAATTTCGGCCGCGCGGCGGACGCTGCCAATGAAATAGGGCGCGACCGAGACCACAATGGTGCCCGAAGTCGCCTGTTCGGCGTCCTCGATGGCGCGTTTAATGCGGTCGTGATCAAAGCTCCGAGCCAGACGCGTTCGGTTCAGCCACCACATCATGTCACCAGGACCCTCTTGCGCCGCCGCCGCCCGACCGGCCGCCGCCCCCTTGAAATCCGCCGCCGCTGCTGCCGCTGCGACCCCCACTGAGAATACTCCACAGGAACAGCAACGCGAACCGCGGGTGCAGCACCAACAGAATGAGGAAAGCGATACCCAGAATGCCATAGATAACTAACTGTGCCGTGCTCAACCGCGGGCTGGCCACAGGGTCGCCCGTCTGGTCTCGGCCCAGGTCAGCGATCGGCTTGCCCTCGATGGTTGAAAGGATGGCGTCCACACCGGCTAGCACGGCGCCGTCGTGATCGTTGGCGCGCAGTCGTGGCGACATCACCTCGCGGATGATTCGGCTTGCGCTGGCGTCGGGCACCTTGCCTTCCAGACCGTAGCCAACTTCAATGTCGATCTTGCGGTCCGCCGCCAAGACAAAGATAGCGATGCCGTCGTCGCTGCCTTTGCGCCCAGGTTTCCACGCCGCGAAGGTTTTCACCGCCCAGTCGTCCAGGGGTGCGCCGCCTATGGTGCCGCCGATCCACACGAGTACCTGGTGTCCGGTCTTCTGCTGGTAGGCCTCCAGCCGCGCGTCGACCTGAGCACGCCGGTCCCCGGAAAGAAACCCGACTGTGTCGGTCACCCAGCGTTCAGGTACCGGCGGAAGGCTGGGGCCAGCGGCCCGAGCCGCCGGCGCCAGGCCCAGCAGTGCAACCATGACAGCCGCTGCTCGCCGCATGGGCCGTAGCCTTAGAACTTGACCCTAGGCACGCTTTGGGCACCCGGCTGGGCCTGGAAATAGGTCTTCTGTCCAAAGCGAGCACCAAAAAATCCAGCCAGTATGGTGGTTGGGAAGGTGTTCCGTTTGGTGTTGAACGACTGCGCGGTCTCATTGAAGCGCTGGCGCTCAACCGTGATGCGGTTTTCGGTGCCTTCGAGCTGTGCCTGCAAATCGCGAAAGTTTTGCGTTGCCTTTAAGTCAGGATAGCGCTCCGATACAACCAACAGACGCGCCAGGGCTGACGACAGCTTGTCCTGCGCCTGCTGGAAGTGCTGGAAGGTCTGCGGGTCGCCAACCACGTCCTTGCCCACCGTCACCTTGCCCACCTGGGCGCGCGCCTCAGTCACCTGGGTCATCGTGTCCTTCTCGAAATTCGCCGCGCCCTTGACGGTTTCGACCAGGTTGGGCACCAAGTCAGCCCGTCGCTGGTACACGTTCTCGACCTGCGCCCATTGTGCCGACACGCCCTGGTCGAGAGCGACGAGTTTGTTGTAGGCCGACACGCAGGACAGGCCGGCAATGACGAGAAATACCGCCACCCCGAGCAGGACAATCGTGTTGCGCTTCATGACCGCACAGAAAAGCTGGAGTTGCAGGTCGCGACGGGCGGTGGTGATTGCGTCATGGGAGCCTCATGGGGTGTCCAATCTGCAATCGCGAGGCCATCCGTCAGGTCGCCAAAAGTCCCGAGCCCGCAAGGCTGAGTGACTTGCCGGCCCCCATGCTCCACCAGATTGACCGAGGTCGCACATCATGTTGATTGAGTTGCTTTGCAGGGGCCCGGAGCAGTCGGGGCGGGGACCGGCGCGGTGGAGTGCAAGGCCATCTGGTGCAGGAAATTGAGGGTCGTGAGCCGAGTTAGCTATGTCTTCTCGAAATGGTGCCGGCCCTACGAACCTGGGTGACGAATACCAGGGGGTGGCATATCGGCGGATGGGAAGAGGTGCAGCCTCCGTGGTGCCCATGCCGTGGGAATTTTGCGAAACGGTTTCGCAAAATTCAGTGCGCTGCAGGCCATCAAGGTGGGCAAGGAGCTGCGGGAGCGGGTGAACGGTGGGCGACGGTCGACCGTGGTAGCAGCAGCCGCTGAGCCGGCCAAGCTGGCCTAGCCTCCATCCAGGCCTCAGTGCGCCATGTGCATCCATGCCCTGGGATCAACCCGACGGGATTGCGACACGAATGTCAGGACTTGAAGTCCCTGCATAGTTGGGCGTGAGGCAAATTGCGGAGTTGCAGCGGGCATAGGTCTTGCGTCAACGACAGATTCGCCCTTGGCCCCGAACTTGCTGATACCCTGACCACTCTTTGGAGGCGGCCATGACTCGATGGATTCGACCTGGGACCGGTTGTTGTGTTCTCGCCGCTCTTTTCGCCACCGCGCTTGCTAGCTGTGGTTCGAACAACTCAAAACCCGCAACAGACGCAGCCGCGCCTGATGCAGCCAGCTCGGAGAGTGTCCCGGCTGGGCTCCCAGCTTCGACGCCACTGATCACCCTGACCGACCTGCAAAAGGGGCAGCTCTGCGACTGGATGGTGGCCAAGTTCGGTGGCTATGGCACGCCTGTCAAGTGCAGTTCGGCCGATGCGCCCATCATCTCATATCCCGATCAAGCATCCTGCGTGTCCGACGCGCCCAGCCCCACCAACACCCCCAGTTGTCAGGCTACGGTCGGGCAGATGGAAACCTGCCTCAATTCGATCTCACCTTGCACAACCTACGCTGACCTCAGCAACTCGCCCAACTGCTCGTTTATGACCACTTGCTGACGGTCGGTACGCACCGTCGTCCGTGCACCAGGGGACAAAAATGTCGGCGGGTGAAAAAAAATCTGGGAGTGGATAATCCGAACAAGCGCCATTTTGCCTTCACCGAATTGGATCTGCAAATGTGTACAGAGATTTTGTAAGACACGCCCACCTACACGCCCAAGCTATCCCTGTACCCAGCGCCGGCGAGGATGATGCCGTGGCCGATGGCCTAGTCGGGAATCTCCGCTTCCACCAATTGCGCAAGCAAGGTCAGCGATTCTTGCCAACCCAGGTAGCACATCTCGGTGGGAATCATGGCCGGGATTCCTTCTTGCACGATGCTCAGTTCGGTCCCGCAGGAGACCGGCTTCAGGGACACCGTCGTCCGCATTTCGCCCGGCATGTTCGGATCGTCGAATTTGTCGGTGTAGCCAATCCGTTCATTGGGCACAAGCTCCAGGTACTCTCCGCCAAACGAATGGCTACGCCCCGTGGCGAAATTCGTGAACGACATCTTGAAGGTGCCACCAACCTTGGCGTCCAGATGGTGGACGTTGCCCGTAAAGCCATGCGGTGGAAGCCATTTGGCCATGGCGTCGGGGTCGAGAAAAGCCCGGTAGGTTCGCTCGGGTGTAGCCCGAATCACACGGTGGAGTCGAACAGTGCCTGTCGTCGTCATGTCGCCGTTCCTTTCGCGTTGATGGGGTGCTTGATATTGGATTACCGAGGAGCGCGAAGGTGACGCCGGAGCTATCTGGGGTGGGTTTTCCCCCATGGGTCGCCCTGGCCAGTGCACTGGAGACCATTGTATCGGTCGTTCGTCGCTTCGCCGTGAAGCAACGATGCAGCCCTCGGACCGCTTTGCTGATAATCTGGTAGCCATGATCTGGGAGTGCCGCTGGCTAGCAATCGGTCTGGCGTTGTCGTTCACCGCGCTTGCGTGCTCGCGCACGCCGATGGATGAGCTGCATGGGGTGACAGCAAACACGATCAGCTCGGGCGGAGGAGCCGGCACGATCACCAGCGGAGGGACTACTGGCACTATCGGAGGAACGACCGGCACCACGACAGGCACCATTTGTGCACTTTTGCAGGACGCCAGGAAGAGCCTGGGCTATTCACCGCGACCAATGTAGAGTGTGAGCTATCGCCGAGTAGCCCTCTTCTTGTGCTCGGCATCCAGAGTCAGATGTATGGTTCATTTCGAATGGACGTGCCCGCGGGCACGGCGAGTTGGCAGACCATCTCTCACTGGACTGATCGACAGAGTGGCAATCTTCTTGTGCAGTGCGCGTGGTTCAATATGAGGGTTGGTGCACGACGATAGCCCAGCAGCGGCCAGGGAGAAAGACCAACGCACAGGGTGTATCCGCATGGCTCACCCCAGAACTCTACGGCGTCGCAGCGGCGTTGCCGGCGACGGCAGCCGCCTCCGGTGAGTAGGGCGAATTGCAGTTTCCGGTGTTGGCCCGCACCACGTAGTAGAAAGTTGCGCTTCCGCTGCTAGGCACGGGCGGACTGTCCTTGTAGCTCGTAGCCGAGACTCCGCTGGTCACAACCGTGTATGGGCCGCCTTTGGTCGTGCTTCGCGAGACGTTGTAAGTGGCCGCGCCGCTCGCCACAGCCCAACTCAGAACCACGCTCCCAGTGCTGTCAGGCGTGGCAGTGAGCACAGCGGGTGCGGTGGCCAAACAGGACATGGCACTGACCTCAGGCGAATTGGCAGATTCGCACAAAGGCTGGCCAGAGTAGGCCGACACCGCGAAGTAGTAGGTCTGGTTGGCAGTGATGGGGGTCACGGTGAAGGGAGAATCGGCGGGCGACCCCCGGACCGCATAGCCAGCCCCTGAGACGATGCTGCTCTTGACGTTGTAGCCCGTGACCCCGATGCCTGCGTCGCCGGTGATCATGCTCCACGACACGTCGGCCTGCAGGGTTCCCGGAGCGACCGCGACACCCGTCGGTGGTGCCGCCGGTGGGGTGTATTTCGCGTCGGCCGGGCACGCGTTGCTGGTGCCGGTGCAGGACTCTGGTGGGTCGCAGATGTTGCCATCGCTGGATGCGCGGCATAAAGTGGCGGCCGGCGCGAGAACATCGACCGGACAGGCGGCGCTGGCTCCGTCGCAGAACTCGGCCACGTCGCACACCGAAACCGCGGCCCGACACACGGCACCCTCGGCCAGGAACCTGTCGGTCGGGCACGCCGCGGACGCCCCGGTGCACTTCTCTGCCAGGTCGCAAGCACCGGCCGTGGGACGGCAGACCACGGTGGCGGCCTGGAACCTGTCGAGGGGACAAGCGGTGCTCACGCCGTCACAGACTTCGACCAGATCGCAGGGTCCGGCGGCCACGCGGCAGACAGTACCGGGAGGTTCCGGAATCCCGTTGATGAGACAAGCCTTGTTGACGCTGGCAGCATCGTCTTCGCCCGCGTCTTGCGTGCTCCCACTGACGCCGCCCGTGACTGTGACCGTGGCGGTGCCAGTGCTCGTTCCGCTCGAAGATGCGTGCGTGGGTTCGATGCCCCAGATCAGATTACCGCTATTGTAGAGCGTGATCCTCTGCTCGTAGAGCAGCGAGGCTCCGCCGTCGTAGCTGTAGTCGTTGGTCACGTCGACTGTGCCCGTGTAGTCCGGGGTGTGCAGGGTGACCAGAAGGTTGAACTGGTCGTTGGTGGCCTTGTCACCTTGTGCTGCAAGTGTTCCCGTGAATGCCAGCTCCAGATAGTGGTCAGCACCTGCGATAGGTGACGGGCTCACAACGGCAACACCGCTCGTCACTTTGCCCTGGTTTGACATGCCAAGGCTCACGTAGTCGGCTGTAAGCACCAAATTGGTACCCAATCCTTCGTCCTGGTACCAGTAGCGAAGTGTCACAGTCGACATGTCAACGCTCTGAGGGGTCTTGTTGTCAATTCGGAGATTCAACGTGATCTGACCCGCGCTGCCAACAACTCTCTGCTGGAGGTACACGCCCAAGCCGTTCACTGGTGGCGGCGTCTCGGATGCCGTGCTGTTGGAACCACCTGCTCCACCGGCGGCTCTCGTCCCGCCCGTCGACATGCTAATCGTCCCACCTGAGCCGGGACCATCGACGGATGCTGCCCCCCCAGCAGCCGCATCGGCGCTCCCAGCGGAACCAGTCGAGATACACGTGCCATTGGTTTGGTCGCAGGCGGTCCCCGCGGGACAACTCAGATCCGCATAGCAGCGCACGCTGCAGAAGACCGGCTTCGGACAGCCGACTCCGACGCAGAAACTTGACATGCTGGTGTACTCGCACAGGCCGTATCCGGGACCATTGGGACCGCAATCCGCATTCGAACTGCAACGTGTTGCACACACTTTGGTCAGCGGGTAGCAACCGGCTCCCGTCGGACAGTCCGCATAGGTTTGGCACGGCCGTCCTAGCCCCGGCGCTAGTGTCTGTGAGAGCCTCGCCGAGTCAGCCCTACCGGCGTCGCCACTACCGTTGCCTCCACTCGCAGGCACGCTGCCACCGGTGCTTGTCATCCCACCGGTCGTTGTGGTTCCACCCGCAGCGGGGGAAAAGAAGATGCCGCCTGCGTCTGCCGACGACGGGACCGCTGAGGCGAGACATCCGTTGCGGCAGGTCACGTGAAAACTCCCACTGCAACCTGTGGCTGGTTGGATTTCCAGGACATCCGCGGAACCGGCCCCCTCGGCGCAGGCGGTCGGTTTGAACAGGCAACCCTGGAACGATATGTCGTTGCACCCAACAATCGCGGGGATCTGGCTCGTTGTTTCAGACGTCCCACCGCCGGTTCCGCCGATCGCGCCTTTCGCTTCTCCCCCCGCACCGGACGGCATACCGCCTTTTGATGAAGAGCTACAGGCAGACAGTCCCAAACACAGGACGAGCAAACCAGGAATCGCAGGTCGCTTCATCACGATCTTCCTCTTCTTTGATTTGTTGACGTGCATAGTGGCACGGTTGCGTTCCCGAGTAAATTGGCGGTTAGGGTGGACTCGCCGTGAATCTCGTCCTTTAGTAGGCTGGCATGAAGTCGGACTCGGCTCATCCTACAGCGCCGTCGAAAGGCACCACGCCGGCTGGCTGCGTCCCGTCCGGAGCATAGGCATCATGGAAGTATGGCGTCCACGGGGAAGTCATGGCTTTCGAGGATAGCACCCGTCGGCGGTCAGGTCGGGGACCGGCGCGGTGGTGTGCAAGGCCACCAGGTGCAAGAAATTGAGGGCCTTGAGCCGAGTTAGCTATCGGCACACAAGATGATGCCGGCCATATGATCCTGGGTCGTGAGTACCAGGGCCAAGAATGTCGGCGCTTGAAAAATTCTGGGGCTAAAATTCAAGCCAGCCAGGCCAGCTTGAACCTGGAAACCTAAATGTCTTCTTCACCCCCCCCCGATCAGTTTCGCACCCGCTTGCGAGCAACAAGAATTTCAAGCTGTGCTCGTTCAGCAAGTTCTTATCCAAGCCGTCGGCAACGAGACCAGGCTCTCTCGGTTCTGATGCCCAACCGAAAGGCCGTTTGCACGATAGGACGGCAGCGTAGTCGGGACCGCCGACCAGATTGTTACGAGCCGCATTGCGATTGGCAATTGGCTTGAACGCACGTAGCGAACGGGGCGACGGCGGTGGCGGCGTTGGGAAACATCTGATTGCAGTTGGTGATACAAGTCGTGTCTGTGCTGCCGGCGCACAGGTCATATTCACAAAAAGACTCCGCCTGGTAATCGGCGTTCTCGTCGCAGGCGACGCATGCACTCAGGCAACTTGATTGCAGACAGCCCTGACAAGCACCCTGGCCGTCTGAGCAACCTGGGCATTCGCACTGGTCGTGGCATTGCGCCAGGGTGCACCCCACGAGGGCCAGAAGTTTCTGCTGCGAAGATGGCTGTTGTTGCGAATAGCAGCTATAGACGCAAGTTTGATCACTGCAGCCGCTAACACAATTGGAGAGTGCAACACAGTTTGCGTCTTGCACGCATGCGTCGTGCAGGCTCTTGCACGTCCCGCTTTGCGCAGAGTTCTTGCAAGCCGAGCACGCGGTGGAGTTGCCCTGGGTGTTGGGATCGCAGCTACCCGCGCTCCCGCCGGTCCCTGTTGTCCCACCGGTGCCCGTGGTCCCACCTGTCGCAGTCGTGCCGCCAGTGCTGCGTATACCACCGGTGCCTGTCATGCCACCGGGTGCAGTCATGCCGCCGGTGCCTGTCGTACCAGCGGTACATGCGGAAGTTGCGGAGGGAGTGTCAACGCAGCCGGCCCACGTGAGGCCGAGGCTAGCGCAAGCGCCTTGGCCGCCTGGGGAGCCACTTGGTGGTTTGATGGTCCCTGTCGCGCCCCACCCGCAAATAGAACTCGATGCACATGTCGATTCGCTCGTGAAGGATGAGCACGGGGTCGGAGTTCCGGTGCAGCCGTCCCACGCACAACCAGTCAGCGCTAAACAGTCGGCTTGCGCGGAAGCGTTGCAGGATGGTTCCCCATGACACGTCTTGTAGCCCATGATGTCCGTATTGATCCAACACCCTGGCACAGCAGTACACGCAGTGGGAGAAGGGATGGCGTCGCAACTGTCAATCCCGTTGTACTTACAGGTCCCCGCAGTGGCCGAGTACGTGCATCCGGCGACGCGTCCGCACGCGGCCTCGGAACCGGCACTCGAGCACAGACAAAGGTTCACTGCTTGCTGGCACGAATCAGGCGCTGTGCCCGAACCGCCGTATCCACCGGTGCCGGTCGTGCCCGCAGTTCCACCTGCATGTCCTCCGGAGCCGGAAGCCGCCGTGTTGTTGCTGGTGCAAGCAGCCAGCGGGGTGGATGACAGCAGGCAGGCTACTGCAAAACAATGTTTCACGTCCATGATCACTCCGTCAGCCATTCTACCTGGAGTCTTGGCCTCGCGAGCGATGATCTGCGTGCCAGCCTCTCGCTCGTTTTCAGTCGGCTACAGAACCTGGGTCCCCCTTTGTTGCAACGTACCCACCATCGTCCATACACCGGGGGTGGGTGTGTCGGCGGGTGAAGGAAGAGGTGCAGCCTCCGTGGTGCACATGCTGCGGGAATTATGCGAAACGGTTTCGCGTAATTCAGTGCGCAGCAGATCATGGAGCCGGGTGCTCCCTGCCCCTTGAACAGGTCGCATCGGAGAGAACTGGCAGCAGCAGTCTTTGAAGCGTCCGGGGTATTGACGTCGCTTCATTCAGAATGTCGGTCCATCCCGGCCCGCCGCATCGATGGGGAGCGGGCACAAAGACGCGCATCGTCCACCAACGCAGGCAAATACCTCACCAGTGCACTGCTCCGCGCATGGGCACTCCCCGAGTTGCGGAGACTGGTTGGGGCAATAGGATGACCAAGCAGCTTGATTGGCTTCACATCTCTTCTTGCTCAGCCACGTCATGCCGCAACAATAGAAGGCGGTGCACTGGTTCGAATCGGTGGGGGCTGTTACCCAGATGCACGACGACAGGCAGTCGGCATCATTTGAGCAACTGTCCAGGTCGGTAGTGACTGAACCGTCAGAAACCGCAACTGATCCGCCCGTGCCGGCTGCGCCTCCTGCGGTTAGGGCACCGCCGCTGCCACCCGCACCGCCTACGCTCGTCGCACCGCCAGTCGCATCTGCTGCTGCATCCGCACCGCCAGTCACAACAGTCATGCACTGGCCGCCCACGCACTCCAGGCCGATGGAGCCGCCCTGAACTGTATTCTTGCCATCCTCGGCCTGCTCCGCTGGGTTGGTGATGGGGCAGGAAGTATTTTCGCATGGCAGCGTGGGGAAAGTGCACGAGGATAACTTGGCCAGGCCTACCTCCGAGATAGCGCCGCAACAGTTTGAGGTTGGCTGGACTACCTGCTTGCAATCGCTTGCCAGGGTGCAGGTCTTGGCCGTGGCCGCGATGGTGCCGCTGGAATCGTAGCAAGAAACCCCGCTGCTACTCGACGAAGCACCGCCGGTTCCGCCTGTCCCACTGCTTCCCCCCGTGGCTGTGCTGCCGCCGACCGCTGGGCCCTCCTGTTCGCACGCGAGCGTGCCCGTGATGTTGAGACACCGATTTGGGGCGCAGCAGTCCGCATTCTCCGCGCAGGCATGGAAGAGTGAATAGCAGGCCGTAGCGTCATTGCCACTGGCAGCGCTGGCGTCAGCGCCGCTCGTTGCCACTACCCCACCACTGCCACCTGATCCCGCTATTCCACCCGCGCCGCTGCCGGCCTGACCTCCATTTGCCACGCTTCCGGCACCTGCACTGCTCCCTCTGGCTTTCAGACCAGAACTGCTACACGCCAAGCTGATCAGGCCAGCCACGAACAGGGCTGCAACGCATGTAGACGCCTTGAGCATGAAGTCCTCCGCTTGATCCACAGCAGCAATCGGCGTGCCGAGTCTGGCACCGCTGATGTTGGACTGATTCCCCTCGCAACCACGTGGAGAAGAGCCCATGTGGCGGGTGGAAACATGGCCGTTGAGTCCGCCAACCATCAGAATTCTGAGGGTATTCGTCCATGATCTGGCCTATTCCCCAGTCAGGGGACAGACTCGCCCTTGGCCTCGAACTTGCTGATAACCTGCCCACTTGATCTGGAGGCAGCCATGACTCGATGGATTCGACCTGGGACCGGTTGTTGTGTTCTCTCTGCGCTTTTCGCCATTGCGCTCGCGGGCTGTGGTTCTAGCAGCACGGGACCCGCGCCTACCACCCCCGACGCCTCAGCTCTGCCGGACGCCATTGGGGTGGCCGACACCACGCCTGGCCCGGTCGCGATAGCAGACGCTGGGTCTGCTCCAGACATCGTCACCGCTATGTCTGTAGTCCAGCGCATCGCCAATCCTCAGGTGCCGGCAGCCGACAGCACCACCCTGGCTTCCGACAACGCCGCGTTCGCGTTTGCAGCCTACCAACAGCTCATCGCCACGAACACGAATCTGGTCTTCTCACCGGCCAGCATTTCTATAGCCCTTGCCATGACCTACGCCGGCGCGGCAACGACGACAGCGACCGAGATGGCCAGCGCTCTTCACTTCACCTTGCCGCCCGCGCAGTTGCACCCGGCGTTCAACGCCCTGGACCAGACCCTGGCCTCACGCGGTCAGGGATTTCTCGGCGGTGACGGCGGACCCATGCAGGTGGACATCACCAATGCGGTTTGGGCCGAGCAAACCTACACGTTCAAGACCGACTTCCTGAACACTTTGGCCGAGAGCTATGGCGCAGGCGTGAATCTGCTCGACTTCATCAATGCTCCCGATCCATCGCGTCTGACTATCAACGCATGGGTGGCTGGCCAGACAAACGACAAGATCCAGAACCTGTTGCCTTCCGGCTCTATTACTAGCTCGACAGAGCTGGTCCTGACCGATGCGGTCTATTTCAATGCGGCATGGAACACCAAGTTTGATCCGACCGACACCCACGATGGCCCGTTCACCCGTCTGGATGGCAGCAGTGTGACTGTGAGTTTCATGAACGCATACCTCCCCAGCCTTCCGGCCACTAAGGGGACGAACTTCGTAGCCGCGTCCCTGCCCTATGCCGATACTCGGCTTTCGCTGGTGGTGGTGGTGCCCAATCCGGGCCAGTTCAGCCAAGTCGAATCCTCGCTGAACGCGACTGCGCTGGGGACTTTGGTGGCCGGGCTGGTCAGCCAGACGGTTTCGCTCACCCTTCCCCGCTTCAAGGTTGAGACAGGGACGAGCTTGGTGACGCTTCTGCAAGCCCTGGGCATGACGTCGGCCTTCATCCCCGGCGTCGCCGACTTCTCGGGCATGGATGGCACGCACAACCTCTACATCTCGGATGTTCTCCACAAGGCGTTCATCGACGTCGCGGAAAACGGTACCGAGGCTGCAGCGGCCACGGCAGTGGTCATTAGTACTCTTGCAATTGCCGCCCCGACCGGGCTACTGGTCGACGCGACCCGTCCGTTTATCTATTTCCTGTATGACCAACCCACCGGAGCCATTCTCTTCATGGGTCGGGTTCAAGATCCTAGCCAGAACTGACCGGAGACGCGCTTCATGCCGCGCCTGGTAGCCAAGGTACGCAGAATGTCGATGCTGTTGCCGCCATCAACCGAGGCCAGTTCAACCGGAGGCCCCATGTCGAATCGGGTGTGTTCTGTTTTCGTCAAACTGACCGTGGAGGCCATGCTGGTCGTGACCTTGGGTGCAGTCGGGTGCAGCAGTGGCAAGGCTCTTCATGTCGGAACCACCGGAGGCACAATTGGGACCACCGCAGGAACCACCAGTGCCACAGGAGGGAACGGTGGGACTTCCGGAGCGTTGGCCGGCAACACCGGGGGAACCACCGACCCCGTGGGCAACACCGGGGGAGGAGGAACGCCCAGCACCACCGTAGGTATCCCCAGCTATGCAGGCACAGCCGGCACCACTGGAGGGAGCAGTGGTACCACTGGAGGTGCGGGTGGGGGAGGCATGACCGGCAGCACCGGAGAAAGCACAAGCGCTATCGGAGCTACCGGTGGGGGAGGCACAGTGGTCACCAGCGGAGCAAATTCCAGCATTATCGGAGGCACTAAGGGCACCACCGGAGGCACAGGTGGACAAGGAACCACTGGTATTGTCGGAGGCAGCACCAGCGATGCGGGCGTGGACGGTCCCACGGGAGGCACAGATGGTGGTCCAGATACCGGTGCCAACAGATGTTCAACGGACCGGAACACATGTGTGACCGATGATGACTGCACCGCCAGCAATTACAAACCGCCCATATTGTCGGCGGCAGATTGCTACTGTATCTACTGCCCCTCCTATTACGGGTGGGTCGCGAGCAAAGCGATGGTTGGTGACTGCCAGAGCGCGTATAGCCAGTTTTGTGGTTCCGACTGGCAGAGCCAACACTGTGAGCCTGCGGAGTGCGACCCAGCAGGAGGTGATGGATCTACACCTCGTTGCATCGCCGACACGTGCCAGTGGTCACCCAACTGAAACCGTCGTCTTTTGAAACCAGCAGCGAACGAGCCGATCAAACCACGTGCACCCATTGCGACAGTAGCCCCTCGCGAACCCTCAGAATTCTGAGGACTGGCTGACCCCACGGTTGTCGTCGCGCGTGCCGCCAGCTCCCATCTCGCCGTGGTTGCGCGGAAATCGTTTCCACAGCTGCGGTGCGAGGCTTGGCACGCAGATTGCTGCTGTCGAACACACGGAGGCCCCCATGTTCAAGATGCCAACCGCTGTTGCAGCCCTTGTCGTAGCTGGCTTTGCGTGCCTGGGATGCACCGACGGGTCCGGTCTGAAGTCTCGTGGGGGCACCGGCGGTCAGACCGCTCCTGGCTCGGGTGGAAGTGGCACTGGCGGGCAAGGTGACTGCATTTGTGACGCCGTTCCCGGAGGCACGACTGGCTCTGCGGGTGCGACTGGTACCCCTGGAGGAAGCTCTGGCACCACGATCAGTGAAGGTGGAGGAAGTACGACGGCCACCAGCCAAGGAAACACTGGCAGCACCGGAGGCACGGATGGAGGAGGCGCGACTGGGACCACCGGGGGCTTGACCAGTTCCACTGGAGGCTCGGGTGGCAGCCCGGGAACGGGTGGAAACAAATGCACAACAGACCAGAACACATGTGTGACAGACGATGACTGCACCATGAGCGATTACCGACCGCCCATCTCGTCAGCGGACGATTGCTACTGCTTCTGGTGCGGCTATCCCGTAGCCAACGCCATAGCCGGTGACTGTCAGGCTGCCTACGTTCAATTCTGTGGTCCCGGCTGGAACTGGCAGGAGGAACACAACTGTCCGGTGATTGGCTGTCCAGCTTTCCAAGCTCGTTGCGTTGCTGGTGTGTGCGAGCATTTCCCCTGACCCATCCGCGTCTCGAAAGCCATCAACACGCATCGCACTCAACACCACCTCAGCCAGGTTCACCCTTCGTCCGGCACCGAATTGGCTATGGGTCCTCTCTGCCCGCGCACCCACCATCGTCCGTGTACCGGGGAGTACGTCAGCGGCCAAGAAAGGCGAGTCGGCATCCTGATCCACCTTGTCCAGACGGTCCCTTCCTCCTGCGGGCACCACCGGTGCTGCGGAGTTTCTTGGACAAGTTGTCCTGCATTTCAGTGCACTGGAGACCATTGGTGTCGGTCGTTCGTCGCCTTGCCGTGAAGCAACGATGCATGCCCTCGGACTACTTTGCTGATAATCTGGCAGGCATGATCTGGGACTGCCGTTTGCTCGCAATCGGTCTGGCGTTGTCGTTCACCGGCCTTGCTTGCTCCCGGACACCGATGGACGAACAGCAGGTGATGAACACCATCAGCCCGGGTGGAGGAACCAGCACGGTCACCAGCGGAGGCGCGGGTGGAGGAGGCACGGCGGGCACCACCGGAGGGAGCAGTGGCACCACCGGAAACGGAGGCGTTGTCGGAGGCAGCGGCACGAGTTTTGGCAGTGGCTTCGGAGGAAGTGGCAACGGTGGAGTCAGAGGCAGTTCTCTAGGCGGCCTCGGGAGTAGCGGCGTCGGTGGCACGGGCGGAACCACGGCGACAGGAGGTGCAACAAGTACGGGGGGCTCCACGGACACAAGGCTCGTCGCGAAATCAATCGCCGCCGGCTTTTACCACAGCTGCGCGGTGCTGAGCGGCGGCTCGGTTCGGTGCTGGGGCGACAACGGCGAGGGCCAGCTAGGCAATGGCGCGATGATAGACAGCACCGTGCCGGTTACGGTCTCAGGTATAACGAACGCCATCGCGGTTGCCGATGCCTGGCGCCAAACCTGCGCGGTACTGAGCGGCGGTACCGTTCAATGTTGGGGCCATAACGATTTCTATGGCGCGCTCGGCGATGGCACCACGACGGCTAGTCTGGTGCCCGTAACAGTATCCGATATCACCAACGCTGTCGCCATCGCCGCAGGTGAGGAGTACGCCTGCTCGCTCTTGTACGGCGGCACCGTTCGGTGCTGGGGCAGCAACATCTACGGCAATCTCGGCAATGGCACCATGACGAATAGTCTGGTACCCGTCACGGTGTCTGGTATCACCAACCCTGTCGCCATCGCCGCTGCTGAGGTCCACACTTGCGCGGTGTTGAACGATGGCACCGTACTGTGCTGGGGCTCTAACTACCAGGGCGAGCTCGGCAACGGCACCACGACGAACAGTTCCGTTCCCGTCATGGTATCTGGTATCACCAACGCCGTCTCTGTTGGCCTCAGTTCGCATACCTGCGCCGTGCTGAGCGGCGGTGCCGTTCAGTGCTGGGGCTCTAACTACCAGGGCGAGCTCGGCAACGGCGCCACGACGAACAGTTCCGTTCCCGTCACGGCATCTGGTATCAGCAATGCTGTCGCTATTGCCGCCAGCGGTGGCCGCACCTGCGCGCTGCTAAGCGGCGGCTCGATTCAGTGCTGGGGCGATAACAGTCAGGGGCAGCTCGGCAATGGCACGACGACGAGTAGTTTGGTGCCCGTCACCGTAGCTAGTATCAGCAAGGCCGTCGCTATTGCCGCCGGCCGCGAGCACACCTGCGCGCTGTTGAGCGGGGGCACGGTGCAATGCTGGGGACAGAACAACTACGGCCAGCTCGGCAACGGCACCAGGACGGATAGTTCCAGTCCGGTCACGGCGGTCGGATTTTGAGCAAGCGTCGTTTTGCCAGACAATCGATGAAACCCCTGTGTAACCCGAGTCTTGCTCGCGGACGAGCCGCCTTGGCGAAGACGCCCAACCGCATCCGCGGCGTTTCGGTCGAAGGTTCCAAAGGGAATCCGCCCTGGACATTCTTGGTCCACTCCCTGGCATCACGGTAAGTGGGAACTATCGTCGAGAAGCGCGTTTCGAGCCTGGCAAGGTCGTCGGATTGTTCCCAACTGCGCACCAGAACATCGTGGAGTCTTGGCGTCGCAACTGCAAGTGCCGGCATAACCCGAGGAGATACCAGCGGGGGCCTAGCTTGCGACGTGAAGGGCCTGGCGGGTGACAAGATCAAACATGGCCACAGCCAGTATCATCCTGTGCTCAGTCAGGCTCCTGATTCGATCTGTGCACACCCATTCTTGAGAGTCTGAACACGGGTTCTGGGTCTGAAGACCAGCAAGGGTCTAGTTTTGTACGGGGAGGAGAGGAATTCAATGCTTCCAAGTAGATAGAGCTACCCCTCCCGCAGATTTCAGACCTCGCCCTATATAGGATAAAGGCGACGGTCGGAAATTGCGGGAACCCTGGTGTCCTCCTTCTCCCGTGTACAAGGTCAGACCCCTTGCTATCTCCCCACGAATTGATGGCGGCCCTGCGATCCTGGGTCACGCATGCCAGGGGGGGGTAGGCAGGGTGATGGATCTCGCAAGCGACGAGGGCGGACCTACCTTGCAGGTTTTTCTGGCCGTCCCAGCCTAGCTGTCAGTGTTGCGGAGAAACTCCTGCGAACGTGGTGATCGTAGAACCGCCTGGTGACACCTGGCGATGAGTGGCCCACGGCATCGCTGACCTCGTCGAGCGAAGCGCCGGCTTCCAGGTTGCGCGTGACGAAGCTGTGCCGGGTGGCCTGATACCAGGTCATGTCGACCTTGCGGTCCTCGTGGTGTTCCTTTTCGCACTTCTTGTTGTGCGCGTCCTTGGCGGCAGCCCAGCAATCCTCGATGAACTCCTTGCGGTAGCCGTGCCAGTCGCGCTTGCGCATGCTGTTGGGGGCAAGGGGGGCCGGGAACACCAGGTCTTCCAGCTTGGCACCTTGGAGTT
>Ga0265316_10001730_pt1 | contig 23165 bp, 23 predicted proteins | sample 4522metaG_FD_202092 | JGI IMG/M metagenome (GOLD analysis project Ga0265316, IMG submission 202092) | Rhizosphere microbial communities from Carex aquatilis grown in University of Washington, Seatle, WA, United States - 4-5-22 metaG | ecosystem: Host-associated > Plants > Roots > Rhizosphere >... | reverse complement strand
TGCGGGCAACAGGGGTTCGATTCGTTGGCACTGCTTCTCGGTCAAGTCGCTCGGGTACCTGCCTCGCTTCATGCCTTTGCTATCGCTCGCCTCCACGAAACGTCAACTTTTCAGACACGCTCTAAGAGCGCGTCTGAAAGGGCTCAGAGCATGTCCGGATTGGCCGCGTGATGTGCCAAGCAAATGATCGTGGGGGGCAAAGGCGACGGACAAAGACTGGAAAGGGAAGGCATGGGCAACAGCGACGACCGGAGAATTGCAACCTCACCCCCCAGCCCCTCTCCGCAACGGAGAGGGGAGTCGGAAGATGCGGGGCGGCGATTGATGCTTCCGGCGCCCCTCTCCTTTCCAGGAGAGGGGATGGGGGTGAGGATATCTACACAATCGTCGGGTGCTGGATGCGGCCGGTTTCGCGCCGGCTGAACGCCCAAGACAGCTTTTCAGACGCCCTCTAACGGGCTTGCTTCTCCTAGCGCCCAGGAACTTGGAGTAGCGTGTTCCGCCGGAGGTCACATGCGGCCATTCTGGACTTTTCAACTATTCCTCGCGTTAGCGGGCGCCGTTGTCCTTGCCGGTAGCGGTTGCGGCAAGTCCGGTATCGCGATCCTTCACGACGGAGCCGTGGGGGCAGACGGGCCAGCGAGTATGGGTGGTATTCTCGGCGGCAGCTGGCTCGGCTTCGGGCGTGAGCGATCCTGGAGACGTTGCAGGTTTGCGATATCGAGAACGCCTGTGCCATAGTCCTGGAATGCGTTGGCAACTGGTTGTGGCAACGGCGAGACTCGGCTTGCTGGCTCTTATGGCGACTGCGGTGGGCTGTGGGCATCCACTGAAAACGGGCTATAGGGCGGATGCCGGTGTGGGTGGCGTGGACGGCACCTCTGCCTCGGCTGGAGGCTCGACCGGCACCTCTGTCGTCGGTACCAGCGGGAGCGGTGCAGCCGACGCCGCTGCTGTAGCGGACGCCCAGTACGGCGAGCCCGACGTCCCGGTCGGTGGCACCGCGGACGGCGCAGGCGGAACAACCAGCACGAGCGGCAGCTCAGGTGGCACCGGCGCTGACGGCAGCGACGATGACTCAACTGGTACGGACAGCGCCGGTTGCCCGGTCGCGCCTGAAATGATCTCTGACTTCGAGTCAGGCCAGGGCGACATGATCCCGCAAGGAAGCCCCCGCCGAAGTGGTTGGTGGTACGTGTACTACCCGGGCTCGCCCGGGGCGATGGCTGCGGGTCAAAAGCAAACCCCCGCGTTCAACCCCAGCGGCCCAATCGCTGTTGAGCCAGAGCTGGATGCAAGCCTGTGCAACAAATATGCGCTGCACTCCACGGGATCGGGTTTTGCGCCCGGGTCGAGACCGGGCTCCGACGGCCCCGAAAACGCGGTCGGGTTCGGCGTTGGCTTCTTGCCCAAGGATCCCGCAGGCCAGGTTTTCAATTCGTACGATGTCAGCGTCTACACGGGCATCAGGTTCAAGATGAAAGCGGGCAGCGGCATTCAGCAGGCAGTCTATTTCGAGATGCTGACCCAGGAAACAACATCCTCGTCCCAAGGCGGGCTTCTTGGCTCGGAGCAAGGCGCTGACGTTGCCGTCGGTCTCCACAACAACCGGGGCCAAGTGCTGAGTCCGCCGTGGACGCCTAATGCGATCTCGAGCAGCTATCAGACCTTCACCGTGCCTTTCGGCACGCTGGTGCCGCGTTGGGTTCCGGCCGCGTGGACTAGCCCCTATGAGGCTGCCTGTCCCACAAGTGGAACGCCCAAGTGCCAGGCACCAGCGTTCAACCCGCGTGACGTTCTCGCTTTCCAGGTTTCGATCTACCAGGACGAGGGCTTCCCCAGGCCCGCAGGATCAATCCCTGGAACCTATGATCTCTGGATCGACGATATCGAATTCATAAAGGACGACTCGGGATTGGAGACGCGCCCCGGATTCCCTTTGGCCAACTCTGGTAGCATGCTCAGTTGTATCAAGCCCCGAGGGCCGAGCGCAGACGCCAAATTCCTGGTGTCTGCCTACAACCAATGGAAGAGCACCTTCGTCAGCGGCAACAAGGTCATTCGGCCGGATCACCAGAACGACACGATTTCCGAGGGTATCGCGTACGGCATGCTCATCGCGGTCAACATGAATGACCAGGATCTGTTCGATGGCCTGTATGGCTTCTGGAAGAATCACCCGGCGTCCACAACCTCGCTCATGACTTCGTGTATTCCCGGCGGCTCACCCGACGGTGGCGCAGCAACGGGCGCGCCATGCGCCGCTTCTGGCGGCTCGGCCACGGGCGCGGATGAGGACGCGGCCTACGCGCTCCTGATGGCGGACAAGGCTTGGGGTGGAACCTACAAAGCCGACGCCCTGACGATGATCAATGACATCTGGGCCAATGACATCGACAGCGCCGGCACCAAGCTGCCCAAGGGAGGCAGCGGCTACGGCAGCCCGGCGAGCGGGGTCACCAGCGCCTCGTATTTCGCTCCGGCCTTCTACCGGGCTTTCGCCGCGGTGGATGGCGCCCATGACTGGGCCGGCGTCATCGCGGCAGTCTATGACGTGATCGGCGGCGCCATCGCCGGCAGCAATGGCCTCATCCCCGGATGGTGTGGCAGTTCCTGCACAGTCGCTGCCAGCAACGGCTTGGCGACTGACGTCGACTACCAATACGACTCACACCGCATCCCGATGCGCATTGGCTTGGACTACTGCTTCAACAGCACGGATGAAGCCAAGGCCTACGCGACCAAGACGACCGCCTTCTTTGCCAACATCGCCCAGAAGGGAACTGGCTTCATCCTGGACATGTACGCGCCAAGTGGAGGCCCTGCGTATGGCAGCGGCAGCAACTCGGCCTCGATGCTTGGCACGGCCGCAGTGGGCGCGATGGCCAGTGGCAACCAGGCCTTCCTCAATGACGCCTACCAAGCCGTGTTCGACCTCCTCACCCGCGGAACCATGGCTCCTCCGATCTACACGGGCGTCGATTCCAGGTCCTCCCCATTGCCCACGTACCAGTACTACAACGCAACCGTCGGCATGCTGACCCTGCTCATCATGACCGGCAGCTTTATGCACTAACCGGGATCTGATTGAGCACGACCTTGATCACGCCGGGATTTTCGCTGTCCACTAACTTGAAGGCCGCCGCCACGTCTTGCATGGGCATTTCGTGCGTGATGAGCCGCTCGGGGTGAAGCAGGCCTTTGGCCAGCAAGCGCAGCGCGCGCGGAAACTCGCCGGCGGTCACGCGCGTGGCGATGATTGCGCCTTCCTTCATCACCAGGGTCTTGAAGTGCACGGGTGTGAGCTGGTCGCCCAGGCCGGCTGTGACCACGCGCCCGCCATGACGGATCATCTTCACGGCCTGCGCCAGCGGTGGCTCGCGGCCGGAAATCTCGTGGGCATGTCCCACACATTCGATCACGCAATCAACGCCCACGCCATGGGTCAGCTCTCGCACGCGTTCCACAGGATCGTCATGGCGGATGTCGACCACATGATCTGCGCCCAGGGCGCGCGCGGTTTCCAGGCGAAACGGGGCCTGGTCGCAGACGATGGTGAAGGCGGCGCCAGCGCCGTGGCAGAGCACGTCGAGCACCGACAGTCCCAGCTTGCCCGCGCCCAGGATCGCCACGGTCTCGCCCGGCTGCACGTGCCCGCGATCGAGGACGTGGTGGCCCAGCCCGTACATCTCGACCATGGGCACGACCTTCATGGCCACCTTGTCTGGCAGCCGGTACAGGTTGGCTTGCGGAACTGCGACGAATTGGCCGAAACCGCCGTCGAGATCCAATCCCAGCAGCTTGAGGGTGGCGCAGCAGTTGATGTGTCCTTCCAGGCACGCGGGACAAGCGTGGCAAGGCAGGATGGGATCCACGGCCACGCGATCGCCGACGACAAAGCCGCGCACGTCTGGTCCCACTTCCTGGATCACGCCGCCGAATTCGTGACCCAAGATCGCCGGGAATCGCACGCGGCCGTGAAATTCTCCGCGATAGACGTGCAAGTCGGTGCCGCAGATGCCGGCGGTGCTGGTTCGCACCAGGACTTCGCCGCGCCGGATCTCCGGGTCAGCGGCGTCGCCAAAGTGCATGGTGCGATCGTTGGTGAGAACAGCGGCTTTCATTGCTTGGCGGTCAGCTTACCGCAAAATGGTCGCCTGCCACGGCTCCATCGAGATCACGCGCGTCGCGCGGCTGGGCGTTCCAGGTTGGGCAGGAAACCGGTGAGCAGGCCCAGCAACGGCAGGTAGCTGCACAGGTGGTACACGAAGAATATGCCGGTGTGGTCGGCCAGTCGGCCGAGGAGCGCGGAACCTATGCCCGCGATGCCGAAGGCCAGGCCGAAGAACAGCCCTGCCACCATCCCGACCTTGCCGGGCAAGAGTTCCTGCGCGTACACCAAAATGGCCGGAAATGCCGACGAGAGAATCAGCCCGATGGGGATGGTCAGAATGACTGTCCAGGTGGCGTTGGCGTAGGGAAGCACCAGCGTGAATGGCGCCACGCCGAGAATGGAGAACCAGATCACGCGCTTGCGGCCGAAACGGTCACCCAGCGGTCCGCCGAGGATGGTGCCTGCGGCTACCGCAAAAGTGAAAACGAACAATCGCATCTGCGCGGCCCGCACCGACAGGCCGAATTTTCCAATCAGGAAGAACGTGTAGTAGCTGGTGAGGCTGACCAGGTAGATGTACTTGGAAAAGATGAGCGCAACGAGAACAACCAGCGCTCGTCGAACCTGGCGTGGTGAAACCACCGCAAGCAGGTGGGCGCCGCCGCCCGATCGTCCTGGCGCTTGCCGTAGCCGGTCGCGATACCAGCGGCCCACCCTGAACAGCACCACGATACCGGCGAGCGCCACCAACGAGAACCACAAGACGCTCGGCTGTCCGCGCGGCACGACGATGGCAGCTGCGAGCAACGGCCCGAGCGAACTGCCAAAATTGCCGCCCACCTGGAACACCGATTGAGCAAATCCGTGCCGGCCGCCGGAGGCAAGGCGCGCGACACGCGATGCTTCGGGATGAAAGACTGACGAGCCGGTTCCGACCAAGGCGGCGGCGACCAGGATGGCGTGGAAACTTGTCGCCTGCGACAGCGCAATCAGGCCAACCAGGGTCGCAGCCATGCCAATGGCGAGCGAGAACGGCCTGGGACGCCGGTCGGTGTGGAAACCGACCACCGGCTGGAGCAGGGAAGCGGTCAGTTGAAACGTAAAGGTGATGAGCCCAATCTGGGCGAAGCTCAGGTGAAGGGATTCCTTGAACAGCGGATAGAGCGCAGGCAGCAACGATTGGATCGTGTCGTTGAGCAGGTGTGACAGGCTCAGCGACAGCAAGATGCTCAGCGCGGTTTTCTCGGCGGGCAGATGCGGCGTGGGAATTTCGACGGCGGGGTCTTCCATGGACGGTGGAGGATAATGAAGGCGAGACAACGCCGAAACAAGCCAGACACGGACCACAGGTGAACGATCGGGCGCCCGATCTGCTCTTTACAAAGCTTTACCTTCCAGCAACACGCCTGAAAGACGCGGAATCCATGTTCAACATAAGCAACGCACAAGGGGCTGCTGAATCCAGGAGAAGCGACATGAAGTGTAAACTCAGCGCGCTGAAGGTGGCCGGTCTTGCTATCACGTGCACCCTCTTCGGATGTGTGCATGCGCACGCGGCGCCGCCGCCACCTGCGCCGCCACCGCCCGTCGCGGCTCCGCCACCGGCGCCGTCTGGTCCTGTGCCTCTCGAACGCTGGGCGGAGGTTCACCCCGAGGCCGCGCGCGAGCTGGGCGATTGGGCCCACGCCCACCCGCAGGCCGCGCAGCGCTTTTTCGAGTGGGACGCTCACCATCCCGAGAAGTCACACGAGTTTGTGACCTGGACGATCACGCATCCGGCCCAAGGGATCGACGCCTTCATTTCGACCCATCCGCGCTGGCCGTTCTTCGACAAGAGCATGGCGAAACATCGGCCCGCCGCAGAGGCATTCATGGCCTGGTGCCGGCGCCATCCGCCCGCGGCCGAGGCGCTGATGAACCATCCCCGCGCGTTGGAGTGGGCTGGCCATAACCTGTACAAGATGTGACCGGACCACCGTCGTCGCGCATCTGTGCGACGATGATTTCACTAGATGAATAGCCGCTGGTAGAGGTGGCGATGGCTCGCGGAAGCCGGCAAACTACCGGTCATGCGGTACTGCTCGTTCCCCAAGATCCCGGGCCTTCCCATCTCGGCGCTTGGGTTCGGATGCATGCGTCTGCCCACCGTTGGCGGTGATCCGGCGCGCATCGATGAAGAAGCGGCTGCGCGCCTCGTGCACCAGGCCATCGACGCGGGCGTGAACTACTTCGACACCGCGTGGCCCTATCACGGCCAGCAGAGCGAGCCCTTCCTGGGTCGCGCGGTTGCGGGCCGGCGCCACCAGGTGCAGTTGGCAACCAAGCTGCCGGTGTGGGGGGTCGAAAAGGAGAGCGACTGGGAGCGTTTCATCGACCAGCAACTGGTCCGGCTGGCAACCGACCGCATCGATTTCTACATGCTGCACGGCTTGGCGGCCGAGTCCTGGGACAAGGTCAAGAATCTGCGCGGCCTGGCTGCTCTGGAACGCGCCAAGGCTGACGGTCGCATCGGGCACATCGGCTTTTCCTTTCATGGCTCGCCTGATTGCTTCCGCGCCATCATCGACGCGTTCGACTGGGAATTCTGCCTCATCCAGCTCAACTACCTCGACCAGCAGTACCAGGCTGGCCTCGATGGATTGCGCTACGCCGAAAGCCACAAGGTGGGTGTGGTGGTGATGGAGGCCTTGCGCGGCGGGGCCTTGGCCAGAGTGCCGCCCGCAGTGGAGAGCATCTGGGCGCGCTCGCCCCGGGGTTGGTCGCCGGCAGAATGGGGCCTGCGCTGGGTGTGGGATCTGCCGGGCGTGGTCAGCGTCATCTCGGGAATGAACGCCCCCGCCCAACTCGAAGAGAACCTGCGCGTGGCGAGCAATCCCATGGCGCTCAACTCCGACGACCGCGCGTTGGCCGACGAGGTGGCGCGCTTCTTCCACACGCGCATGCCTGTGCCTTGCACCACCTGCGGCTACTGCTTGCCTTGCCCGGCCGGGGTCTTCATCCCCGAAGTGCTGTCGACCTACAACACGGCCTCAATGTTCGACAATCAGGCGGGGCCGCGCTTTACCTACGATGCCTTCCTGGTAAAAGCCGGCACCGGCGCTGACCAATGCACCGAATGCGCCGACTGCGAGCCCAAGTGCCCACAGAACATCCCCATCATCGAGATGCTGGCCAAAGCCCACGCCCACCTCACCGGGTAGCGCGGGACGTTCGGAGAAACTGATTTGTGGAGGTACGCCATGGAAAAGACGCGCAGCCTAGCCAATTTGATCCAGTCGGCCCGGGCCTTCCAAGAAAGTCGAGTGCTGCTCACGGCTCTGGAATTGGACGTGTTCTCGACAGTCGGGGAAGGCGGTGCCACGGCCGCAGATGTCGCCCAGCGCCTGGGCACAGAGCCGCGCGCCACCGAGATGCTGCTGAACGCGCTCGTGGCGCTGGGCGCGCTTTTGAAGCGCGATACCATCTTTCGCTGCACCGCCGAGTCGAAGGCGCTGGGGCCTGCGCGGCCAGGCCTGTTGCACACGGTTCATCTGTGGAACACGTGGTCCACTCTCACCGAATGCGTGAAGGCGGGCAGGCCGGTCCAGTCGCGCGGCCCCGAGGGCTTCCCCGAAGAGCGCACGCGCGACTTCATTGCCGCCATGCACGCGCGGGCGCAGGACAGCGCCAAAGAAACCGTGCGCCTCTCGGGCATTCATCATGCGAAGCGAATGCTCGACGTTGGCGGCGGATCGGGCGCTTTCTCCATCGCCTTTGCCCAGGCTTGTCCCGAATTGCGCGTCGAGATTCTGGATCTGGGACCGGTGGTTCTTCTGGGCGAGCGCTACATTCGCGAGGCGGGACTGCAGGATCGCGTCCGCGTCCGACCCGGGGACATGCGTACGGCAGAACTTGGCCAAGGATACGACCTGATACTGCTCTCCGCAGTCTGCCACATGTTCGGCGAGGACGAGAACCGCGCGCTCATCCAGCGCTGCGCGCGGGCCTTGGTGCCAGGAGGCCATCTCGTGATCCGCGAATTCATCCTTGAGGAAGATCGCGCTGCGCCCGCGTTTGCAGCGCTTTTTGCCCTCAACATGCTCGTGGGCACCGAGCACGGAAACACCTACACCGAAGGCCAATACCGCCGCTGGATGGCAGAAGCCGGCCTGGGCAGCATCACTCGCCCCGACCCCGACGGCGATGTTTTGGTTGCAGCCCAATCAGGCTAGAAGCTCAGGGCACAAGGAGGCACCATGGAAGAGACCGAGATCGGAGAAGTCAGCGTCGACAAGCAGGCGGAGGCAGCGCACGAGAAGGCCCGGGAAGAAAGGCATCGGACGCCCTGGTTGCGCGGTCTGGCGGTCTCTACAGCATGCCTGGCGGTTGTGGCAGCGGTGGCCTCGTTGAAATCCGGGCAGTGCGCGAACGAGGCGTTGCTCAAGCAATCTCGGGCGACCGACCAGTGGGCCTACTATCAGGCAAAGGGAAACAAGGCTGCAACGAAAGTCTCGGAATTGGAGATTCTCACCGAGCTGCACGCGGCCCCCGAACGACTCGCAACCATTCGTCGTGACGTCGAGAAACACGCGCGTGAGCAAGACGAGATTCGCGCCGAGGCTCAACATCTGGAGGCCGAATCGCGCGACGATCTCGCCAAGCATGAGTGGTTCGCGCTCACTGTAACCTTGCTTCAGGTGTCCATCGGATTATCCGCAATCGGGGCGTTGCTTGAAAGCCGCAAGATATGGCTGGCATCAATGGCCACCGGCGGCGCGGCGACGATCATCTTTGTTGCGCGCTGGATTGTGGGCTGAGACTTTCAGTACGCCATCGGCGCCAACGGGGCGCTCTCGCCGCTGACCCCGGCCGCGGTCGCGACGGACATCTACCCCGGCGCCATCGCGGTCGATCCCGCGGGAAGGTTCGCCTATGTGGTCAACGCCAACGCCGCGGCGGCCATCTCGCTGTACACCGTCGGCGCTGATGGGGTCCTCACACCCATGACCCCGGCCACGCTGGCGGCAACCACGTATTTCGCGAATGTCGCCATCGACCTTTCGGGCAAGTACCTTTACGCGACCAGTGGCTACCCGGGCAGCTCGGTCTCTCAGTACACCATCGGCGCGAACGGCACGCTCACTCCCATGGCCCAGCCCACCGTGCCATCGGGCAGCGGGCCCAATGCCATCGTCACTGTGAAGAAGTAGTTAGCTGTCGTTCGCGACGCTCCTGACCCTGAGATCCGGCGCGGCAAAGTCCTGGCGCAAAGCAGCGCGGCCGGCATTGGCGGCCCCCTTCGGGCGGCCGCCGGCAAGTGTCACGGGGTGGGCCCATATCTTGAGTTGGCGTTGATGGTTCTATTCCCTACACTAGAAGAAGAGGCAGATCATGCTCGAGCAGTATCTCATCGAGAACACAACAAGAGAGCAGCGAGAAAAGATGGTCAGGGATGCGCTTGGATGTGGCGGGGGCGGCTGCGAAAACTGCTCCGCATGTGGAGTCTACGGAGCGGGGGATCCCTTGGACATGTATCAGCCGTACATAGATGGTCTGAAGGAAATCGAGGATATCAATAGGGAGTTCAGGGCGAGGTATTTTCGCTAGGACGAGCGCTACCACTGCCGCGCAGACGCCGATTTCCGGGGCAACAGCGATGTCTGTGCCTCAGGCCAATCCCGTGTACCCGAAGAGTGGTACCATGGCTTCTGGGTCATCAAAAGAACCGATGTCAGGCGACGCATGGAGAGCCTCATGAAGATGCCTACGGTTGTGGCAGCCATTCTTCTAGCCGGCCTGGTGGGCATGGCGTGCAGCAGTTCCGGTCTCAGGAGGAGTGCAGGTGAGGCCGGAGCAGCAAGTGGAGGCCAGGCTGGCAGCACCATCAGCAGCGGAACCACCGGAGGCTCGGGTGGCACTATTGGTCCAGGTGGAGCTGGAGGTGGCAGCATAGGTGGCGCTGGTGGACAGGGGGGCACTACCGGTTCTCCTTCCAGCCAAGGTTTCGCGTGCTCGCTGTTGCCCATGTGCAACCCAGGTGACCAGGAGTCAGACACGTTTTACGCTGGACCCAACGACCTCTACTCTCCCGAGGACTGCCCGACGGAGCGCGAGTGCTATTCTTTGAACCTCGGATGTGGGGGAATACTTTGCATATTGCCCGCGGGTGTCCATTGCAGCGATCTGCTGTCCTGCAATCCCGGCGATATCCAGATGCCGCAGCAGGACCCAACCTGTGCGAGGTACCCAAGTCCCTGCTACACCAAGTACCTATGCACGCACTCGATCACATGCAAGAATTCTGCGTATGGGGGCATCTGCAGAGGCACCTGGTCGGATGGAGGGGTTCCTGAGCCCCCGGACGCATCTGCTGATGGCAGCGATGCGGGAAGGATACCTTGCTGTGGTGATGGGACGGTCGACACCCAATATGGTGAGCAGTGTGACTTGGGACCACTGAACGGAGCATGCCTGGATGCCAATGGCGGCTTTGTGGAGTACGCAGGGCCAGGGGACAGTTGTCCGCTAGTGGGTCTAGCCACCAATGTCATTTGTACCCAGAATTGCCAGATCATTTTGGATGGCCCCTGATCTGTAGATTGTGCTTGACGCCTACTGGGTGGCCACACGGAGCAACCAATGCGCGGGATATCAACAAGTGTCGCAGGCGTCATCGTAGCTGGTCTGTTGCTGCCGGCGTGTGGCAGCAATCCAGGTGTGGATGCAGGCGATCCGGATGCAACAGCAAACAAGAACTCTGGTGTTGACTTGCTAGGCGGTGGCCTCGGCACTCCTTGCGATAGCCCTACCCCGAATGCTGGTCCATCCGACAACATCTACGACGCTCAGTCGCTACAGTGCCGCAGCCTACTCTGCGTTAAGCCAGCTGTCCAACCTGGCGTATCAGAAACGGTGAGTACCACTTTCTACTGTACTGAACAGTGTGTGCAGGACAGCGACTGCGTCGGTCAGACCCGTGACCCAAATGATCCACTGGATACCCGCTGTCAAGCCGGCTTTGTATGTGGGATTGCATTTGATATAGGTCCGATTTGCTGCAAGAAACTGTGCATCTGCAAGGACTTCATCGCCCCCAGTGGGTTGCAGACACCTGCATCTTGCATGGGTGACGCCAGCGTCAGTTGCTACTGAGGTGGACGAACGATGGTAGGCTGGACATCAAAATACCTTGCGCACCCCGAGTACAGATCACCCATGCTGCTCTCAATGTTCAAGATCTCAGCAGCTATCGTAGCCCTTCTTCTAGCCGGTTTGCTGGGCATGGCGTGCAGCAACTCCGGTCTGAGGAGCACTGCACATGATGCAGGAGCTGCAAGCGCGGGCCACGCTGGCAGCACCATCAGTAGCGGAACCGCCAGTGGCACTGGCGGCACGATTGGTTCAGGTGGAGCTGGAGCTGCCAGCATAGGTGGTGCTGGTGGAACCATTGCTTCCGGTGGCTCAACCGGAACTGGCGGAACTGCTGGCAGCTCTGGGGCTGGTGGCACAGGTGGCCAAGGTCCCATGTGTGCGCTGTACCCAATGTGCAACCCAGGTGACCAGCAGATGGGCATGGACTGCCCAGCGGAGCGCGAGTGCTATACCTTGAGCGTGAGTTGTGGTTCAGGCCAGGACAACACGACTACATGTGTGTTGCCCGTGGGCGTGCATTGTGATGATCCACTATTGTGCAATCCTGGCGACACAGAGACAACGTTTGGGGACCAAGGCTGGATAGGCTGTGCGGATCCACATTCCTGTTACCAACTCAATCTGTGTGCGTATTTCATTATGTGCAAATATGGGGAAGATGCCGGTGTGGACGCTGGCGCCTCAGACACACGGGTGGATGCTGGCACTAGGGATGCAGGTGTAGATGAAAGAGCCACACCCCATTGTGGTGACGGCATTCTCCAGACGAGTCTTGGTGAGGAATGTGACATGGGGCCACAGAATGGCCTCCAGCCAGATGGGGGCGGTTGCCCTTTTTGCAGCACAGATTGCATGGTTCCTCTTTGTGTTCTTTGAAGCACCGGCAGGAACATCAACATACCCTGCCTTTCGGCATGCGTGACCCAGGTTCATGGTGCCGGCAGCAATGCCATTCAAGGACTAAGGCAACAGTTCGCCCACCACCGCAAGCTCTCTCTCACCGAGCAGGGGGTACTCGTACCAGGTCGTCATTGCCGACGGCGAGTAGCAATGGAAACTCGTCCAGACCTTCCAGTGGTCCGCCTGGGCTTGCCGGGCCAGGACTCCTATCGATGCCTGATGACAGGCAAAGGGCTATCAATGACTACTCGACCGGCATCGTCACGACGATGGGCGCAATCGCGGGGTATTCGAATGGTACAGATACGCAAGACGAGTTTGTGGTGCTTGATGCTTGGTAGCATCCATCGGGGGAACTGGGATCTGGATTGGGAAAGCCACACACGTTGATAGTGTATTGCCCAACAGCGCAGGTTGTGAGGTCACACGTCGTTGCGGATGCGCCGCAAGTACTCGACGTCACGTAGGTGCCATCCCAGCTCTGCGTCACTCCCTGGTCAGTGAGCTCGGTAGGCCCTAGACAATAGATGGGAGGACATTCCTCGAATGTGCACGTACCGCAAGACACTCGGCAATAACCCCCAAGCTCAAGAGAACCAACTGAATTGCGGAGATCAAACCACCCGGAACAGCCCCCCGCAGGTTGTCCCAAGCACCAATGCGTTACGCTATTCGGTGCCGGCATCACCTGGAATGTCACTGGCGCGCCAGAACAACCCCCGGTCGTAGACACGCCTCCGCCGCCGGTACCCGCAGTGCCACCGGAAGATCCTCCCCCATCGGCAACGATAGACCCGCCCGCACCCGCGCTGCCACCTGTCACCACTGGGCCATCCGGTCGTGCGCTGCCTGAACCGCCACACCCAGCGAGTGCGGCGAGGAAAAAAGCGGTGAGAACGCAACAAGCGGTTCTGGCCGATATCGAACGAGTCATGGCTGCCTCTGGGTCAAGTGGTCAGGCTATCAGTACATGAAGCGCATCTCTGGTCAGTTCTGGCTAGGATCTTGAACCCGACCCATGAACAGAATGGCACCTGTGGGCTGGTCATAAAGGAAATAGAGGAAGGGACGGGTCGCGTCGACCAGTAGCCCCATCGGGGCGGCGGCACCGTCCCGCATGACCACGGCGGTGGCGGCTGCGGCCTCGGTGCCCTTTTCCGCGACGTCGATAAATGCCTTGTGGATGACGTCAGAGATAAACAGGTTGTGCGTACCATCCATGCCCGAGAAGTCGGCGACGCCAGGGATGAAAGGCGATGTCATGCCCAGGGCTTGGAGGAGAGCCACCAAGCTCGTCCCTGTTTCAACCTTGAAACGGGGAAGTGTAAGAAGAACCTGCTGGCTTGTCAGCGCTGCCACCAGAGCCGCCAGCGCGGTCGCGTTCAGCGATGATTCGACTTGGCTGAACTGGCCCGCATTAGGCACCACCACCATCAGCGAGAGCCGAGTATCGGCGTAGGGCAGGGACGCGGCCACGAAGTTCGTCCCTTGCGTGGCCGGAAGGCTGGGAAGCTCCGCGTTCATAAAACTCACGGTCACGTTGCTGCCGTCGAGCAGGGTGAATGAACCGTCGTGGGTGTTGTTCGGGTCAAACGGGGTGTTCCATGCAGCATTGAAGTAGACTGCGTCGGTCAAAACCAGCTTTGTCGAGTTGAGGATGGAGCCGGGTGGCAACAAGTCTTCGATCTTGTTGTTAGTCTGGTCGGCCACCCATGCATTGATGGTCAGGCGCGATGGATCGGGAGCATTGAGGAAGTCGAGCAGGTTCACGCCTGCGCCATAGTTCTCGGCCAGTGTGTCGAGGAAGTCGGCCTCAAAGGTATAGGTCTTCTCGGCCCACAGGGCGTTGGTGATGTTTACCTGCATCGGTCCGCCATCAGCGCCAAGGAATCCCTGACCGCGTGAGGCCAGGGTCTGGTCCAGAGCATCGAACGCTGGGTGCAACTGTGCCGGTGGCAAGGTGAAGTGTAGTGCGCTCGCCATCTCGGTCGCTGTCGTGGTTGCCGCCCCAGCGTAGGTCATGGCCAGGGCGATGGAAATGCTGGCCGGTGAAAAGACCAGATTGGTGTTCGTAGCAATGAGCTGTTGGTAGGCGGCAAACGCGAACGCGGCGTTGTCGGAAGCCAAGGTGGCGCTGTCGGCTACCGGCACCTGAGGATCGGCTATGCGCTGGGCAGATGACTTGGCGATGTCGATTCTTGGTGCAGACGTCCCACTGCCACAGCCACCAAGTGCGGCGAAGCAAAGAGCGGAGAGAACACAACAACCGGTCCCGGGTCGAATCCATCGAGTCATGGCTGCCTCCAGATCAAGTGAGCAGGTTATCAGCAAGTTCGAGGCCAAGGGCGAGTCTGTCCCCCGACCGGGGAACAAGCCAGATCGCGGATGGGTACCCTCAGAATTCTGATAGTTAACGGACCCCGTGGCCGTGTTTTCACTCGCCACTTGTGTCCGTCTCCCCGTAGTTGCGAGGGAATCGGTTCTACCGTTGCGGCGCGAGACTGGGCACGCATATTGCTATCCTAGATCGCGTGGAGGATTCCATGTTCAAGATGTCTATGTGCGGCGCAGCACTTCTTCTGGCTGGCTTGGTGGAACTGGCGTGTAGCAACCATTCCGGTCTAAATCTCGGTGGTGGCAGCACGAGCGGAGGCCAAGGAATAGCCGGTTCAGGAGGCAGCGCGGGTGGGGGCCAAACAACCGGCCAGAACGACTGCGAGAAAGCAGGTGGCACCTGTGAGCAAGGAGCACCAGGAGCCTGTTTGGGCGGCTGGAGCCCCAACACCGGGGGGTATTCCTGCGCATCGAGCACGACGTCTTGCTGTCTACCGCTCAGCCACTCGCCTTGCGAAACCGCAGGCGGGACGTGCACTCAGGCGCAGCCGGGCGCCTGCCCAGGCGGAACAGTCGACAACACGAGTCAGTATGAATGCAGCAACATGGGAGGCCCCTCGACATGCTGCATGCCATCCGCAAACGGGGGTGCATCAGGAACTGGCGGGACCAGCGGAGGCGCGGGCAGCAGCGGAGCCTCCAGTGGCTCCGGTGGTGTCGGTGGAGTTGGGTCTGGGGGAACCAGCGGCGGCGGCACCGGTGGAACAGGTTCCTGCCTCCCGCCCGTGTGCTTCATTCCGGCCTGTGCTGGCGAGCTCCAGCCGAATCCAAACGACCCGTGCGGCTGTCCGATCTGTGTGCCGAATCCTGACGCCGGAACTGCGAAAGACGCTGGCAGTCCGGACAGCCCGATCTGTCTTGGGCCACCGCCCCCTTGCGCCCTACCCCCCAAGACCTGTCCCGCTGGGTCCCAGCTGGTCTCTCCGCCCTGCGGCTGCACCGGATGCATGCCGGTGGACGGTGGAACCAGCGACGCTGGGAAACCAGACGCGCCGGTGATCTGCAACGTGATGTGCCCGATGATAGCCTGCACCTACGGATACCTGCCGAATCCCGAGCCTTGCGGTTGTCCCAGCTGTGCCCCGCCCCCTGACGCCGGCGTGGCGAAGAAAGCTCCGGATGCGGGCACGCGCACGCCGCTGCTCCATCGTGCCGCAGGTGCTGCCTGTCCGACAGGACGCGCCCCCGGTCCCGGTCCGTTCATCTGCGGCTGCATCAGTGTCACCAACCCACACAACTGTCCATGCCCCGGCGCCAACTGCATGTATGATGCCGACTGCACCTCAGGTGTCAGTGGTCGCTGTCTGGCGCCCCAGCCCCTCCCGCCGGGTGCGCAGTGTTCATACGACCAGTGCTTCAGCGATGCGGACTGCCCGGCGAATACTCCCTGCGACTGCCGTGACTCGGCTGCTAGCTCAGCGCCGAACTCCTGTTTGAACGGTAGCGATTGTCGCGTCGATTCGGATTGCGGAGCAGGCAATTACTGCTCGCCAAGCCCGGGGCTCGCCGCTGCCTATCACTGCCACACTTCACGCGACACCTGCGTCGACGACAGCGACTGCAGGCAGCCTGAATATTGTACCTTCAACGAACAGACTGGCTACTGGTCATGCGCAGTGCTGTTGCCACCGTGAGTCGGGATTCCCACAGGATTGATCCGTGTCCCGCAAACGATCTTCCACTAGCCTGGGGACAAGTGAGCATTATGAATACCGACCGACTCAATCGTTTCAGACTGCGCACAATCGCAGCCCCTTGGCTCTGCCTTGCAATTCTGGGCAGCGGCTGTAGCTCGAACTCCAAGACCGGTCTTCATAGCTCCGGCGGGACCACCACTTCTGGCGGAACCACGGCACAAGGTGGAAGTATGGTCAATGGTGGCAGCACGGGCCATGGTGGAAACGGTGGAACAACTGGAACCGGGGGTGTGTCTTCGAGTGGCGGCGGCGTCTCCTGCTACGATGCCAGCGGCGCCATCGCGACCACGGCCAAGACCTGCACCCTGGCGAGTGATTGCAGGCAGGCGGTCAGGCCAGCCTGTTGTGGCGCCGTATTGGAGGTGGGACTGGCCAAGGCATCCTCATGCACTTTCCCCACGCCGTCTTGCGAGAATTTTGCCTGCCCCATCTACCTCCCCATCTACCTCTACCCGCCGGAGCAGGCCGAGGATGGCAAGGATGCGGCCCAGGGGGGCTCCATCGGCGTGGAGTGCGTGAGTGGCCAGTGCATGACCTTCGTCATGGCCGGTGGCGTGGACGCAGCAGCAGATGCGACCGGCGGTGCGACGAGCGCAGGCGGTGGGGCAGGTAGCGGCGGCACCCAAGCCGCAGGAGGCGCAACCGGCACAGGCGGATCGACTTCGACTTCTGACGGTTCCACCACCGACCTCGACACTTGCTCAAGTGACGCCGACTGCACGTCGTGCAACTGGGGAGAAGCCCCCACAGATTCGAGCCATTGCACTGGCACCTATTGCTGCGGCGGACCGATATCGAGCAAGAAGAGATGTGACGCCAATCAGGCTGCTTGGGAAACTTATTGCCCTGGCCAGTCTCCGACGCTCGGGAATTGCGCTTGTCTAGGGTGCACAGGTCAGTCCATTGGCTGCGTTAATGGACAATGTGGTCTTTGGTGCCACTTTCCCGATGCGGGCTGAGATGGGCGGTGAATGACCGTGGCGGGCTTGTAATCGATCGCCCCGGGTGCGGTGGGCGCGATCAGACGCATGCTGCACGGATCATGGAGTCGCAACGGCGCCCTCTACCTGATTGCTCCCATCAACCCGCTGAGCAAGGTGTTCAGAATTTCGTAGAATGGCGCGGAGACGCTGTGCCGAACATGCGGGCAGACCATGCAAGTAACCGACCGCCGAAATGTGTTTCGGTTGGCGTCCTGCTCATGTTGGGCGCCTGCGGAACCGGCCCAACGCAGAGCCGGCCGCAGACCGGCTCGGACGCCGCCAGCTCGCTTCCCAACACCTGCCCAGGGATCTGCAACGCGGCCACCCCGAGCTATCCGCAGGTTCAGACGGATGGCGGGAATGGCAACGTGACCATGTACGACACGGCGCCGAGTAGCGGCGGAGCATGCAACTATGGCACGACGAGCATCCTTTACTACGCCGCCATGAGCGTCAACGCGCAGCCGGGTGACGGCAAGGGGCAGTGGCAGAACGGCCGGATTTGCGGCCAGTGTGTCGAGGCGACTGCGCTCACGTCACAAGGACTGCAGTCGGTGATCGTGCGCATTACGGACAAATGCCCTGACCGCTACTGTGGCATCGACCTCGGTGGATTGGCGCCAGCGGCGATTATGCTCGATGGGTTTGGCCGCTATGATGGCACGTGGCGTTTCGTGTCGTGCGCGGGCCACCCAGAGGTGTCGGACGGACCTCCCAGCTTGTTCGTATTCGCCGGGAGCAACGCGTTCTGGTCGCGCGTGCAAGTCCGAAATCCGCCGTCAGCGGTAGATTCGATCGCGTGGCAAGATGCAACGGGGACAGTCCAGGGATCGTTTCCCTATGCCGACGATCCGGAAAACGCGTACGAGGTGCCGGCTGAGGTGTTGCAGTCTGGCGTCGCCGTGCTTCAGATCACGGTGCACTACACGGACGACAGCTCGGCGACAGTGCAGCTCGCTCCAGGACAGCTCGCGGCCCCCAGCACGTCCTACCCGCTGGTGGGCTCGTAGTCAGTGGACGCAAGGCCAGACCAGATCATGGCTCCGTCGCATGATGCTGGAACACGGGAAAACTCCAGGTCAACCCCACGCGCAACTCGACCAAGCTGGTGTGTCCTTCCAACGCCTCGTCCTGGCGTCCGACCCGGATCGCGCCGTCGAGGGCCAGGCTGGGCGACACAGTCCAGATGAAACCAGCCAAAGCCGAGAGGGTTCCGGTACCACCACGCTCACGCTCGCCAGCCAGTTCCAGCACTGGCCGCACCGGCCAACGCTGCGGACCCTCGACGATGAGACCAAGAAACCCTCCTGGCTCGTGCGTGCGCGAGAAGATGGCCTGCAAATTGAGGTGACTCACGACCGGCCCCAAACCGGCGGACAGGATGACCGCCGCTGCGGCCCCAAACCCGCCCTCCTCGTGCAGCGCCGGAAGCAAGGCGCCCACCTCGCAAGCCAGCCCCGGACGATCGCGACCCTGCAGGATGCCGTCGACCAGGACGTGCTTGACCGAGAAAGCGCTGTCTGTGAGGACAAAGCGCGAGCTGTCAGCCGGGGGCGACGGGTTGGCCGATCCTAGGCGCCAGAGCTGCTTGCCTTCGAGCACCAGCTCCCACCCGTTTGCGACTCCGAGGTTCGCGATGGCTGCGGGCACCACCAACCAGGACTGGCTCCCGGTGCGCAGGTAGCCTGCCGGGCCGAACTCGATCTCCATCTCCCCGGTCTCGGCGACGGCTGCGTCGGTGCCATCAAAGGGGCGGTAGGCCCACGCCATCGGTGCCAGCCCGAAAAGCGTGACAGCCCATATGCAGCGGGCGAAAACGATGCGGCTGCGTCGGCGCCGATGGCCCGGGCGTGCGTCAAGCAAGGTGGCCGGGTCTTTCACTCTTGTGCGTCGATCACAACCGTCCCCTACTTGCCAACAACCAACACAACGAACGTGCCGGGCAACGTGGGCGCCCTCGGGTTGGGATCGGCCGCCGAGGGCGCGGGCTTGTCGCCAAACTGCGCTGCCGAGAGAAACACCCGGTGAGATGCGGTGTCTACCGCCAGGGTTCGCGCACGAAGCTGGGTGCTGAGATTCTGCACGACATGGTACTTGTCCGCCGCATCCTGGTGGATCACGGACAGGGTGCCGTCCTTGCCGCACGCATTGAACACGTCCCCAGTCGTGGCATCGAAATCAGTTCCGTCGACGCCTGGACCAATAGGAAGTGTGGTGATGACCTTGCCGGAACCGGCGTTGACCACCGCCATCATGCTGTTGCCGCAGCCGACGAACAACCGGCCGTGCTTGGCGTCCAGAGCCAGGCCGGTCGGCTCTTGGCACGGCGCCAGGAGAAAACGCCCGGTGATCGCCAGCTTCTTTGCGTCGATCCGCACGATTTCGTTCTTATTCTCCACGTTGACCCACACGTTGCCCCGACCGTCGGCACGCCCAAACTCCAGGGCGCCCCCGACGTCGAGCGTGGCGGTCACCACAGTCGTCGCTGGATCGATCACCGTGACCTGGCCGCTACTGTGGTTGAACACGAACAGCCGGCGCGAGGCCGAGTCATAGATGAGAGCATCTGGGTTCTTGCCGGTGCTCCTGATCTCGCCCGTGAACTTGAGCGTCTTGGGATCGAAGACCGTGATCATCCCCGACTTCCCGTTGGTGATAAACCCCTTGCCGATCTCAGGCACCACGCTGATGCCGTGCACGCCGGCCAGGCCCGCGATTACACCGACAATCGCACCCGAAGTCGCATCGAGCACCGCCACTTCGGTGCCGTGCGAGACGTACAGCCGCTGGGCCGGTTCATCCAAGTAGAGGTAGTCGTAGCCGCCGCCTCCCGGTATCGGGATCTTCTGCAACACGCGGTAGGGCGTGGCCGGCTCGTGCCCCGCTTTCTTGCCCTGCGCCGCTACCGCTTCACCGGCCGGAACGGCGCTGGCAAGCAGCATTGCAAGAATCGATGGAAGCAGCCTCATGAGAATCTCCCGTGGTGAGGACAACCTTTCTACTCCTATTCTCCTACGACTGGGCGTCCACCCGAGGTCCAACCGGGACTTTTTCTTCTGCTTCGCGCTGGTCCGCTCCAAGGAGTTTTCCAAGGCGGCCGGGGTCGACTCCGTGAGCGCGGCAAGCCGAGCGCAGCTCATCCCGGCGCAGGCGCCCAAGCACGCTGGGCAGATCGAGCGCCGAATCGGCCAAAACCGCAACCTGGGCGTCCTTGGTCGCTGTGGACTGGAGGGTGATGCCAAATTCCCGCGCCAGATCTTCCAGTCGTCCCTTGGTCAGGACGGACAAGACGCTGCGCTTCGACGCTTCTGCCATGGCCACCGACGACGTGGCAGCGGCGGACGGGAATCGGGAACGTGATCCGGCGCGGTTTCCGCCGAACAAGGTATAAAGGGGTCAGCATTTCGGACGAAGCCAGGAGGCACCGATGACCCAGAAGCGGCCCAGCAAACAGAGACCAGGCATTTCGCGCGATGCCCAGCCGATTGAACTACCAAAACCCGCGCTCAAGTCCAGCAGGTCGCTCGCGACGGTCTTGCAACTGAGAAAGACCATCCGCGAGATCAGCGACAAGACACTTCCTTTGCGGGTTCTTTCTGATCTTCTGTGGGCGGCCTGCGGAGTGAACCGGAAGAAGGGTCCATTCGGGATTCCCGGCAGGACCGCAGCCTCGGCGAGCAACTCGCAGGAGATCGACGTCTACGTTGCCCTGCAAGACGGGACGTACTTGTATGACCCGTTCAATCACAGGCTGGTGCCGGCCGTCGCGGGCGATCTGCGAAGTCTGGCGATCGGCCGAGGCCAGGGCAGCAGCGGCGCCAAGGCTCCTGTTCGCCTCATCTACGTCGCGGATATAGACAAGCTGGCCAACACGGCCGGATACCAGGAGCCGGGGCTTCGCGATCCCGATGTCCAGCGGTCGTATTACTTCGTCGATACAGGCTTGATTGCGGCCAACGTGTACCTTTTTGCGGCCTCCGTCGGCCTGGCAGCATGGTTTCACAACTGCGATAGGTCGGGGCTTTCTGCGAAGTTGAACTTGCGTGACGATCAGCGCGTGCTTTTCGGACAGACGGTGGGATACCCCATGAAGAAACGACAGGGAGGCACACGATGAAGCTCACGGGAAACACGGTCTTGATCACGGGCGGCGCCACCGGCATTGGTTTCGCGATGGCGGAAGCCTTTCTGAAGGCAGGGAACGAGGTCATCATTTGCGGTCGAAGGGAAGCAAGGCTCCTGGACGCGCGCAACAAGCATCCTGAGTTTCACGTCAGGACCTGCGATGTGGCGAAGGAATCGGATTGCAAGTCGCTGGCCGAATGGACGGGCGCGAGCTTCAAGGACCTGAACATCCTGATCAACAATGCCGGCGTACAGAGGGACATCGACTTCACAAAAGGCGCCGACGCATTTCTGGCTGGGGAGAGCGAGGTCAGAATCAACCTGGAGGCGCCAATCATGTTGTCGGGGTTGTTTGTCCCCCAATTGATTGGCAAGAACCAGCCGGCCATTGTCAATGTGTCCTCCGGGCTTGGCTTCGTGCCCGCCGCGCGTATGCCGGTCTACAGTGCGACTAAGGCTGGCTTGCACGCCTTCTCCATGGCGCTCCGGCATCAACTGTCGAAACTCGGGATCAAGGTCTTCGAGGTGGTTCCCCCCGCCGTCGATACGGAATTGAACCCGGAGGGCCGAGCCCAGCGAGGTAGTTTCAGGGCAAATCTCACGCCCGAGGAATTCGTCAGTGCGGTCATGAAAGGCCTTGAAGACGACGTCACCGAGATTGGCTACGGCATGAGCGCGGGCATGCTCAAAGCATCCAGGGCCGAGCTGGACAAGAGCTTTCAGCAGATGAACAGCCGGTGGTAGAGGACATTCGGTGGCGAGCCAACACCATTTTCTCACTCCTTCTTTCCACAGCTGGATCGGTGCGGATCATCATCGGCGACTCGGGCCGGGCTCCCCACCCCTGCAACAGGATGGCCGCTGCTGACGCCGCCGCCTCTTGGGCGACCGCGATCTCGCGCAATCACGACGTTCTTCGCAAGGAGGCCGGCTGCACCACCGAGCTGGACTACACCGAGCAGACCTCGTGGCTGCTGTTCTTGAAATACCTCGACGGGCTGGAGCAAGATCGGGCGGACGAGGCGGAGCTTTCGGGCAAGAAGTACGCCTTCATGCTGGAGCGGCCCTATCGCGGGGAATCCTGGACCGCGCCCAAGGATAAGGACGGCAAGCTCGACCACAACAAACATGACTACTAGAAGAACCAAGCGAACGGCAGGGCGAGAGGCGTCGAGGTATCTCGAATCCCTGATGGGAGGGCCGCTGACCCTTGGTGCCGCGCTTTCGGGCCTGCGCGAGGCTGAAGCGCAAAGCCTGGCGGAATTTGCCAGGCTGCTTGGCGTTTCGCGGTCGCACCTTTGCGACATCGAGCAAGGGCGACGAGCGGTCAGTCCGGAAAGGGCGGCTCGCTTCGCCAAGGCGCTTGCTCAGGGCGAATCCCAGTTCGTCAGGCTGGCGCTGCAAGACCAAGTCCGCTCGGCAGGCCTCCGACTGACGGTTGACGTGAAGGCGGCATAGTCGCCGTCGAGGCAACCCTTCGGAAGTTCCGAATAGTTCCCAACCATTCTCACGACGTCGCAGAAGCGGTCGACCGGGGTGGACGCGCGCAACATTCGCAACATAGTGCTCATGCGGCCGATCAACTCGATGATCGAGTTCAAGCAGATCGTCGGCCGCAACCAGCTCACCGAGATGCAGAAGATCATCGACGCCGAAAAGAGCGACCTCTTCGACGTGCTCGCCCACGTGGCCTGCGCCCTGGCCCCGCTGACCCGCGAAGAGCGCGCCCAGCATGCCAAGGTCGCCATCAACCACCGCTTCAACAGCAAGCAACAAACCTTCCTCGACTTCGTGCTCTCGCACTACGTGGCCGTGGGCGTG
>Ga0265316_10001729_pt1 | contig 23174 bp, 18 predicted proteins | sample 4522metaG_FD_202092 | JGI IMG/M metagenome (GOLD analysis project Ga0265316, IMG submission 202092) | Rhizosphere microbial communities from Carex aquatilis grown in University of Washington, Seatle, WA, United States - 4-5-22 metaG | ecosystem: Host-associated > Plants > Roots > Rhizosphere >... | reverse complement strand
CAGTCGACGCGACGACGGCAGTTGCCCAGACCTTCCAGACGGGTTCGACGGCCGCGCGACTCGGCAATGTCCAGATCTACGACGTCGACGTCCCTTCCGACAACATCACCGTGTCCGTGTTCGCTACCGCGGCCGGCAAACCGACGGGTAGCGCGCTTGACACCCAGACCAATTCGTCCTCCGATGCGTCGGCATGGAACAGCTTCGACTTCGGCTTGACCTTGACCTTGTCCGCCAACGCAACCTACGCCCTTGAGGCCCAGGCGGCCGGCACGATCGGCGGGACGTGCTCCACTTCCGCCTATGCCGGCGGAACGGCGCTGTTCCAGTCGGGCGGGGACTGGGTCACCGAAGACTCGTCGGCCGTATCGCCGGACTGCATCCAGGATCTGGCGTTCTCGGTTCAAACCGCGGCGATTCCGGGGACCATGCTGGACCAGCACCAGGATGATCATGGCATCGGCGCCATCTCCCACGAAGAGTTGGCCGTCTCGAACACGATGGCTCAGACGTTCAAGCCCGCGATCAACGGGAAGCTCGATGGGATCTCACTGTGGACTTTCGGCACGATGTACGCGCCGCAGGTGACCGTGACCGCGCAGATCAGGACCGTCTCCGGCGGCATCCCGACCGGCAAGGCCCTCCCACTGTCAACTTCAAGTCCATACGTCCTGGCCCAGGCCACGAGCACGGTCTCGGGTATCGACGGCACCTGGGTGGATTTCACCTTCAGCAGCCCGCCGACGTTGTGGGCCGGCACTGAATACGCCATCGTCTTCGACGGCTTCGCCGGCTGGTGCGGAAGCCCTCAAGCCAGCTCATATCCCAATGGGCAGGCATTCGCTTTCGACACCACCACCAAGTCCTGGATAGCCGAGACCGATGTCACCAGCTTCACCGAGCAGGGGACCGCACTTCGCGATTGGGCCTTCCAGACATACATGACGGCGACGGGCGCCACGCCTCCTCCCACAAGCGCCGCCCTGCCGTCGGGTTCGGCAAGTCAGGCTCCGCTCTTCCCGATTGCCGCTCTGCTGGCAGCTTCGTCGGTCATGACCCTCCTGGTCGCACGCCGCGCTCTGTCGAGGACGCGCGGGTAGTTCGCGGGCAATCCTGAACGGCGAAGTAGGGCCAGCCGACTCAATCGCAGCTGGGGTTCTGCTTCTGAGTGGCCGGCGGAATGGCAACTGACCGGGACGCGCTCCCACACTACGTGGCGTCGTGTCGGTTCGACGGCCGGGCTGAGTCGGTCGGCGGACGGCTTGCTAAGAGGCGGCCGGCGGGCCCGAGCAGCCTTCAAACCGTCAGCACGACTCTAGCTCGCGGTTGACTCGCCCGACGAGACGGCAGGCCCTCTGAATAGACGTTCGCGGTGGGTGCCGGCGAGGTCAACGACTCCACCTACGATTCATTGACTCTTGCGGTAGAACGCGGTCCAGCGATCGCCTGGAGCAGATCCTCAACGAGGGGAGATCTGCCCGAGGTCCCTCGCAATACCCGTCGCCCATGCCTGGATCTCCGGCCAATCCCGGAAGTCCCCTTCGGGCATGCCCTCTCTGGCAGCTGGCACGTGCGAAACGATCCGTTCGGCGAGTCCGATGGGCTTTCTATCCCACCAGTAGGCGCCGAAGAACACGTGATGGTCGCGGGCGTTCACGGCCTTGGTCATCTCGGTGATGTCCTTCGGTACCGCCGCTACCCTCTGGTCGCGGCCCTTGGCGTCGGTTTCGCCACCGACGGGGCCGCTGCTGAAGAGCCAGACGGGCTTCGTCGCCATCACCGCTCGGTTCCGACGGACCAACGTCGAGGCCTCCTTGAGCCATCTGAACATGTAGGCGGCGCTGCCGATCACGAAGGCGTCATACCCCGTCAGGCTCTTCACCGACGCGGCCGGCAGGGCTTCCGCCTCGAGCCCGGCCGACCGCAGAGTCTGTGCGATACGCTCGGCGATCCCCTGCGTCGCGCCGTGCCGGCTCGCGTAGGCCACAAGGACGTGCACTTGAAGTCTCCCTCGTACCAGCTGGGCCATCGCCCAACAGACTACGTCGGCCTGGTCCCTCCAGACGGCTCGGACTGGAAGAGCATAGCCAGATGGGCGTCTGACGGATCGGCATCATGTCTCAGAGCTCTTCCCTGCGCCGCGAGTGGGGCCACCACGACGCAGCCATGGTGTGAGGCCGATGGTGCGCCATGAAGACCCGGGTCGCGCCCGTTCACGCGCAGGGCGCCGGAGTAATCCCTTCCATCCCGTAGAAGCGGCTGTCGGCGCCGAACAGGTAGACCGACAGCCCCGCAACCATGGACAGCTTCAGGCGGCTCGTCCAGGTTCCCTTGGTCAACGCGCTGGATGGGTGGTAGTTGTAGGGCGGGCCGAGAACGCACTGGGAAATGGTCGTGGCTGCGACGTGCCCGGCGAGCGAGACATAGTCGCGGGCCGTCTTGAGCGGGAAGTTGGTCTGGACCTCCTTGCCGGCCACTGCCAGGACGTTCGCCAGGTAGCCGATGCCGGCCGCGCTGGTGAGCTTCCTGGCCAGGGCGATCAGCACGTCCTGCTGACGGCCCGAACGGGTGTAGTCGTTGTCGCCTGCGCCCTCGCGAGAGCGGACGTATTTGAGCGTCGTGGCGCCATCCATGCACTGGTTGCCGGCCGGAATGAAGGTGTCCGTCGAGGGGTCGTTGATGGCCTTGGGGTTATTGACGCAGACGCCGTTGGCCGCGTCAACGAGCGCGCCGAAGCCTGCGATGTCGACGATCACGTAGTAGTCGACCTTGAGGCCCACGAGCCAACCGACCTCCTTAGCGAGGGCGGTCGCTGGCGGGTCGGGAGCGTGGATCGCGCCCTGGGCTACCAGATTCGCGAAGTTGTTGATCTTCGTGTTGATCCCGGCGCTGCCGCCCCAGTAGAAGTCGAAGTCGGACGTGTCTCGGGGGACGGACAGGATGGCGGCCTGGTAGGTCTGGGTGTCGACACTCGCGATAAGGATGGAGTCGTTCATAGCGTGTCTACGTCCGGCCAGGAAGTCGACGCCCGTGAGCAGGACCGTGATCCGATGAGAAGGTGCGGGCGTGGGACTCGGGCTCCAGGTGGGTTCGGGCGAACCTGTCGAGGTGGGGGTCCAGGCTGCCGTAGGCGACGGCCCCGCGGTGGCCGAGGCATTTGCCAACCCGGTGGGTGCCAGCGTGGGTTGGTCGGGGATCAGCTGGTTGGAGGCGACGTTGTTGTCGAAGTTGTAGGCCGCGAGCGCCAGGTTGGCCGCGAAGCCGTGAACTGCCACGACCGTCACCAGCAAGATGGCAATCACTCCGGTGTCGACCATGCTCGGCCGGCGGCGAGGCCCGGCAAAGGCGTAGGCGTGGATCATCGATGCCATGCGCCACAGGCCCAGGAGCACGAGGCCGATCGCAAATGTGAGCGCGAACGAATCATCGAGGAAGCTCGCCCCGAAGTAGCCCAAGCCGTTGGCAAGCTGCAGGCCCAGCCAGATGGCCGCGAGCACCAAGGGAACCGCGAACACTGCGGCCGCGCAGGGCCGACGACTGTAGAGCTGTCCGAGGCCGGGCCACAGGAACGAAAGCACGGCCGCGCCAAGCCTCGATCGGTCCGTCGTCGGGCGGCCTGTCGTGACACCGAATGAGCCGCCCGTTTGGGATGCCGGCTCCGGATCGGCCGATGACTCTTCGGGATCTCCAGTCCGCATCACGCCTCTGGCGCCCGTCCGGGCCGCGATAGCTACAAGCCGAGATACTCTTCCGACGCTCCTGGTTGTCGAGAACCAGGGGTGCGCGTGGGCCGGTGGGACGTTGAGGGGTAACGGCCTGTGATCCTGGCCCGTAGCCCGACGCGAGTCGAGCCGCGCGGACGTCGCCACTGATGGGCCGTCCGAGCAACCGTTGGATCAACCCGGCGGAGAGGTTCGCACACTGGCCAGTCGACAGGAGTCGACAGGAGTCGAACCGCGACCACTGGCGGGTCGAGTCGGGGTCACGATGCCGGATTGGACGAAGTCTCGCGCCCGGAAGTCGCCCGGCCGCGGGCAGGGCGGTCGAGTCGGCTGTTCGTCACGGCGATGCTGGACCATTCTTCGGCGGTCTACGCCGGTTGGGCGCCAGTCTCGCCACAACAGTCGATGGCTCCGCCCCCCCGGCGTATGCCCTCGTTGCGGGACCAGGCTCAACCAGGGGTTCGTCGTCTGTCCTAAGTGCGGCCTAAACACAGCGACCGGCCGGTAGCTCGCCACGTCCGCGAGCAGCTCGGATGCGGTATGATGCGCCGCGCTGGCAAGGGCCTGACGTGACGCCCGGAGTACCTCTTAGGCGCTCCGAGCGGTCAACTTGAGGACCGTCGACCGGTAAGACGCTCTGATTGAGCGTGAATCGTGGGGCTATAGCTCAGCTGGAAGAGCACCTGCATGGCATGCAGGGGGTCCAGGGTTCGAGTCCCTGTAGCTCCACCAACTCCCCGGTTGGATCCGACGATGGCCGAAAAGCGAGCGTCCATCCGCCACCTCTACTCGGACTGGACCCAATACCGCTCGCGCCTGGTCGAAGGTATCCGCGGCCTGACCGACGAGCAGCTGGCCATAAGCGCCGGGCCCGAGCACGCACCGATCTGGGCCCTGGCCGCCCATTGCGCCGGCGTCCGGGTTTACTGGCTGTGCGGGGTCCTCAAGGAACCTGGTGCCGACACGACCCCCTTCCCGGACCCTTGGGCGGAGCTCGGCTGGGAGGACGACCTCGGGCACCCTAGATCGGCCGGCGAGCTCGTCCGTGCGCTCGAAACAACCGGGGCGATCATCGAACGGATCCTCGACACCTGGACGCCGGACGAACTCGAGGTCGAGTTCGAGCGTGTCTACGGCGACACCGTCCAGCTCCATACCCGGCGGTCCATCCTCCTCCGCCTCCTTAGCCACGACGCGTTCCACAGCGGCGAGATCTCGCAGCTGCTCGGCCTCCACGGTCTGCCCGCGATCGACCTCTGGGCGCGGCGGCCGCGGGTCTGATCCCGGGCCGCCGGCGCGCGGCCGAACGGGCCGGCGGCCGGGCGGCCGAAGCAAGCCGCCCCGCACCGCGACCCCGAACGAACCGGCCGCGCCGCTCGGCTAAACTGGAGCCGCTTCGGACGCAAGCCAGCCACTGAGAGGTCAACCGTGTCGGCACAAGAGCGCACCCGCGTCGATCGCTACGAGCCAACGGCCATCGAGCCGCGCTGGCAGCGGCGCTGGGCGGAGCTCGGTCTCTACGACACGAACCTGGCCGACGATTCGCGGCCCAAGTACTACCTGCTGACGATGTACCCGTACACGTCGGGCAACATCCACATCGGACACTGGTACGCCAAGACGCCGACCGACGCGATGGCCCGCTTCCATCGCATGCACGGCGAGAACGTCTTCTTCCCGATCGGCTTCGACGCCTTCGGGCTGCCGGCCGAGAATGCGGCCATCAAGAACAAGATCAACCCGCGCGAGTGGACGCTCAAGAACGTCGAAAACATGCGGCGCCAGTTGCGGACGATGGGCGCGACGTTCGACTGGAGCGTCGAGGTCGTCACCTGCGACCCGGCCTACTACCGCTGGAACCAGTGGCTCTTCCTGCGCTTCCTCGAGGCCGGCCTGGCCTACCGCGCCAAGTCGCCCGTGGACTGGTGCCCCAATGACGGCACGCTGGCCCGCGAGCAGGTCGAAGGCACGGACCGCCACTGCTGGCGCTGCGGCGCGCGCGTCGAGAAGCGCGACCTGGAGCAGTGGTATCTGCGGACCACGAAGTACGCCGACGAGCTGCTCGACTTCAGCGGCCTGGAATGGCCCGAGCCGATCAAGCTGATGCAGACCAACTGGATCGGCCGGTCCGAGGGCGCCGAAGTCGTCTTCAAGACGGCGGCGGACGCGGCCCAGGCGGGCGGCGACGAGGTCCGCGTCTTCACGACGCGGCCCGACACGCTCTACGGCGCCACGTTCATGGTGCTGTCGCCCGAGCACGCGCTGGTGCCCAAGCTCACCCACCCGGATCGCAAGGCCGAAGTCGAGGCCTACGCGATTGCAGCCGGCCGTGCCACGGAGATCGAGCGGATGTCGACCGAGCGCGAGAAGACCGGCGTGTTCACCGGCTCGTACGCGCTCAATCCAGTCAACGGCGAGCGCATCCCGATCTGGATCGCCGACTACGTCCTGGCCGGCTACGGCACCGGCGCGATCATGGCCGTGCCCGCCCACGACGAGCGCGACTTCGAGTTCGCCCGCAAGTTCGGGCTGCCGATCCGGCGCGTCATCGCCGGCCCGGAGGTTTCGGAGGCGGAGGTCGAGGTTGCGCTGGAAGCGGCCTACATCGCCCACGGCGAGGCCGACCGAATGGTCAACTCGGGCCCGCACGGCGGCAAGCCGGCGAAGCAGGGTTTCGCCGACATCGTCGCCATGCTGGAAGCCCAGGGCAAGGGCAAGGCTTCGGTCAACTATCGGCTGCGCGACTGGCTCGTCAGCCGGCAGCGCTACTGGGGCACGCCGATCCCGGTCGTCTACTGCGACGCGGATGGCATCGTGCCCGTCCCGGAAGACCAGCTTCCCGTCCGGCTGCCGGATAAGGTGGACTACGCCGGCAGCGGCAACAACCCGCTCAGGGCCGACGCCTCGTTCGTGAACACGACCTGCCCGAGGTGCGGCGGTCCGGCACGGCGCGAAACCGACACGCTGGACACCTTCATCGACTCGAGCTGGTACTGGTTCCGGTATCTGTCGCCGGCCGACATGAAGGCCCCGGTCGAGGCATCGATCGAAGCGCGCTGGTGCCCAGTCGACCAGTACACCGGCGGCGCCGAGCACGCCGTGATGCATCTGCTCTACTCGCGCTTCTTCACCAAGGCGATGGCCGACCTGGGCCTGGTCCACGAGCGCGAGCCGTTCAAGCGGCTCTTCAACCAGGGCCAGATCCTTGGCGCCGACGGCGAGCGCATGAGCAAGTCGCGCGGGAACGTCCAGGACCCGGACGAGCTCGTGGCGCGTTTCGGCGCGGACGCCGTCAGGCTCTTCCTGATGTTCATGGGGCCCTGGGATCAGGGCGGACCCTGGAGTCCCACCGGCATCGGCGGGATCGGCCGCTTTCTCAACCGGGTGTGGCACTCCGCCCTGGACCCGCACGGCGTGGACCCGGGCGACGCCGAATCCGGCCAGCTCCCCGCCGGCCAGGACAAGGCGGCCGCGAATCGGGCGCTGCGAACGGCCGCCCATCGAACCCTCCGAACCGTCTCGGAGGAGTACGCCGAGATGCGCTTCAACACCATGGTTGCGCACCTGATGGAGTTCTCCAACCTGCTGCAGCGCTATCGCGGCACGGCGGCCGCGGGCAGCGCAGCGTGGAACGAGGCCGTGGGATTGCTGCTGCTAATGCTCGCGCCGGCCGCGCCGCATATCACCGAAGAGCTGTGGTCGCGGCTGGCGGCGGACCGCGGCGAGGAGTGGGCTTCGATCCACACCCAGCCGTGGCCCACCGTCGACGAGTCGGCGGCCGCCGAGAACGAGCGCGAGGTTCCGGTCCAGGTCAACGGCAAGCTGCGCGACCGCGTCATGGTCCCGGTCGGTATCGGCGAGGCGGACCTCGAGCGCCTCGTTCTGGCCCGGCCCAAGGTCGTGGCCGCGCTCGAAGGTCGGGCGCCGACGAAGGTGATCCACGCCGCCGGCAAGCTGGTCAATATCGTGGTGCGGTAGCGGACTGGTTTCGCGGGCGAGACGGGCTGCGGGGACTCGCGGCGTTCTGCCCGAGATGTACGGCCGGAAGAGATCCGGCCTCTCTCCCGGCGGCGACGTACCGATAAGCGAGGGATAAGCGCGCCATAAGCCGACGGTGATTGGGCTCCTATAGCGTTCGCGGCGAACCCCGCCGGGCACGCAATCGGAGATGCCGATGGATACGAGCGCGCCCTGGCGGGCGATCGAAACGCCGGAGTCGACCCAGCCGGAGCCGCCTCCCCAACGCCTGCGCCTCGACTCGTCGAGGCTCCTGCTGGTCGCGATCGGCTTCCTCGTGGCTCTCTCCATCGCCGCGGCTCTCCTCGTCGCCGGCCAGCAGGGCGGGCAGGTCGAGGTCGTTTCGGGCGCGGCCAGCAGCAGCAGCGCCGACGTCACGGCTTCCCGCGCTCCGGCGGCCACGCAGCCGATGCTGGTAGTGGAAGTGTCCGGCGCCGTGGTGCGGCCCGGGGTCTACTCGCTCCCCGTCGGGTCTCGGGTCGCCGACGCCATCGCCGCCGCCGGCGGGTACTCCGCGGACGTCGACCCGCGGCTGGCCGAGGCGCAGCTCAACCTGGCTGCCAAGCTCGTCGACGCGCAGCTGATCCACGTTCCGAGACGCGGAGAGGCCGGCGCGGCTTCGCCCGGCACGGGCTCGGTCGCGGGTGCGGTGGAGAGCGCCGGGCCGATCGACCTCAACACCGCGACGGCAGCCCAGCTCGACACACTCCCGGGAGTCGGACCCGTGACGGCTCAGAAGATCATCTCCGCCCGCGAGCAACAGCCGTTCCGATCCGTCGACGACCTCGTCACCCGCAAGATAGTGCCGGCCTCTACCCTGGCCAAGTTCCGCGCCATGGTCACGGTCGGCTGAGCGATGCTGCCCCGGCCGGCATGGCTGGCAATCGGGATCGCCGCGGCGGCGGCCGCGGGCACGGCGGCGGGCAGTCTGTCCGCGGCACTGTTGGCCCGTGCGGGCGTTGCCGGGGCGGCCGGCCCGACGGTGGCCGCGGCGGGCGTGGCCGCGGCGGCGATCGCGGCGGCGTCCGCGTGCGATGTGGCGCGCCGTCCCGCCTGGGCGGCACGCTTCGGCGTCGCTGCGCTCGGGGCGGCGATCGTCGCCGCTCGGCTGGCGTGCGGCGCCGTGTTGGGAGGGAGCTCGCCCGGAGCGGCGCCGCTCCCCACCGGGACGGGCCCCTGGCAGGCGACGGTCGAGAGCGCGCGGGAGAGCAAGGGGCAGCAAATCGCGACGCTGGTCGTTTTGGTGCCGGGCGCGGGCACGAACGCGGGCACGGCGGCCGGCGACTCGAGCCCGGGCGCCGTGTCGGCCGCCGACCCGGCCGCGGACCCGGCGGCGTCGGCGGTCGCGGATCCGGCCGCGGATTCGGCGGGTTCGGCTGCGGGCTCGTCGGTCACCTGCTCGGCGCTGGCGCCATCCTTCCCGCGCCTCGTCGCAGGCGATCGAGTGACGTGGTCCGGTCGCATTCGTGCCCTGGGCGACAGCGACTACGAAGTCTGGCTCGCGGCTCAGGGCATCGCGGCCACGTGCGAGCCGACCGAGCTCGCCGTCGTGGGCCACGACGATTCACCAGCCGGGCGGCTGGAGGGACTTCGTCAGGCCTCGGGCGACTGGCTGCAACGCGTCCTGCCCGAACCCGAAGGCGGGCTCGCCGCGGCGATCCTGATCGGGCTCCGCGACCGCGTGGACAGGACCGTGGCCGCCGACTTCACCACCGCCGGGGTCAGCCACATCGTGGCGATCTCGGGCTGGAACATCGCCATCGTGGCCGCGACCGTCGCGGCGCTGCTGGGCGGCCTGGTCGGCCGGCGGCGCCGGGCCGTAATCACGCTGGCGGCGATCGTGGCCTACACGCTGTTCGCCGGGGCGTCGCCGTCGGTGGTCCGAGCGGCAGTGATGGCTGCCGTGGCGCTGCTCGCCGTCGAAAGCGGCCGCGGCTCCAGGGCAATGGTCGGGCTGGCCTGGGCCGTCGGCGCCATGCTGGTCGTGGAGCCGGGCGCCGTCGGCGACGCGGGGTTCGAGCTTTCGGCGGCGGCCACGGCCGGACTGCTGGCCTGGGCGACGCCACTCACTCGCCGCCTCGAGGCGGCCGCGCCGTGGCTGCCCGGCTCCATCCGCGAGAGCCTGGCGATATCGCTGGCGGCACAGGCATCCACGCTGCCGATCGCCCTCGCGATCTTCGGGCGACTGGCGGTTGTGGCTCCGGCGGTCAACCTGGTCGCCGTGCCGCTGGTTCCACCGGCCATGGCCGCGGGCGCGGTGGCGTTCATCTCGGGCGGGCTCTGCACACTCGGGGCTCCATCCTGGCTGTGCGGCCTTCTCGCGCTGCCGGCGTGGGCTCTGCTGGCGGCACTGATATGGGTGGTTCACCTGGCGGCGACGATTCCCGGCGCGAACGAGACGCTGGCCTTTCCGGCGAACGCCGCCGCCGCTGCCGCCGCTGGCCTCGCGCTGTGCCTGCTTCACCGGCAGTTGCGCACTACCTCCTCCCCAAAGAGAAACCCGCCGACGGGCCGGCCTGTCGCTTCGTCAACTCCTGGAGCACGTGATCCGAAGCACCGGCCCAGGCACCGCCGGGCGCTGGTCGCCGCCGCCTCCGTGGTCGCCCTCGCCGGCTGCGTGGTCTCCTCGCGCCCGGACGGCTCGGTCCATGTGATCGTGCTCGACGTCGGCCAGGGCGACGCGATCCTCCTGGAGGGCGATCGAGGCGGCCGAATCCTGATCGACGGCGGTCCCGACGGGAGCGTCCTCCTGAACGTACTCGATAGGTATGTTCCGGCCTGGGACAGGCGGCTCGACGCGATCGTCCTGACGCATCCGCACGACGACCATGTCGGCGGCCTCGTGACCGTCGTCGACAAGTACCGCGTCGGTCGCGCCTTCGAATCGGGCTGGGCTGCAGCTACGCCCGACTACCGCGCCTGGCTGGACGCCCTGGCCGCCCACGGCCTGAGGCCCGAACGGCTGCGTACGGGCGACACGTTGCGGCTGGACGACGCCACCCTGCACGTGCTCTGGCCCGACGACGGGACCGTGCGGCCTTCCTATCTGGATTCCACCGCGACCGACAATCGAAAGACCAACGACGCCTCCATCGTCATGCTCGGCGAATACGAGAATCGCCGCTTCTTGCTGACGGGAGACGCGGAGGACGACGTCGACCCGGTCCTGCTGGCACGCGGGCTGCCCACCGTCGACATGCTCAAGGTCGCTCACCACGGCAGCGCCACCGCATCTTCGGACGACATCCTGGCGGCGCTGCGGCCGAGCGTCGCGGTAGTCTCCGTCGGCACGGGGAACACCTACGGGCATCCGGCGCCCGCGACCATGGCCCGGCTGCGAGCCCATGCCGTCACGGTCCTGCGGACCGATCAGGTCGGCACCGTGGAAACGACGCTGAACGCCTCGGCCGTGACCGTCTCGTCGGCGCGCGTCGGTTTCGAGAGGGGCTCGAGCGGCGGCGGTTTGGCGCTCGCGGGCGCGCCGGCCTCGGGTCGCCCCGGGCTCCTGTACGATTCGGTCTATGTCAGTCCCAAGCCGTCTGGAAAGCGCGGCCCTGCTGCTCTCGCTCGAGCCGCCGGCCTGGCATATGCGTCACTCTCGGGCCGTGGCGGAGACCGCCGGCTGGCTGGGGTTGCGAGCGGCGTCGGCCGGCCGATCGCTCGATCGCCGCCTCGTCGAAGCCGCGGCGCTCCTCCACGACGTCGACAAGCTGCCGGTCGTGCAGCCGTCGGTGGCGGGCCTGGCCCACGGCGCCGGTTCGGCAGAATGGCTTGCCCGGCACGGTCATCCGGAGCTGGGCGAACCGATCGCCGGCCATCCGGTGACGCGTCTTGCCGACGGCCCCTGGTTCGACCGATGGTTCGCCGCCGCGTCGGATGAGGCCCTGATCGTGGCCTATGCCGACAAGCGAGCCGGTCAGAAGCTCGAATCGATGGCGGAGAGGTTCGCGTCCTGGGAGCGCCGCTACCCGCCCGAAGCGCGGATCGGCAAGGCGCGCGCCGGCTGGACGCCCCAGACGCTGGTCGAAGTCCGGGAACGGGCCGATGCGCTGGAAGCTCGGGTGTGCGGGTTCGCAGGCGTCGAATCGGCCGAGGTTCGCCGGCTGGCCTGGACCGGCCGCGCGCTGCGATTGGCGCGGGATGCCTGAAGTGGCTGCGCTCACCGCACCGCTCGGCTACTACTGGGGCGACGATTCATACAGCGTCGCCCGCGGACCCGACGCGCTGGCTGCTCGGCTGGCCGCCGGCGGCCCTGTGCTCGAGCGCGTCCGAGTCAGCGGCAGCTCCACTTCCGCGGACGAGATCGCCGAGAAAGTGGCCACGGCCACGATGTTCGGCGGCGGGACCCTGGTGGTGGTTTCCGAGCCGGGGCCGCTCGTCTCCAACAAGCCGCTCGCAGGCCGCCTGGCGGCGGTCTTCGAGAACGTGGCCGACGGCAACGGGCTCGCCTTCCTGGACCTCGTGGACGGCACCGCCCGCCGACCGGCATCCCTGGAGGCACTCCGGAACGCGGTGGCCGCCGCCGGCGGCGACGTCCGCGAGTTCAAGGCCCCGACCCGCGACGGCATGGCGCGCTGGATCTCCGATCGCGCCGCCGAACGAGGCATCGGCATCACCGGACCCGCCGCCGCCATTCTTGCCGAGCGCGTCGGCGCGAACGTTCGCGAACGGGACGTGGATCGCCGTCGCCAGGGCGAGCTGGCCGTGTCGGAGCTGGAGAAGCTGGCAATCTACCGCATCGACGGCCAGATCGGCCCCGAGGACGTGAGGGCGCTCGTCGCCGACGCCGTCCCGGGCTCGACGTGGGCTTTCCTCGATGCCGTCGGGATGCGCCATGCCGCCGAGGCCGGGGAGCTCGCGGATCGCCTGGACGACGTCCCCTCCCCCGTCCTGGTCGTCCACCTCCATCGCCGCCTGCGCGAACTGATCCAGATCGCGGACCTGCTGGCCGCCGGAACACCCGCCGCAACGCTGGTGAGGACGCTCAAGCTCAATCCGTATCGCGCCGAGATGCTGGCCAATCAGGCCCGAAGCTGGACGCTGCCCGAGCTCGACGCGGCGCTGGCGGGCCTGCTGGAACTGGACGCCACTCTGAAGGGCCACGACGGCGGGGGGGAGCTGCGCCGCCGCTCGGCCGTTAGTCTCTGGATCGCCGAACGGGTCCGCCGACCGGGTGCACGGTAGGCCGGTCCGGCGCATTGACCTCGGCCTTCGACAGGCGTAGCCGTCGGACGGACATCGGTGACGGGCGGGGACGAGAGCCGCGGGGCGAGGCCGAACTCAGTCGGCGCTTGACCAGGCCTGCTCCTGGACCACCAGATCGCTCTCGATGGCGAAGACGCAGCGACCCTGGCCAAGATCGAGCAGCTCGATCAGCTCGGGATCGATGTAGAGCTGATGGCAGTCTTCGCAAAGGCCGCCCGGGATCCCGAAGCAGAGACGCTCGCTGCGATCGGGAAGACGGAACGTCGTGTCGAAGCGCGTGCTGACGAGGCGCCTTCCGCAGCGTGGGCAGCGTTCGCGGGCCCGTGACATCGCATTCGACCTCGGGAGCTGGCTACCGATTGGTGGCCTCGATGTCGGAGACTCTAGGGCCGGGCGGGAATAGGGCATATGACTCACTCGTACCGTCGGGTAGGTACTCGGGCCGTAGTCTGGTTGTAGGGGCCACTGGTGGGATTCGGGCTACTCCGAACGGATAGTGCACCGCGTCACCGACCCATTGCCGGCGTGCACCGGGCTCGTCCAAAGGCATTGGCTCCCCGGCCGGGTGGTCCTGCCGAAAAGGCGGCGCTTCTCCTGATAGCCTTGCGCGATGGATCGCCGCCGGGTCGTGGGCATTGCTCTGGGCGCTCTGTCGGGCGTGGCCTACGGAGCCGGCCCGTTCTTCGCCAAGAGCGTCTACCACGCCGGGCTGGATTGGATTGCGCTGCTGGCATGGCGCTTCTTCTTCGCGACCATCATCAGCTGGCTGTGGCTGTTCGCGCAGCCCAGAGCTCGCGCCGAGCTTCGAACGCTCGACCGCCGAACGACCGGCCGCCTGATGTTCACCGGCGCGACCTTCGTCCTGACCGCAAGCGTCTATTACGCCGCCGTCCAGCGCATACCGACGTCCCTCGAGGCGCTGCTGATGTACGCCTACCCGGCCGTCGTCGCGGTCCTGTCCATGCGTCTGGGCTATCCGTTCCGCGGCCGGCTCGCCTGGACTTCGCTGGCGGTGGTGCTCTTCGGGGCAATCCTGACGATCGGCGGCATCGAGGCGGGGGTAGATGGGCTCGGCGTTGCCATCGGGGCGCTGTCGCCGCTGACCTACGCGATCTACATCATCCTCGCGGCATGGATGGCCGGGGAACGGCCGGGCCAGACCGCGGATATGCGATCCAGGGGCAGGGGCGCCGAGGTGTCGCCGCCGGTCGCCGGCGCGGTGATGATGACGGGCACGTGGCTGACGATGCTGGTCATCGCCGCGGCCGCGCGCGAGCCGCTCGTTCCCTGGGGCGTGCCGGCCGCGGCGTGGCCGGGGCTGTTCGGCATCGGACTGTTCGCGGCCGCAATCGCCATCCAGGCCTTCTACGCGTCCGTCGCCCGGATCGGCGCCGCGCAGGCGTCGCTGATGGCCACCGTGGAGCCGCTGGTCGTCATCTTCCTGGGTGTAGGTCTCCTGGGCGAGACGCTCGCCCCGTTGCAGGTTGTGGGCGCCCTGCTGGTGCTCACGGGTGTGCTCCTGGCGCAGACGGCGACGCCGTCGGAGTCGCGTCCGACTCTGCTCGAAGAGGTCTAGCCCGACCCCGGGCCAAGATGGGGCGGCGCGCCCGGCCTTCGAGATCTGGCGCTCCCGTGCCGCCCGGGTTCGGGTAATCTCTGTGGGCGAGGTCGGCCCAACATAACGACCCCGCTCGGAGGGAGAACCTCAAGCATGGCGACCATGTATCCCGAGGTCGAGCGGCTGCGGGTGGCCCGCGACCGACTCGTCCGTCTCCGCGCCAAAGTGGAGATGAGCCCGCCGCCACCGGAGGACCTGCCGCGTTCGCGCGAGTGGGTCGCCCGCGAGACGCTGGCCCACGTCGACGAGATGCTCCCGTACTGGCTGGGCGAGATCGAGCGCATCCTGGCGGGCCGGTCCGAACCGGTGCCGTTCGGACGTACCCCGAACGACCTGATAAGGCTGCTGACGGTCGACCGCGACCGAACCATGCCGGTGTCCGAGCTGTACTTCCGTCTGGACTTCCACCTCGAGCGAGTCGTTCGGCGCCTGCTCGAGCTCGATGATCGCCAGTGCGCGCGCCGGGGTTCGCACAAGACAAAGGGCGAGATGACGGTCAGGCAGATCTCCGGCGAAATGCTCGCGGATCACATCGAGGAGCACTGCAACCAGATGGCGGCCTCGCTGGAGTAGCCGCTCGGCCCGCAACGAGCCCGACCACGCCGAAGCCCGCGCGAACAACGGGCAGCGCCGAGGGAGCAAAAGATGGCCACGACCGCCGCCGCGCCGGCAAGCAAGCCGGCCGCCACCGACCTCAAGAAGAGGCTGGCGCCGCTGTTCAACCCACCCCGGGATCCCGTCCTGGTCGACGTGCCGGAGCTCGGCTACCTGATGATCGACGGCAAGGGCGCGCCCGACGAAGGCGCCCAATACCCGACCACCGACTTCCAGAAGTGCTTCGCGGCCCTGTTCCCGGTCGTCTACACGATCAAGTTCCGGCTCAAGCGCGACGGCCTGGCGATGCCGGTCCTGCCACTCGAGGCGCTCTGGTTCACCGGCGAGGACGAGGCCTTCGACATGAACATCGCGCCCGAGAAATGGGGCTGGCGGGCGATGCTCGCGGTATCGGACGACGTCACGGCCGCGGTCTTCGCCGATGCGCTGACGGAAGTCCGACGCAAGAAGGGCGATTCGGACCAGCTGCGCAGGTTGCGTTTCGAACGGTGGCGCGAAGGGCGCTCCGCTCAGATCATGCACGTCGGACCGTACGCGGAGGAGCGCCCGACGATCGAGCGCCTCCACGCCTTCATTGCCGAGCAGCGGCTCCGACCGCGGGGCGCCCACCATGAGATCTACCTGGGCGATCCTCGCCGGGCCGATCCCGCCAGGCTCAAGACGGTCCTGCGCCAGCCGGTCGGCGAAGACTGACGAAGGCCGGCGCGGCGCGGCTATCGGGCCGGTGCGGCGCGCGTTATCGGGGCCGGCGCCTCAGGTGGCGGCCTTCCTCCTGCAGCACAGCCCGCAGCATGAAGCCGACGTTGGCCGGGCGCTCCGCCAGGCGGCGCATGAAGTACGGATACCACTCGTGCCCGTATGGGACATAGATCCGGACCGTATACCCGCGCCCGACAAGCATTCGCTGCAGGTCGCGCCGCACGCCGTAGAGCATCTGGAACTCGAAACGGTCGGGGCCGATTCCTTCGCGCTCTGCGATGCCGATGGCCCGCTCGATCAAGACCGGGTCGTGGGTGGCGAGAGCGTGGTATGAGCCCGACTTGAGGAGCCGCTCCATGAGCCTGGCGTAGTTGGCGTCCACGGTCGACTTGTTGAGGTAGGCGACGCTGCGCGGCTCGTCGTAGGCGCCCTTGCACAGCCGGACGCGGCCCCCGGCGGCCACGATCCGGTCGACGTCGGCCGCACTCCGGCGCAGCGAAGCCTGGATCACCACGCCCGTCTTGGGATACGCCTCGTGGGCCGACTGCCAGATCGCGAGAGTGGCGTCGGTCTGGGTGTGGTCCTCCATGTCGAAGCGCACGAAGCCGTCCACGGCCCTGGCCGCGTCCAGGATCCGCGCCACATTGGAACCGCACAATTCACGGTCCAGCTGCAGGCCCATCTGGGTCAGCTTGACGCTGACGTTGGGGTCGAGGCCGCGCGACGCGAGGGCGGGCAGCGTCGCGACGTAGCGATCGGCCGCCGCGGCGGCGAGCTCCGGCGAGCTGACGGATTCGCCCAGGACGTCGACGGTGGTGCGCAGCCCGGCATCCCGCAGCGACGCGATGGCGGGCAGCGCCTCTTCGAGCGTCTCGCCGGCGACGAAGCGAGCGACGACCGGTCGAGTCAGCGGGCTGCGGACGGCAATGCGGGCAAGCGAACGGCGATGCGACAGCGAGATGAAGAGCGACCGCATCGTTCGCTGCGGCAGGACCCGAACCCTAGCGGAGATGCTCATCGTTTCGACCTTCCTCGAATGAGTCATCGGCTGCGTCAGCCCGGCGCGCGAACTCCGCCACCGTCGCCGCCTCCTCCCGCTGGAAGGCTTCGAGCTTGCCCCGCCGCTGGGCGTCGACGGCCGCCGCGATGGCTTCGATCGGGGGCGATCCGAGAGCCTTTCCTTCGGCGTCCCGGTAGATCCGGCAGGTCAGGGCGACCGGCAGGTCCGGCTGGGGAACGACGTCCTCGCCCTGCACCCGAATCGTGGGCGATCCCTGGAAGCCCAGGAACTCGGCGTCGTCCTGGCCGGAGACGAAGATCAGCTGGATCGGAGTCTCGATGATCCCCTTGCGGAGGACGCTTTCGAGATCGCGCCGCGCCTGCTCCAGGTGTGGGCAGTCCTCGACCGCAAGCAATTCAACGCGAAGATCAGCCACGCGGCCAGCCTACATCGACCCGCGGAAAAGGGGCGCGGCCGGGGCGCCGCGTTGCCGGGTCGGGCTTCGAGCAGCGCATGACTCGGTCGGCCGCGCGGGCCCCCGTCGCGACGCGGTCCGGCGGCGAGCGACCCGGCAACCGGCGACGCCGGACGCCTGCCCGCGGGCGCCGCGAGCCGCTACTCCAGCGCCTCGGTGGCGCGCAGCCACGGCCCGATGAGGATCTCGCGAGTGCGGGGGTCTAGGCGGCTGCCGAGCGCCACCGCCAGCGCGGCATCGACTATCGCCTCGCCGGCGTCGTGCTTGATCTGCAGCCAGGTGATGTCGTCGCTGATTCGATACGGGATCGTGTTCGAGCCGCGCCAGGCCCAGGCCAGGGCCCGATTCCTGACGCGGTCGATCTCCTTGCTCAAGCCTTCGCGAGCGCCGACCTCTCGAACGGCTGCCCAGGCTTCCTCATGCACCTCTCGGGCGGTCGCATGCCAGGCCGCGCGCAGACCGAGCAGCTGACCTTCGTCCAGGTGGTCGAGCTGCTCGAAGTAAACCGCCATCTCGTCGGTATCGAGCAGATTCACACCGCTCCGGCGGCTCCGCATCGACCGGCCTCCTTGTTCGGGCGCGCTACTCTTCGTCGACCTGCTCGAGCAGGTGGCGCTTGAGGAATTCCAGGCAGCGCTTCCAGGCGTCGCGACGGTTGTCGCGCTTCTGCCAGCCGTGCGGCTCTTCGTCGTACCAGTGGAGCTGGTAGTGCTTGCCCTCGATCTCGAGCGCCTCGACGATCTTCTCGGTCATCAGCGGCACGACGCGTTTGTCCTTGCGGCCGTGCATGATCAGCAGCGGGGCTTCGATTCGCTCGGCTCGGAAGAGCGGCGAGCCCCGGCGGTAGGCCTCGGCGGCGTCGGGATCGTCCGGCCGGCCCATCATCCGCTCCAGGTCGATGCGGCCCAGCCGATCTCCGTGGCGGTAGCTCTCGGCGATGTCGGAGTCGCCGTACAGATCGATGCCGGCGCGCCAGAGGGCGGGTTCCTCGGTCAGGACGCACAGTGTCATGTAGCCGCCGTACGAAGCGCCGTAATGGGCCAGCCGGCCATCGCACCAGGGCTGAGCGGCCGCCCAGTGCGCCACGTCGATTACGTCGAAGGCGTCGGCATGGCCCCACTCGCCGCGATTGGCCCAGCGGAACTCGCGCCCGTAGCCCGTCGACCCGCGGAAGTCTACCGAGAGGAAGGCGATCCCGGCCTCGGCCACGAGCTCACGGAAGGGCAGCCAGTCCCGCAGCGCCTGCGAAGTCGGTCCGCCGTGCGAGTGCACCACGCACGGCACGCGGACGGCCTCCTCGCCGGTGGCGTTGGCGGGCAGGTAGAGGTTGCCCTCGATGCGCCGCCCGTCCCGAGCCTCGAAGGCGAAACGCGCCCCGGTCGCGAAATGGGCCGTGTCCACGACGGTCGGCAGCGAATGGGTCAGCTGTCGCGGCTTTGCGCCATCGGCCGCGGCCTGAGCGACGGGTAGCAGCCAGAGCTCGTCAGGTGAGCGTTCGCTGCGCCCGATGGCCAGCACGGCCGACGCGTCGGGCATCCAGCCGACGATCATCCACACTCCGTCGAACGGGTTCACCGCGACCGATCCTCCGACCGTCCCTGCGGCGCCCGGCGCGGCCAGATCGCCGATCAGCAGGTCGACGAGCCCGTCGTGAACCTCCACAAAGGCGAAGCGCTTGCCGTCTGGCGACGGCACCGGCACGTAACCCCAGCCCCCGCCCGGCTCACCGTGCTCGCGCGATCCGGTCGTCAGAACCGTTCGCTGCGCGCCGTCCGCCGAGATGCGGACGACCTGGAACCAGCCGTCGCGGTCCGAGACCATGAGCAGCCCGGATCCGTCCGGCAGCCAGCGCGGCCCGGTCTCCCACGCGTCCTCGCCGGCGATGAGCCGGTCATGGCCGCTCACTACGTCCACGAGATGGATCTGCGAAGTCAGGAGGTCCGGCCGGCGCTGCGACGTGACGGCGATCTGGCGGCCGTCGGGCGACCACACGAATTCGTCGACGTCCACGCCGGGCGCGGTCAGCGGGATGGGCTCGGCGGAGCGAGGCCGGGTCGCGGGACGGCCGCGGCGCGGCACCGGCGCGTCCACCACCCAAAGCTGATCCCAGCCGCGGCGGCGCGAGATGAATGCGATCTGGTGGCCGTCGGCGCACCATCTCGGGGCACGATTGCCGGCCGGGTGCAGGCTCACCGGAGCCTGGTGGGCGCCCTCGACGTCGATCATCCAGATCGCCTCGTCGCGAACGAAGGCGATGCGGCGGCCGTCGGGCGACCACTGCGGATCGGAAGCCGACTTCTCGGTGGCGGTCAGCTGCTCCGGATATCCGCCCCGGGACGCCATCAGGAAGATCTGGCGGGCCCCGGCCGCTTCGGCGGTGAAGGCAACTCGACGGCCGTCCGGCGAGAGCCGATACTCGCGCGGCGCCTCGATGGCGGCGGCCTGCTCGACGGTCAGGCCACCGCGCGATGGACGACGGGCGCGGCCGTTCTCCGGAACGCCGCGGGCAGGCTCGACGATGGCGCGGGCGGCACGGCCCGCGGCTCCGTGCGCGGGCCGTGTCACCGGGCGCGCCAGTCGAGGCCGATCGGCAGATCCTCGTGCTCGCCGGGCTTGGGGGCGGGGTCGACGCGGACGAACGTTTCGTGCCCGAACATCTGGGACAGCCCCTCGCGGACCTCCGGGTCGTCCCAGCGCCGGCCCCGCATCTGGCTGTCGTGGCAGGCCAGGGCCGCCAGCTTGCGATCGAGGACCTCGCCGATCTCGACGACCGTCGTGATCTCCTCGTCGGGCCTGGCCAGCCGCTCGAAAGCCTCCTGCTGGCGGCGGTCGTCCTCGGACGGCAGGGTCGTGTCGCCGGAGCGGCGCCGTTCCTCCTCCATCGCTGCGCGCATGCCCGCAATGCGGGAGCGTGGCATGACCTGGTGGTAGAGGGCGATCGGGCCGCCCGGCTCGGCGGCAGCGCGACGGTATGCCTCGGTTGCGGTAGCCGAGCAGCGGACGTGGTCCGGGTGGCCGTAGATGCCGCCCGGGTCGAACGTGACGATGACGGCCGGCCGGAGCCGGCGGATGACCTCCACCATCCGCCCGACGACCTCGTCCGTGTCGGCCAGCGCCAGCGACCCTTCCGGGGCGCCCCAGCCCTCCATGCCGGAGTCGCGGTAGCCCAGGAAGATAGGTTCGGAGATCCCCATCTCCCGGCAGGCGCAGCGCAGCTCGTCGAGCCGGATCTGCGGATCGAGCGAATGATCCACGTCCATCTCTCCGGGCCGTCCGCCCTGGTCGCCGTTGGTCACGCACAGGACCCAGACGGGATTGCCCGAGGCCGCGGCCAGGGCCATCAGCCCGCCGGCGCCGTAGCTCTCGTCGTCGGGGTGGGGGAAGATCGACAGCAGGCCGCGCGGGCCGCCCGATCCAGTCGAGCCGCTGGACCCGGCCATGCTAGTTACCCGGCCGCCGCGCGGACGCCTTCGAGCGCGCCCCGCCGGCAGCGCGACCGTTCGTCGCGTCGCTCGCGCCCTCGTCCAGGCCGAGGCCCTGCTCGAGCTCCGCGCCCAGTTCGACGGTCCGCCGATAGGATGCCCAGACCGCTTCCGAGAGCACCGTCCGAAGGCGGCCCGACTCGAGCTCGTGGATCGCGGCCGCGCTGGTGCCGCCGGGCGAGGTGACCATGTTGCGGAGCACGGCGGGGTGCTGGGCGGTCGCCTTGGCGAAGGCCGTGCTTCCCTCCAGCGTCTCGATCACGAGGTCGTGGGCGACATGGCGCGGGAAGCCGAGGTGGACGGCGGCGTCGATGAGCGCCTCCATGACCAGGAACACGTAGGCCGGCCCCGTGCCGCTGACCGCGGTCGCCATCTCGACGAACTTCTCGTCCTCGACCTGCATGTCGGTGCCGAGCGCCTGCAGCAGTACGCGTGCCTGGGCGCACTGCTCGTCACTGACCTCGGGGGTGGGATACCAGACGGTGATGCCGCGGCCGATCTGGGCCGGCGTGTTGGGCATGCTGCGGACGACTTCGCGGTGATCGAGAAGCGACGTCAGGACGCGGCAGGTGGCCCCGGCGACGATCGAGACCACCAGCTGGTTCGGCTTGAGGTGGCCGCCCAGTTCGTGCCCGACTTTGGTCAACGTCTGTGGCTTGACCGAGAGCAGGATGACGTCGGCGCCGCTGGCGGCCTCCAGGTTCGAGGCGACCATACGGACGCCGTACTGGCCCGCCAGCTCCTCGCGACGCTCTGGTCGCGGATCACTGCCGACGATCTGGCCCGGACCGACGAGCTTGCCGCGGAGCAGCCCGGCGATGATCGACTCGGCCATGACGCCGGATCCGATAGTGGCGACGGTTCGGTTCGAAAGTGGCGACATGCGGCGGAGTATAGGCGCCATCGCGGCCCGGCGAGGGCCCGGCGCGCGGGAAATGGGCGGTTCGGGGCGGTTCCGGCCGGAGATCGACCGGAGTCAGTCGCGGCCGGGTCGGAGGGCCGGTGGCGTCCCGCCTCATCCACGAGGGTTCTCCGCTCGAGAGGCCCCAGACAGACGAGAGCCGGTCGCTGGGAGAGGGCGACCGGCTTGATGTTTCTCGTCTTGCCCTTGGAGGAGGGAGGAGGCAAGAGGAATATTCCGGCGCGCCGCTGAAGTCATCCTGAAATCGGAAAAGTTCTCTCGGCGATCCCGGCACCTGGCGCGGCTACTCCATCACAGGCGTCCAGCTGCCCGGAGGGGACGTGTCCACGAATGTCTCGGGGTCGAAGATCTCGGCCAGCATTCCGACGCCGTCCAGGACGCGCGGGCTGGGCCGTTCGAAGTAGACCGGCTCGACGATGAAGACGCGACCCCGGCGGACGGCCTCCATGTCGTGCCAGAACTCGGGTAGCTGGAGCCGCGCAAACGCTCGCTTGGCCGCCGGAAGATGCATCCCGACCGGCGCCAGCAGCAGCATCTCGGGGTCGACGTCGCGGACCATCTCCCAGTCGATCTCGATCGGGGCATCGCCCTCACGGCCGAGCAGATCCCACCCGCCGGCGCGGCGAACCTGCTCCGGCACCCAGCGGCCGCTGGCGAAGGGTGGCTCGATGCCCTGCAGCATGACGACTCGCGGCGCCTGCACGCCCTGGTCCTGGCGAACCACGACTTGCTGTTCCAGGTCGCCGAGCTCCTCGCGCAGGGCCTCGAGCAGCTCCATCGCGTCGTCCTCGGCCTCGACCATCGCCCCGATCGTAGTTACGGAGTGGAAGATGCCCTCCATGCTGACCGGATCGAGCGAAACGATGACCGGCTCGCCCGCCGTATCTCCGAGCACTTCGCGGACCCGGCGGCTGCCGAGGCCGGACCCCGAGACGGTTTCCCGGACGATCACGAGATCCGGCTGGGCGGTCCGCAACGCGTCCACGTCCAACTCGGCGGGGCCGATCTCGTTGTCCACGAACGGATGGAGGATCTCGCCGCCCGCGGCCCGAGTGCGGTCGCCGGCGTGGCGCGGCCGGGTGACGACGGCCACACCCTCGATCTCCGGCGGATAGTCGCAGCAGTGGCTGACGCCGACCAGTTCCTCGCGCAGGCCCAGGGCGCACACGATCTCGGTCGCAGAAGGCAGGAGCGAAACGATTCGCATCGGTCAAGTCTAGCGGTGGCGCCTTGTCGGCCCCTTATCTGCCACTTATCCGGGGCTGCACCGAGACCCGCCGCCGGGAACACGCGGCCCATCCGCGGCCCCTCTACTCCCGGACATCGCCGCCTTCGTCACAGCAGCGACGAGCCGGAATCGGGTAGGGGCCGGGGTTAGCCCAGCCCCTCCCACACCACCGGACAAGCGGGTCCGCATCC
>Ga0265316_10001728_pt1 | contig 23174 bp, 25 predicted proteins | sample 4522metaG_FD_202092 | JGI IMG/M metagenome (GOLD analysis project Ga0265316, IMG submission 202092) | Rhizosphere microbial communities from Carex aquatilis grown in University of Washington, Seatle, WA, United States - 4-5-22 metaG | ecosystem: Host-associated > Plants > Roots > Rhizosphere >... | reverse complement strand
TATTTAATCATATTGTAAAATTTTATAGTTCGGCTATTACAGAACGCCTGCTTTTGCACCCCTCTTTATCTCCCCCTGATAGGGGGAGACAAGTATTACCCTAACAGTTTTCAATCCGGGTCGGGTTGGGTCTATCGTTCCCCCCTGACAGGGGGGAATACAAGGGGGGTGGATTCAATCACCTATTAACCCCAAACATATTTTTGCGCGAATTATTTTTTTTACTGATTCATAAATCTGCAACCGGAAATTGTCATCCCTGTTCATTTCTTTTTTCACTGAGTTAATTAGCTGTGATTCGTTTCCCGGCATTAGGATCATATCGCATCCCGCTTTGATTGCGCTAAGCGAAGCCGATTTGAAAGCGTCAAGCGCGCCCATGTTCATGCCGTCTGTAACAACTATTCCTTTAAATCCGAGCTCTTCTTTAAGCAAGCCGGTTACAATTTTTCTTGAAAGTGTGGAGGGCTTTCCGTTTGTATTATACTTGTCATTATTCTTTATCGCGATATGCCCCACCATTACTGATATTACTCCCTGTTTGATCATTTCAGCAAAGACGCCAAGCTCTTTCATTTCGCCGTCAATGTAAACCAGCTCTTTGTGAGTATCGCCTTTTACATTCCCATGTCCGGGGAAATGTTTAGCGGTCGCGATAATATTATTTGACTGCGTTTGTTTTATGAATTCACCTGCCAGCTTACTTACAACATTTTCATCGGAGCCAAATGAACGGTTGCCGATAATTTCTTTATTTAAGTCGAAGTCGCATACCGGCGCATAATTTTGATTGATGCCTATTTCTTTAAGTATCTGGCAAATATCATTCGCTATCTTTCCTGATTCCTGTACGGTCTTAATTGAATTAGTCGGCGGGAAATCTTTGATGCCCGTTATTTTTAAGTTCATTAAGCTAGGCTCTGCATCTTCCGAAAAGATGAGCGGAAGAGAACCAGAATTTGATGCGGTAGTTTTGAATCCGGTTATCATGTCTGTGAACGCATCTTTAGAGCCGCCAAGCAAAAGCACGCCGCCTATTTTTCTTTTATTTATCAGCGCGTCGGTTTGTTCAGTTGATTTACCAAGATCCCCGGCAGAAACAACTATCATCTGCCCGATGCATTCTTCATCGCTTAGGCCTGAGAAAACATTTTCATTAACTGAATCCAGTTTGCTATTATCTGAATAAAAATCGTTCAGCGTAAATGGTTCTTTATTATTTTTATTTACATCAGAATACTTTGCCTGAATAACCGAGCTATCTATAACCTGCATATTTTCCTGCCTTGAATTGGAACCTGTATTTTTATTATCGCCGCCGTTTCCGCAAGAAATAAAATGCGTCAATAATAAACAAATAACAAAAATATTAATGGATTTAATCAATATTTGCGTTAAATTTTTAAAAATGAGAACAATAAGATAATCATCATATTGATAATATAAAATGAAAGCAAATTATAACTATGTTAAAGTATGCCGATGATATATTCGTGTATACAGCGTTAATCATTGGCAATCTGCGTCCTTTCAGCGGTAAATCTGTAAATATGAAATACCCGGTAGAGGCGCATTACATGCGTCCCTACATTGACAATAAAGGAAATATTGGTTGTGGAAACAGGATTTTGATTGAATAGGGTAAAACGCCTCGTTATATTAGTATTATCATCAACCAACACATTCAATGAGCTTAGATAAAAACATAGAAAAGTATTACGATTCCAAAGAGCTGCGCGGCAAAGAAAAAATTAAGGCAATGGAAGCGTTCAAAGAAATGGTGTCGCTTCTGAATGCCGGCAAAGTGCGCTCTGCTGAAAAGACAAGCGGTGTGTGGCATGCAAACGCCTGGGTTAAAAAAGGAATACTACTCGGCTTTAGGCTTGGAAAGCTTAAAGATATGTCTGTTGATAAAAATTTCCGGTTCTATGATAAACATAACTTAAAGTTAAAACCGTTAGTGATGTCTGATAATGTGAGGCTTGTTCCCGGCGGTTCAACTATACGTAACGGCTCATATATTGGTAAAGGCGTTATTTGTATGCCTCCAATGTATATTAACATCGGCGCGTACGTTGATGAAAACTCGCTCATCGATTCGCATGCGCTTGTTGGCTCATGCGCGCAGCTGGGTAAAAGAATTCATCTATCGGCGGCGGCGCAAATAGGCGGCGTGCTTGAACCGATAAATTCAGTTCCTGTTATAATTGAAGATGATGTGATGATAGGCGGTAATTCCGGAATTTATGAAGGGACAATTGTTTCAAGGCGGGCGGTGATCGGCGCCGGATGCATTATCACAGGTTCGACCCCGGTCTATGACTCCGTGAAAGAAACAATCTACAAAAAAACAAAGGACCAGCCGCTCATAATTCCGGAAGGCGCGGTAGTAGTGGCCGGTTCAAGGCCGCTTAAAAATAATTTCGGTATCAGGAATAACTTATCAATATACACGCCGGTGATAATTAAATACCGCGATGAAAAAACAGATGCATCCACCGCGCTTGAAGAAAGCCTGAGATAAAATTCTGACAGTAATTTAAATTTTTTTGAATTTTGATTTTCGCGATAATATCAGATGTTCACGCCAACCTTGAAGCGGTTGACGCTTGTTTTAAGAGAATAGACGAAATAAAGCCGGACCGCATTATTTGTTTAGGAGACCTGGTTGATTACTGCGCCCAGCCGAATGAAGTTGTTGAGATAATTAAGTCGCGGTGCGATGTTGTTACGCTCGGCAATCATGATGAGGCGCAATTTAATTATTCGCTGTCCGATGGATTTTCTGATAACGCACGCATCTCTTCTACCCACACAAGAACCCAATTGAATCGGGAGCATATCGATTATTTCAGGACATTGCATTTGACGCATTCCGAACAGGACATGAGATTTGTTCATGCCTCCCCGCTTCTGCCTCATAAATATAAATATGTGCTCACCGAAGAACGCGCCGCTGAAAATTTCCAGGCATTCAAAGAGAGAATTTGTTTTATAGGCCATTCACATATTCCTGTAATATATGAAGAGTATGAAAGCGCCGCACATAAGGTTGATCATACATCTGTACGGAAAGACAGAAGATATATTGTAAATGTCGGCAGCATAGGTCAGCCGCGCGATGGAAATCCGAAATTATGTTTCGGGGTTTTTGATTCAAATAAATTCGAATTCAGGTACGAGAGAGTTGAATACGATATTAAGAAGGCGTCTGATAAGATCCTGGCGGCAGGCTTGCCTGAATTTTTATCAGAAAGGTTGTATAAAGGCGTCTAAAAAAACCCTATCTTAAAGGATAAGTGAATGCAATTTTTTTATTTGCAAAACACGAATAAAACAAGAATAGCGCCAGTTTTCACCATTATGAGCGATTAATTTCAAAATCTTCAATTATCAGACCATTCCGGCTTTTTAAATATCTGATAAATCAATATTTTAAGAACATGATAATTATCATACTTTTTTGTGATGAACATCATGGCAAGGGCGCCTCAAATCTGCCTATTTTTGTATAGAAGTTTTTGAAACTATGTATTAAATGGCGATCGGTTAATGTAGTACTGGAACATCCTGATTATGAAAAAAAATTGAAACCAATAAAAATATAAATATTAAGGAGTATGGACTTGTTAAATAAAGAAGTAAGTACAGCAATCAGGAAAAAATACCTGAGCAAATATGTTACCGCTGAAGAAGCTGTAAGCGTTATTAAATCGAATGACAGGATTTATATACACAGCGGTTGTGCGTATCCAAAAGCTTTGGTTGACGCTATGGCGCTTCGGAAAGATGAAATCACGAACGCTGAAATATGCCACATCATGGTATTTGGCGATGTCCCGTATATGAAACCGGAAATGGAAAAAAGTTTCAGGCACAACGGATTTTTCCTCGGTGGAAATACAAGGAAGCAGGTAAATGAAGGCCGCGCAGATTTCATGCCGATCTTTCTTTCGGAAATCCCCGGATTAATAAGACATGATACCAAGCATAAAGTGAACGTGGTATTGATCCAGGTATCTCCGCCTGATTCACACGGATTCTGCAGCCTTGGAGTTTCGGTTGACTGCACGAAAGCCGCCACAGAAGTTGCAGATTATGTAATTGCGCAGATCAATCCTAAAATGCCGCGGTGCCACGGCGATAGTTTTGTTCATATAAGCGATATAGATTATGCGGTTGAAGCGGAAATGGATCTGCAGGAGCTCCCGAACGCTCATTTAAACAAAACGCCTGAAGAAATTGAAGTGTTCAATAAAATTGGCGCTAATATCGCAGAGCTTATAGAAGACGGCTCTACCCTGCAGATGGGTATCGGCGCGATCCCCGACGCGGTTTTATCGTCGCTGACCAATCACAAAAATCTTGGAATTCATACCGAGATGTTTTCAGACGGAATAATTCCGCTGGTAGAAAAAGGCGTAATTAATTGCGCGGCTAAAACTCTTCTTCCGGAAAAAATGGTAACGTCATTTGTTCTTGGAAGCAGGAAGCTTTTTGATTTCATAAACGATAATCCGTTTGTGGAGATGCGCCCGACTGAATTTATCAACGATCCGTTTACAATTGCAAGAAACGATAAGATGATGGCAATTAACGCCTGCCTGCAGATAGACCTGACCGGGCAGGTATGTTCAGATTCTATTGGCTACAGGTTTTACAGCGGGTTCGGCGGACAGGTTGATTTTATAAGAGGCGCTGCAAGGTCCAAAGGCGGCAAACCTATCATATCTATGCCGGCAACATGTAAAAACGGAACGCTTTCACGCATAGTGCCGCATCTTGAAGAAGGAGCGGGAGTTACAACTTCGCGCGGCGACGTGCATTTTGTTGTGACTGAATACGGCGCGGTCGATCTTCACGGAATGAATGTGAGAGAAAGAGTTAACGCATTGATAAGCATAGCTCACCCTAAGTTCAGGGAAGAGCTTACGATATTTGCAAAAGGAAAAAAATTCATTTAACATTTGAGGAGAGCCCGAAACATTCACAGGAATGCGGAAAGCCGTTTCTCTAAAATGATTTGACATATGATAAAAAAAGCAAAGGTTGACTGGCTTGAAGGCTACAGGCTTGAAGGACATACCGATAACGAAAAAATAGTTCTGATGGATTCCGGCGAGCACGCCACGGCAGCATCGCCTGCGCAGCTTTTATTACAATCGCTTGCGGGATGCACAATGATGGATTGCGTATTGATATTCACGAAAGCAAGGAAGCACCTTAAGAAGTTTAACGTTGATATTGAGGCTGAAGAAGCGGAGGCCATACCCAGAGTATATAAAAAGATCCACCTGAAGTATAATATAGAGAGCGACGACCTGAACCCGGAAGATGTAAAACGGGCCATTGAACTTTCTGAAGAGAAATACTGCAGGGTACACGCCATGTTAGACGGCAAAGTAGAGCTCACTTCTTCCTTTATATTGAACGGGAAGAACTAAAAAGTTCTGGGGGGGTACTTAAGAAACACCGGCGGCAGGGCAGAAGCTAAGGCTTTTGTCCTGCTGTTGTTTATTACGTTAAACTTTATCATATTTATAAATATCGCTTAAACACGTTAAAACAGCCCCTTTTCTTAATTCATTCTTAACATTCCGGCAATAATTTCCTAATAACTTAATGCTAACTTTACATGACAAATTCAAAAAACCTAAATTAAATTTACGACAAATGAAAAGAATTACTATCAGCATTTTGCTATTGTTCTTGAGCGTATCGTTATCATTTGCACAAAACGATTTCAAACCGGAAGTAAAAATTGGGGGAGTGATTTTTACGGGATGGGAAGACAACGTAGATAACGCGCAGTTTATTCAAAAGCTGGATACTTCTTCTATTGGCTTAAATTCAAACGCGGCGTTTGGATATAACCCGACAAAGAACCAGTTTGAAACAAGTAAAAACAGCTTCTTCCTTGAAAGAGCTTATATAAACGTATTGGCTTCATTATCTCCGCAGATAAAAGCCAGGATAACTCCCGATGTTCAGCAGGTTTCAGGAGTAGCTAACCAGTACTTTGTCCTTTTAAAATACGCTAATTTGACATACACCCCGATGATGAAAGATAACGGTATGTCGCTCGGATTCAGCCTTGGAATTATTCCTCAAAGATGGATAGAGAAGAACGAAAATTACTGGGGATACAGGGGAATTGCAAAAGTTCTCACAGATTATACTTATACAACATCAGCTCCAAGAGTTGGAAACACAATAACTCAAAACACAGGTTCTTATTTTTCATCAGCTGACCTCGGCTTTGAAACTAACTTAAATCTTCCAAAAGGTTACGCTGAACTTTACGCGGATGTATTGAACGGTAACGGTTATAAAAATCTTTCATTCGATAACCGCTTTAAAGATTTCGAAGCGTCTTTATTTATCCATCCGTTAGCGGGACAGATAAAGAAAAAAACAGATGCGGCAGCAAAGCTCAAGAAAAGTCCAACAGGAATTACCGATTTAACTGTTGGCGGATACATGTATCTTGGAAAATTAGCTCTTGGCGAGAACACAACCGTTAATCCTGCAGACGGCGGAGTTGGCACACAATACGTTAGAAACCGTTTCGGCGGTATGGCGCACTTAAGATTTAACTTCAAGAATGCAGGATTTTTCAAAATAGGCGGCGAGCTCAGCATGCAGTCAAACCAGGACCCGGCTGCAAAGATTGACTCAGTTGCAAAAACAAATTCAATGGGTATTTCAGGATACCTGGAATTATGTCCGCCTGTGAAATCATTTCACGATAAGCTCTCGCTTATAGCAAGATATGATTCATTCGATCCGAACACGGATAACTCAAGCGCTTCAATAACAACATTCAACAACAATACTGATAAGCAGTCGCTGATGATATTTGCGCTTGCGTTCAAGCCGAACAACAACCTGACGCTTGCTGTTTCATACCAGTCGTTAACATATCAAAGCCAGTATGTAGTCAAATATGACGGCACTTCGACTAAAACGGATTCGAGATTATTAATTCACGGAATAGTGAGTTTCTAAAACAACAATCTTTCCTCCTGTAATGTTATTTTCTGATTGAAGAAAGTGGCTTACAGTTTGTAGACGTCAAAGAGGGTTCAGTGAAAGCTGAACCTTCTTTTTTTATATTATTCCCTTATATATTTCCGTAACTTTGTAGGTAAAGTTTTTTGAAAGGAAATATTATGGTCAAAATTAACAGTACTTACGAAGGCGACCTCCATTGCCTCGCTACACACGAACCAACAGGGAATACAATTATTACCGACGCCCCGCCGGATAACCAGGGCAAGGGCGAGACCTTCTCGCCAACTGATCTGGTTGCAACAGCCCTTGGCACATGTTATCTGACAATAATGGGAATAGCAGCTAAGGGACGGAATATTGATATGAAAGGGACAGTTTGTAATGTGGAAAAACACATGACTTCTGACTTGCCGAGGAAGATTGCAAAACTTGCAGTCGAAGTCATTTTCCCGAAAGATATACCCCCTGAAAAAAGCAAAATTCTGCAGGAGGCAATTAAAACCTGCCCCGTATCAAGAAGCCTGCATCCGGACGTGAAAATAGAGGTAAATTTTCATACTTTTTAACAATCCCCGCGAAAGCGGGGATCTAATTGGTTATATGATTTTCCTCTCTGTCAACTAATGTTCGGTTTACGACTCGTAGAGAGAAGTAAATATAAGAATAACTAACCGGCTTAGGATGCCTGGAATAATAAAATAGCGAAATTTTACAGGGTATCCTGTGTATCTGCCCAAAGAATGAACCAGATTCCCGCCGTAGTTTACCCGCACTCGACGCGGGACAGAAATAAACTATACCAATACACCCTTTTTGTTATACCTATACTCTCAATTTGTCGTTATCTTTGGGCAAGGAGTAACACTCACATGGTAGAAATCAATGTAACTTACACAGGGAAACTTCACTGCCAGGCCGAACACAAACCAAGCGGACAAATAGTTAACACAGATGCATCGGAAGATAGTCACGGCAAAGGCGAAACATTTTCGCCGACAGATCTTGCCGCCGCTTCTCTTGGCGCAAGCCTGCTTACGGTAATGGCAACAACGGCTGAAGAAAGAAAAATTGATATCACCGGCACAACATGCCGCGTTGAAAAACACATGAGCGCAGACAGGCCGAGGAGAATCATAAAACTTGTTGCCGAAATAAATTTCTCGCCCGGCATACCGCTTGCAAAACGCGGCTTGCTTGAAGCGGTTGCCGTACATTGCCCAATTGCGAAGAGCCTTAAACCGGATATAGAATTTGATTTGAGGATGCATTTTCCCGACGGGCAGGATATCACGTTTGACTCACATACCGAGGCGACAGTGAATTAGAAACGCAAGGCTATTTATATTTGTTTATTTGCTAAAGAAATTGAAGCCGGAACTTTATAATAACTAACGGGTTATCATAAGTGTACGGCTTTTTTTTTAATAAAAATAAATAATTTTATGAAAAAAACATCGTTTACAATTTTTCTGTTATTGATTGCAGCCGGCATAACATTTGCACAGGATGACACTTCACTTAAAAGAGTGGGTGTTTCATCTGATTTAAGCGTTTTGAAGGGGATTAGAATGGCGGATGCTCCTTCTTTAGAATTAACAAAAATTACTGCCTCGTTAAAAAAGGATATTGACCCATTAGATTCATACGTTCCTTTTTCGAATCCTCTTGATCCTGATGGTCAGTCATATTTAGATGGATCCTCACGCGATTACAATCATGAACCGCCCGAACCGCCGCCATGTACAACAGAACATTCCTGCCCGAAAGGGAAATAAATTTTAAATAAGAGATAGTAATATAGTCAAGAAAACAACTGGATTCGGCTGTCCTTTTTTTTATTCCCTAATTTTGTTCTTTTACTTCAACTGGCGTAATGTAAAGTATCTTCAATTCTGTTCCCCTCAATATATGCAGCTCGGATGAATATCCCGTTTCATTTTCAGTCAATAATTTATGCAGGTCGTCAACGCTTGTAATATCGTTCCCCTTGAATGCGAGAATCACGTCGCCGTCTCTGAGCCTCGCTATTTCGGCAGGAGAGTTCTTTTCAACCGAAATAACAAATACGCCGCTTTCAGATTTAAGATTATGAAATCTTATTATGCGCCTGTGAATTTTAATTGTCTGTCCGGCCAGGCCGATGTAACTTCTTTTAACCCTGCCTTCATTAATTAATTGAGTCGCGATAAATTTAGCGGTGTTCACCGAGATTGCAAAACAAATTCCCTGCGCATGCGGTATGATAGCAGTGTTAACTCCAATAACTTCTCCTTTTGTATTGATAAGCGGTCCGCCGGAGTTACCCGGGTTTAACGCAGCGTCAGTTTGTATAATATTATCTATCAGCCTGCCGTTATGCGAGCGGAACGTGCGCCCCAGCGCGCTTACAACGCCTGCTGTTACGCTGTACTGGAATCCATACGGATTGCCGATGGCGATTACAAGCTGCCCCACTTTAATTTTATTTGAATCGCCCAATACAAGTGCGTTCACTTTTGGAGGATTAATTCTTATTACCGCCAGGTCGGTATCCGGATCGTCGCCTGTTAAGTCGGCTAAGAATTCCCGTCCATCGGGAAAAGTTACTTTAATATCTGTAGCTTTGTGAACCACGTGACTGTTTGTAAAAATGAATCCATCCGGCGTGAATAAGAATCCAGAGCCGCTTCCGCCCTGCTCTTTGTTATTCTTAGATTTCTGTTTTACATCAATTTTAACTACTGAGGGACTTACAAGCTCCGCCGCGTTTATAACAGCATTTGAATAAGCGTCAAAAATTTCATGTTCTTCGGGCGGATTTAAAACTCCTGTTTCGTGTGAATTAAGCTCCGGATTTGATATAAATTCAAGTTTTCTATTCATGAGTATTATTAATTTATGTGATTAATATAGCATAACAGAAAAGGAAGCATAAAAGTTTGAATTTTGATGTTGACAGTAGGTAATGAACATGTTTTTACCTCACACCTGAGCGCCAACGGCGCTCTTCAACTTTCCTCAAACGAGAGGGCTTTCCAGTTTGGAAGGAAATCGTCAAACGTCTGAAATGTACGACCCCGATAGGGGTCGCATCGCGGGAATGACAGATTATTTATTAAATCGTCCGGATAAATAAATTGAAGCTGATGCAATTACGACAGAACCAACTAAATCTATTAAATAATGCTGTCTTAAGTAAAGTGTTGCGGTTCCGAGAAGGATGCCGAGCGGCAAAGTGCAGAACAGGAAATATTTTCTTCTGAAGCGGAACGCAAAATAATTTGTGATAAGAATTATCCCGAAATGCATGCTTGGGAACGTATTTCGTACATGCGCTTCGCGCAAATATTTGCCGATGCTTTCAAGATAGTTGTTTGTTAGCGGCGATAGGCCAATAAGCTGAACTGTATAATGCTGCGGAAAAGCAATGTCGGGTCCGGCGGCGGGCAGGATAATGTAGCAAACAAAAGCAAAATACCAACCGATAACGATTGCAAGCAAGTAATTCCTTGTAATGGAATAAGAATCATTTCTCGTTTTCAGAAGAAACAGCAATAGAAAAGTGAGCGTGGGCAAGACATAATATGAAAAATAGGAAAGAGTCAATAATTCGGTTAAAGGCCTGCTTATAAACTGCTGAAACCAAACAGTAATATCGAAAGTGAAAATGGAGTTATCTATTTTTAATAGTAGCTGGTCATAATCAGTCGGATTCAGTTTATGAGCAAATGTTTGGAACGCGGTGAATATTATCCCGTAAAACGGAATATGAATATAACTTCTGAAAAATTTCAAAAGTTTTGAATTTGAACGCGATTGAAAATAAATAAGCGCAAGCAGCAGCGTTAAGCCTATCAGCGGCGCAGTGATAGCGGAGTATAGCCCGAAATATATCTGAAAAATTATTATTAAAAGGGAGAACGCAAGACAAATTTTATCTTCGGCGAAGAAAACAACGGCGATTTTGGAATCTTTCAACTCACGTTACACAAAATATTTCCAGGTTTCAATAGTTACAAAATGCTGCGTTACCTCACCCCCCGGCCCCCTCTCCATATGGAGAGGGGGTGGCTCGAAGCGACGGGGGCGAGGTAACAATTTTATTTTCCTGCACATTATATGAACAGAATCACGTTTGTGATTCTAAAGCTTTTTCCATTTCGGCAAGCTGCTCGATGGAATTAACGCCCGTAACTTCAAGCTCATCATCTGTTACTACCGTTCCTATTTTTTCTTTCGGAATAAATTGAAAAATATCGGTCAGGTAGTATTCTTTCTGGTTGTTTTCAGTCGTTATTTTGCTCAGCGCATCAAATAACAGTTTGCTATTAATAATATAAATTGCTGGGTTTATCTCTTTTATCTTTTTCTCTTCGTCCGTTGCGTCTTTATCCTCAACGATCTTAACGAATTTCCCGTTTTCATCTCTCACAATTCTGCCGTATCCGTTTGAATCTCTGAATACCGTTGTAAGTAATGTAGCCCCGTTATTATTGTCAAAGTGTTCGTTAATAAGAAACTGTACCGTTTCAAGCCTTAGCAACGGCACGTCGCCTGAGAGAATTAACACTTCGCCGTCGAAATCTTTAAGCAGGCTTTCTGTCTGCATGATTGCATGCCCGGTCCCAAGCTGTTCAGCCTGCACGGCATATTCGATATGTTCGTCAGGATAAAGTTTGCCGAGGAAATCGATAACCTGTTCGCGGTGATGCCCAACAATAGGGACGATCTTCTCAGCATTCACATCAAGCGCAAGCTCCACAACATACTGTATCATCGGTCTGCCGCAAATCTCAAACATAACCTTGGGTTTATCGGGACTCTTCATTCTCTTACCGAGTCCTGCGGCTAAAATAGTTACGGCGAGTTTTTTATTCACAGGGCTTTCAACGCCTTTAATGCTTTTCATCAGCGCGGCAAGCTCCAACTGGCGTTTTGCCTCGTTTTGCTCTACGAAATTAGTATCTGTTATTGGCATTATTTACTTTTAAAACTTCAGCATCCATGATTTCGAGGCATTAAGCCACCCTGCCTGCGTTTCATAATCGACAAAATGTATTTTCAGGTCGGCCTGAGATTCATATTGCTCAAAATATACTTTATACTGCGCCTGGCTCTCATAATCTTCGCTGAACCATAAGCCGTCTTTAGAAGCCTGCGTTTCGTATTTAACCATGTATACATTCAAATCGGCCTGCGACTCATATTGTTCAACGTATACTTTTATATCCGCCTGTGATTCGTATGCAACTTTGAAAATTTTTTGCGCGTTTGAGGCGCCGGTGAAAATTACTGCGATAGCAAAAACAGTAAAAATAATATTTTTCATATTTTTTTCTTTATTTATAAAGATGTAAAATTGTTGGTTAATCTCCGATGGAAAGTCTGAGAAAATCTCAGGAAAGTTCTTGAATTGATTTTACACTTCCACTATTTCGTGGTCGCGTTTAATATCTATGATCTTGTTTTCTTTATCCAGCAGTATGACCGTTGGCTTGTAGGATTTCATTTCATCTTCGCTGTAGGTGCCGTAAGTAATAATAATAATTTCATCATTCACTTGTCCGAGCCGCGCAGCTGCGCCGTTGAGGCAAATAATCCCGCTTCTTCTTTTGCCGGCTATTGCGTAAGTCTCGAACCGCTCGCCGTTGTTTACGTTAACAACCTGGACGCGTTCATACGGCAGGATGTCGGCTGCTTCAAGCAGATCGCTGTCTATAGTCAGGCTTCCCTCGTAGTATAAATTCGCTTCAGTCACCTTTGCGCGGTGAATCTTCGATTTACACATTATGCGTCTCATTTTAATTTTCCTAGTTTTAAATTTATAGAAAATGCAAATCGTTTTAATATAGAACGCAAAATCATTAGAGTTTGTTTCCATAACATTAAAAAACCCGCTTCGGGACGGGCTTGATATCAAAGGACTTGTCGCTTATTCCTATTTTTGCAAAACTACTGTTCTAAATTTGCAATCAACAATTGCTTTGTATCCATATTTTGTTAAGAAACTAATTCCAGCCAGAGGAAAACTGTTAGATATCAAGACCTGTACTGAAACCGTTACTCCTTCCATAGATGCCAGGGCCAATGCATTGGGTGTATTTACTGTTTGCCCGGTAGCGTTTTGAGTCGGAGTTACTCCAACAACTTTAAGTCCAAGTTCCTCTGCCATTTTCGTTGTTACCTGCAAATCCCCGGTAAAGCCAGTATCCAAAATAAAATCAACTGTTTGTATCGAACGCTGCCATGCAATAGTTACAGGAACGAGCGGAATATTTTGCACAAAAAGCCCGTGTACCATTTATATCCATTGCTTGGCTAATGCAGCTAATGTTTCGGCTACAGCGTAACCAATTTTTATCACATAAAAAACTTTGTCAGGATGTTTTTCCCTCGCAATTTCTACCGCTTCAGCGCTGGTCTTTCCTAAATATGCGTTTTCGCTTTCAGTTTCAATTGCAAGAAACTCACCATTATGAGCAGGTTCATATTTCACTTTTATCTTGTCGTATATTTTTTGCCCATCCTGAGCAATTTTTTCAATATTAGCGTTTTTTAATAAATCGTCTCTATCACTCATAAATTTATTGGATTATAATAATCAATTTCTTTTTTTGAAGATAGAATTTAATGAGTTAATTAAGATTTGTCTAATGATGTAAATACTTTCATTAAATTAACTACAAATGGTAAAAATAACAAGATTCAACCTCATGATTGGGTTATTTTTATTCAAAAATCTTGATATTATTCTACAAAATAATTCAAAAAAACTTTCAAAAAAGGTGAAAAATTGATAATATGTTTGTATCAAATATTTATCAAAATATTATCAATTAGCCTCACCTTGCCAAACCTAACCGCCAGCGATACAACAATTTCTTTGTTTTTTTTGCTTTCTTTAAACGAAGTTACCGGTTCCAGCGTTCCGCTATCATTAAACGCTATATAATCTATTTTTGTTACAGAAGGGCGCGATTGTATCAGCTTTTGCATCTGGTGTTTTAAGAAACTGATGTCCCTGTTATAACCCTTGTCTTCAATTCTTCTTTTTGCGTACTGCAGCGCTTTGAACAAATATGGCGCGTCTTTTCTTTGAGCTTTAGCGAGGTAAATATTCCGCGAACTCATTGCAAGTCCGTCATCTTCCCTGAGCGTAGGGGCGATAATAATTTTTTGGTTTAAGTTTAAATCAACCGACATTTTTTTAATAACCGCCGCCTGCTGCGCGTCTTTTTGCCCGAATACAGAAAAATGCGGCTGAACAATATTAAATAATTTAAAAACGACGGTGGTTACGCCCCTGAAATGTCCCGGGCGGATTTCTCCTTCAAGCATACCGGTAATTTTTTCGACATCAACATACGTTGAAAAATCTGCAGGGTATAGTTCTTTTACATCAGGATAGAAAACATAATCAGCGCCGGCGCTTTTGCACAGTTTTTCATCGCGCTTAAAATCCCGTGGATAGCGTGTGTAATCTTCATTTGGTCCAAACTGAAGAGGATTAACAAATATGCTAACGAAAACAACGTTGACTTTTTTACGGGCAATGCGAATCAGCGACAAATGGCCTTCATGCAAATATCCCATCGTGGGGACAAAGCCGATTACTTTGCCTTCGCTGCGCAATTTAGTTGTAACTTGTTGTGCCTTCTTTACTGTATGGATGATCTTCATCTAAGCCCGTATATAAAATAAGGGGACTTTGCCCCTATGTTAATTTTCAAAAGATATAAACGCTATCTATGGGATTGCCACGCGGTCGCACTTGCGACCGCTCGCAATACATATTACATATTACTTTGTGAACCAGAGAAGCGAATAATAAATTCTTTCTTTCAGATCTTTTCTGCTTACAACATAATCTAAAAACCCGTGCTCCATAACAAACTCAGCGCGCTGGAATCCTTTAGGTAGATCTTTTCCGGTGGCCTGTCTTACAACTCTTGGTCCGGCAAATCCTATTAATGAATTCGGCTCCGCAATGTTAATATCGCCAAGCATAGAAAAGCTGGCGGAGGCTCCGCCCGTAGTTGGGTCGGTAATAACTGAAATATACGGCAGCCCGTGTTCAGCAAGTTTTGCAAGCCACGCAGAGGTTTTTCCAAGCTGCATTAACGAGATCGCGGCTTCCATCATTCTTGCGCCGCCGGATTTGGAAATAATAATATATGGAGCCTTAAGCTTTATGGCTCTTTGAATAGCGCGTGCAATTTTCTCGCCCACAACCGAGCCGATGCTGCCGCCAATGAACTGGAAATCCATTGCGCTAATTACTGTTTCAATGCCGTTTATCTCGCCCGATGCATTCCTTATAGCATCGTATAACCCTGTCTTCTTTATGGATTCTTCCAGGCGGTCTTTGTATTTCTTTGTATCTACAAAATCAAGCGCGTCCTTTGATTTTACCTTCTTATCAAATTCGCTGTATTTGGCGTTATCGAAAAGAAGCGTAAAGTATTCTTCGCTGCCAATCCTGAAATGAAATTCGCATTTTGTGCAAAGGAAGAAATTATGTTCCCACTGCTTTTTATGCATTATTTCATCGCAGTTGGGGCATTTTACCCAGTTACCTTCGCCGATATCTTCTTTACGGTGAGTCTCGGCTTCTATCTTATCTTTTGTACGTTTAAACCAAGCCATATAATAAAATAAAATATCAAAAATTATGTATCAAATAATTACTTTTGTTTCCTGAAGGTAAAATCCTTCATATAGAGAGGTTCGGTTTCTTCAGGTTTTTTCAGAAGCCCTTTTTCAAAATAACTCAGGGCAAGCCTCAGCATTGAATCAAGCTCCGAACCCAAATTTTCTTCATTAAGACATTCAAAATAAGAATGTTTTGCGTTAGTTTCAGCGATAAAATTACCCACAATTGTTGTATTTTTATCCGAAATTAACGACAATTGGCCTGAATCAATACAGCCTTTTTCTGTTTCAGCGCCACGCTGCCAAATAGAATAGTAATATTCCGGGAGCTTTGCCGGTATCAGAATACAACATTTTCTTTCCCTGTAAGTATCCGGAAGCCGGTTGTAGAGCAATTCAAAATTTGATATTGGAATGATCGGGATATCTTTCGCCGCGGAAAATCCTTTTGCAATTGCAAGTCCGACCCTGATCCCTGTGAACGACCCTGGCCCTGTAGTTACGGCAACCGCCTTCACGTTTTCTAAAGCTTCTCTATGGTCAGCGCCGATCCTGCGCAGCGAGCTGATTAGGTTATCCGGCTGCTTTTTAGAGACTGCGTTTTTGAAATCAGCTGCATAAGATACAAACAAATTTACGCCGTCGCTTAGCGCGGCAAACGCGTTGTTATCGCCGGAATTAATCAGAAGGATATTCAAAGCTCTGTATTCTCCACTTTGATATACCTGTAATTTTCATTTTCAGTTGTATGGGCTATGCGGACTTTCTTTGTATCTTTAGGAAGCGAGTCTTCAACAAGCTCGGGCCACTCGATAAGCGCTATGCCGCGGTTGTTCATGTAATCATCAAATCCGATTGAGTAAACATCGTCATAATGCTTCAGGCGGTAGAAATCAAAATGGAATATCTTAAGCAATGATTCTGTTGTGTACTCGTTTACTATAATAAAAGTCGGGCTGTTGACGACCTGTTTTGTGCCAAGTTTGCTGCATATGCCTTTCACAAACTGTGTTTTGCCGCTTCCCAGATCGCCGTACAACGCGACAACATCGCCGTCTTTTAAATTAGCGGCGAACTGCTTGCCAACGTTCTGAGTTTCTTCGGCGTTCTTTGTAACTACAGTAAAATCTTTTGTCATTAGCGCCACAAAATGTAGAGGCACATTACATGTGCCTCGTAGAATTTTGCCGGTTCAGTTAAATTTAGTTCTGATAAATATAGTTCTGATGAATCTGGTCCTATTGAATTTAGTTCTGAGACGCTTGTAAAGCGTCTCTACTGCATAATTTTTTATACTTTCGGTTCCATTGTCACAACGGGAAGGATCAGTTCTTCCATAGATATTCCGCCATGCTGGAAAGTGTTCTTATAATGATTCAGGTAATAATGATAATCAGTCGGGTACACAAAATAAAAATCTTCTTTGGTTATTACATAGTTAACTATTCCGCCGCGTTTGGGAAGCATGTAATCATGCGGGTTGCGTATAAATATAGCCTGGCGGTCGTCGCACTTTACATTGCGTCCGTATTTATAACGCAGATTAGTCGAAGTTTCCTTATCGCCAAGCACTTTGGCCCCGCGCAGGCAGCGGATGCTTCCATGGTCGGTAGTGACAATTATCTTAACGTTCTTTTGCTGAGAGAGTATCTTAAACATTGAAAATAAAGCTGAATGCTCGAACCATGATTCTGTAAGCGAGCGGTAAGCCGATTCATCCGGCGCAATTTCTTTTAGTACCGCGCTATCAGAGCGGCTGTGTGCAAGTATGTCCACAAAATTTACTACTATTGCGTTGAGATGTGTGCTTGTGAATGAGGCGATCTTGTTTTCAATTCCTTTGCCGAATTCCTGGTCGAGAATCTTCACATATCGCAAATCATTCCTGAGTTTTATTCTTCTTCTCGCCAGCAGCTTCTCGAGAAATTCTTTTTCGTAATTGTTCTTGCTGTTTTCATCGTCTTCGCCTTTTGCAAAAAGCTCGGGGTAATGTTGTTCTATTTCGCTGGGGAAGAGCCCGCTGAATATTGCGTTCCTTGCATATGGCGTTGCCGAAGGGATCATTCCAAAATAAAACTCTTTATTTATTTTAAAATAATCATAAAGGTGTCTTTCCATCAGCAGCCATTGGTCGAGCCTTAAACAATCGACAACAAAAAAGAAAATGGATTTACCTGAATCAAGCTCGGGTATTACATACTGGTCCACGACTTTATTCGAAAATATCGGGCCTTTCTTTTTTTCATGGATCCACTCGAGATAATTTCTCTCGAAGAATTTTGAAAACTCAATATTGCATTCACGTCTTTGAGCGGTTACAGTATCTTTTAAGCCAAGCTCGGGATGTTCGTCAAGCTCCATTTCCCACTGGGTGAGGTCGCCGTTTATTCTTATCCAGTCGGTATAATCAAGCGGCTCCATCATTTCCATAGAAATTCGGTTGAACTCCTTTATATAATCGCGCGAGACTGTTTCGCCCTGTATGCGCTTGCCTTCAAGAAACTTCTTGCAGACAAGAAGTATCTGGTTCGGATTAACCGGCTTGAGAAGGTAATCGGATATCTTCGCCCCGATAGCATCTTCCATCAGTGTCTCGGTCTCATTTTTGGTTACCATGACCACAGGCACATTAGGCTGAATGTCTTTTAGCGAAGAAAGCGTCTTCAAACCTCCCATACCCGCCATCATTTCATCGAGAAATATGAGGTCATAGCTCTTATCTTTAACGAGCTCAATTGCATCTTCGCCGTTGGTTGCTTTATCTACGGCATAGCCTTTATCCTCTAAAAACAGGATATTAGAGCGCAAAAGCTCGATCTCATCGTCTACCCAGAGTATTTTGTTCTTGTTCTTTTCCAAGTTGTTTTTACTAATTTTGTTAAAAAATGCCCCAACGGAGGTTAAATTAAATTAGTAAATTGATTTTCATGCAGGTTATGGTTATTTTTGTAGTTCAACAATTATAAACGGATAAATTAATTATTAAAAGGAACTTTTAGATGCCATTAAGACATAAATCTGCGCAAAAAAGAGCAAGACAAACTGTAAGCAGAACCGAGTACAACAAACATTACAAAGCGAAGTTAAAAAGCGCATTAAAGAAAGTTCTATCAGCCAAGACAAAAGAAGCCGGCGAAAAGGAACTCAAAGGAGCCGTATCAGTTCTTGATAAAGCTGCAACCAAGCGGATAATCCACAAAAACAACGCCGCTAACAGGAAATCAGCCTTAACCCGCCACGTAAATAAACTTAAATAGATCATTTGAGCCGGTTTAAGCGCTGTTTTACATAATGAGTATAACTAAGAAAGGAGCTAATTAGCTCCTTTTTTCATCTCCGAAATTTTTTCGAGAAGCCAGCTTTTATGAGAGGTGTCTAGTTTATTTATTTCTTCTTGAAGCATATGTATGTCATTTTTTGAGCGTTGATTACTTTTAATCTCATTCATGTAAACCAACTTAGCTACAATTGAAGTAAAACGATAAAGTCTATCTTTACCGAGAGAAGATAGCTTTGTGTCATTTTTAACAAAATGTTTTGTAGAATCGATCAAATACCTGAGCTCTTCGAAATGCCCCAGCTCATAGGCTATAATAAGATCCCATTTTTTAATATTCAGTTTATCAGCATAGTTGGTATGTTTTATTTTCGAGAGGTATGCAAGAGCTTCGCTGAAGTTTTTCAGTTTTAAATTGTATTCGATCATAGCATGGAAATAGTAATTTTCCCTTACATCTTCCGCCAGCATGCCTTTAAACTTTTCAATAAAACTCAGCGCCCATTTCAATTCATCAGCTTTCAGGGCCGTAGCTGCAACGTTCACGTAAAAAGCTCCGTCCATATTTTTAACATTATCAATACCGTATATTTGGTTATCGATCATGTAACGGTATATTTCATGTTCACTTTTTGAGAATTCGCTAATACCGGCGCTATTTTTGATAGCGCTGTAGTTTGCAAGAGCTACGCAGAAATTATATTTCTGCACTTCGCTTAAATTCTTAATATTCCGCTCAAATAGTTCTCTCAGCTGATAGAAGTATTTAGGATCGCCGTCAGAAACCAGCATGAACGCATTGTAATAGATCTTTACCCGAAAATCCATTTCTACCGGATCATTATCAAAAAAGCCCAGAACTTTTTTAATGAATAAATTCTGATTAATCCCGCTTAGCTCATTTTGAAGGAACAATGAATTATAATTATTATCGAATACATCAATAAAATATCCCATAGTTAAGTATTCATTTGCTGATTTAATATTGTCTATTGTAAGGTAGTGCTTATTCTGCTGAATAAGGCAATTCTGTTTTAAAAGCTCAATCAGATACCTGCTTTGGTGATAACCGCGGGTCCCCTTTTTATTTTCCAGCTTCGCTTCAAGAGACGCTACATTTTTTTCAAAATAGTTATTGAGCCCCCTTTCCAGAAATCCTTCCAAAAGATTTAAATTCTGCTCTGCCCCTTTTTTATCATAATTCTTTATCTCAATGAATTTTTCAGCCAGCCTTGTTAGATCATGCACCAGGTTCTTCATCGTTCCATAATTAAATTCTTTACCGGGGAAAACTTTCGTATATATTTTTTCCCGGCTGAGGTTTTCCGAAATAAGATCAGGCGCATATTTATTTATCTCTTTCCAGAATTTGGTTACGGCTGACTTCTTATTAAAATATGGAGAGCAGACCATATCCCCGAATTCAGAGAGTTCGTCTCTGCTGAATGTTTTCAATATTTCTATCAACTGGCTGTTTAACATAAAAAATCTGATGATAATTTCAGTGAAATATAAGTGAAATAAATTGCAGATTCGAAGCAATTTAGTGGATTTCGGACTGTTTTGAATTGTTCAGGCGATGAAAACGCAGCGCAAAGTTTCTTTTGATACCCTTAATTAGCCTTCTATATTAGAGCAGAAGTAACCGAATAATAAGAGGATAATGCGATTCGAAGCGCATTATCAGCAAAAGGCATGCCGGTATGCCGCTTATTATTTGGGTTTAAAAAAAACAGTATCATTCCTCATTACGCATACAATTCTCCAGGGGAAATACCTCGCAAATTAGATCAACTAAAATTTTAAAAAAGATTGTACGCTCTATAGCTGCAATGAAGGGATGTAAAAATGGACAAAAAGAATTTCACTTTTTCCGGAAAACTGTTATTTGTTTTGTTAATTTTTAATACTCTTAACGTATTTGCTCAATGGCAGACTGACGTTCGGCTTACAAATGATCCTTCTCTTTCATACACGTCATACAATAATACATGGTGTATAGCATCGAACGGGAATGTGCTTCATGTTGTATGGCAGGACTATCGCGACGGGAATTTAGAAATATATTATAAACGCTCAACAGATGGAGGCGTGACATGGGGAACCGATGTGAGGCTTACCAATGACGGGGCTTTTTCAGAAAATCCTTCTGTTGCGGTTTCAGGTCAGATCGTTCATGTGATCTGGCAGGATAACAGACAGGGCGCGGGAAATGATGATATATTTTATAAACGCTCATCAGACGGAGGCGCTACCTGGGGAGCGGATATACAGCTTACTAATGATGCCGCTTATTCACAATATTCGTCTTTGGCAGTATCAGGTTCGGCGGTGCATATAGTTTGGCATGATACACGTGATTCCGACTATGAAATATATTACAAACATTCAACAGACGGGGGTATTAGCTGGAGCGCTGATATGCGTCTGACAAACAGCGTCGGTATTTCATATTATCCATCCATTGCGGTGAATAGCTCCTTGATCCATGTTGTCTGGTACGATAACCGCGGAGGAAACAATTATCATATTTATTACAAACATTCTACCGATAACGGAGTAAGCTGGGGACCGGATACACATTTGTCGGATACAAACAGTAATTCGGCTGACCCTTGTATATCTGTATCAGGTTCATTAATAAATGTTGTTTGGGAAGACAATCGCGATGGCAACATTGAAGTATATTACAAGCGCTCAACTGACGGAGGCTCAACCTGGGGCGCCGACGCCCGGCTGACCAATAATACCGCAGACTCACGCCACCCTTCTGTTGCTTCCTCAGGTTCAATTGTACATATTGTTTGGGATGATAACCGCGACGGCTACCAGCAATTATATTACAAACGTTCCACTGATGGAGGCGCGACCTGGAGCGCAGATACACGAATTACCAACACACCGCCATTTTCGGCGTACCCGTCAGTATCGCTTTCAGGAACCGCGGTGCATATTGTATGGCAGGACTCGCGAGATGGGAATTTAGAGATTTATTATAAACGCGACCCAACAGGCAATCCTGCAGGAATTATTAATATAGGCTCAGTAATACCCAAAGCGTTTTCTCTTTCGCAAAACTATCCCAATCCGTTTAATCCATCAACTAAAATACAGTTTGCTGTTCCTAAATCTTCTTTTGTGAAGATGGTTGTTTATGATATATCCGGAAAAGAAATAGAGACACTGGTGAACCAAAACCTGAATGCAGGTGAATTTATTGTTGATTGGGGAGCTTCAAATTATTCAAGCGGAGTGTATTTATACAAAATTACGGCAGGTAGTTTCACGGATACAAAGAAAATGATTTTAATAAAATAACCGGGCAAGCGCCCCAAAAAAACAAAAAAATGAAATTAATATTATCAGCAATTTTTTTAATTACACTTTCTTTCCAAACTTCCTTTGCACAGTGGACGGCGGATACAAACGTTATTGGCCGTACGTCCGAAAATGCAATAACAGTGAGCGGAAATAACATATTCACCGGTACATTTGACCGGGGCGTATATTTATCTACCGATAACGGCGCAAGCTGGTCTCAAACATCGTTAAATCAACACTATATTTTTTCGTTAGCCGCAAATGGAAATTATATTTATGCCGGAACTTACGCCAGCGGGTCATATATGTCAACCAACAGCGGCGCTACATGGACCCAATCATCATTAACAAGTCCATATGTTGTTTCGCTGGCTGTAAGCGGAAACCATGTATATGCAGGGGTTTATTATGACGGTTTATATATGTCGACAAATAACGGTCAAACCTGGAACCAGACCGCTATAAATACCGGCGATGTCTATTCAGTGGCAGTGAACGGAAATTTCGTCTACGCCGGAACTTATATGCATGGCGTTTATATTTCTTCGGATAACGGCGCTACATGGAATCAAACATCATTGAACAATCAAACCATCCAGTCATTATTTGTAAACGGAAACAATATCTATGCCGGAACTTATTTCAGCGCAGGTATATATTTATCTACAGATAACGGCGCCACATGGAACCCGAGTACTATCGTAAATCGCAGTTTCTATTCGTTTGCAATGAGCGGAAATAACATTTTTGCGGGATCTGATGGATATGGAGTGTATGTATCTACAAACAACGGTATAGACTGGACACAAAGGAACGAGGGATTAGTAGGCATGGAAAGAGTCTATGGTTTATGTATATTAAATAATTACATTTTTGCCGCAACTGATTACAGCGAGTACAGAAGAGGTATTAATGAGTTTATAGGAATTAA
>Ga0265316_10001727_pt1 | contig 23179 bp, 18 predicted proteins | sample 4522metaG_FD_202092 | JGI IMG/M metagenome (GOLD analysis project Ga0265316, IMG submission 202092) | Rhizosphere microbial communities from Carex aquatilis grown in University of Washington, Seatle, WA, United States - 4-5-22 metaG | ecosystem: Host-associated > Plants > Roots > Rhizosphere >... | reverse complement strand
CCAGTTTCAGTCGAATGTCCTTTTTGCTCTGGTCCAGGATTTCAGGAAGCAGCTTTTCGAAATCCTTCTGGATATTTGCGTGGTTCTGGTTTGTCGGGATGCAAATATCTGCAGCGACGCATTTACCGTTCTTGTCGAATTCGTATTCGTGGAACAGTATCCCGCGAGGCGCCTCGACGCATCCTGCGCCTTTGCCTGCTTTGGGTGAGGATGTAACTTTTTCCGTCTTCAGGCCTTTGGTCAGCAACTGGTCGATAATTTCGATGCTTGTTTCAACGACGTGGAAGCATTCGACAAGCTGGGCGACAGTATTCATAAACGGGTTGCAGCAGCCCTTTTGGAGTCCGAATGTTTTCGCGGCGTCTTTGGCCATCGGGCTAAGCAATTCGGCGTTATTGTTGAATCTTGCCAGTGCGCCGACCGCGTATGCATCACGGTGCCACTTTGCCCATTTTGCCGTCGATTGCTCAACCATATATTCGTTTGTGACGTCGTGCCATTTCTCAATGGGCACAACCGCGTCTTTGTTGTCGTTGGATGTTATGCCGCCGTGATAGAAGGTATATGTCGGTGGGGTGGTCTGCTTGAGCGATACATATTCGGTGGGGCGTTCAAATTTGGGAACGTTTGCCGCGACACTTAAAACCACCCCGGCGATTTTTTTGAGGTCGGGCACAGCATCCTTGAGCGTCTGCTGCAACTCACGCAATTGTTTTTCAGTTGGTATTCGGGTCAATCCGCCGGGGATGAGTGTTACCGGGTGAGTCGTTCTGCCCGCGATGAGGTCGGACCATGTATTTGCGATTCTATGTGCCTTGACAATTGTTTTTACGGCGTCCGTTGCCCGTGCGACCAGAGGCACAACGGATGGCGTGCCGAAGAAATCCGGTGCAGCTAAGTATCCTACGTGCAGGACATGGCTTTGCAGCTGTTCGGAGTAATGCATCAGTATCCGGAGCTTATCCGCCTGTTCGGAGACCTTGATACCCAGCGCGGATTCCACCGCCTTGGTCGCGGCCAGAGAATGCGTGATTGAGCATATCCCGCAGATTCGCGAGACGATTAACTGAATGTCCTGGTAGCTGTGGCCGCGGACCATCGCCTCGAAGAATCGCGGCGCCTCGGGCACCTGCCACTGGAGCTTTTCGATTTTGCCGTTTTTTACGTTTACGACTATGTTGCCGTGTCCTTCGACGCGGGTTATATGATGAACGTTGATATCGAGATTGTTATGCATTTGTTGGCCCCTGACCGATTCCAAAAAGAGTCATCTTTGCCTTGAGCGCATCGACGCTCAAACCATATCGTTCAATAACATCCTTTGCTCCATTGACGTTGGGATTATCGATGTAGCCGCGACAGCCGAAGCACCTGAAGCCCGATGACGGGCATCTTGCGCCGCAGCCGGCCCTGATAACAGGCCCTAAGCAAACCTGCCCATAGTCCCAAAGACAAGGATTGCCTTTCGATTTGCATTCCACACATACGGGCCATTCGGGTATCTCAGGTTTTTTGCCCATAAGCAGGCAGCGAATCACGTATGTGAATTCTTTTCTGTCTATTGGGCAACCGTGGATTTTGTAATCTACCTTGACCACCTCATCCACCGCTTTTGTCGGCATGGTTTCAAGATGGGGCATATCGGCCGACTTGCCGTAAACGCACTTTTTAACGTCGCTTGTCTCAAAATTGTTCTTGAGCTTGTTGATTCCGCCGATTGTGGCGCAGGCGCCAAGAGCGATTAGCGTTTTTGCCCTTGTCCTGATAATCTCTAATCGTTTCTCGTCTTCGGGCCTGGTAATTGAACCTTCGATTATGGCTATGTCGTATTCGTGACTTTGCTCGCTCATCGCCTCTCGCCATTCGACCACTTCGACGTTATCGATGAGGTCAAGCAGCTCCTCTTCGAGATTGACGATTTGCAGCTGGCATCCTTCGCAGCAGGCGAAGTCGAAAATCGCTACTCTTGGTCTATCCATATCAGATTGCCTCCGGGGCTATACGCAGGTCGGAATAACGGAATACCGGCCCGTCTATACAGGCGTAATAGTTGTTAATCTGGCAGTGCCCGCACTTGCCTACGCCGCATTTCATTTTTCTTTCGAGGTTCAGGAATATTCTTTCTCTGGGCACTTCCGCTTCCTGCAGGGCCATCAGCACGAATTTATACATTACCGGCGGCCCGCAGATAAACACAAGCGCCGACTCAAGCTCTTTTTCAATTTTGGGAATAAGAGTGGTAACGACGCCGACGTTGCCGAGCCAGCAGTCGTCGGCCTGGTCAACCGTTTCCATAAAGCGTATGTCGTTCCTGTGTGACCAGCCGTCAATTTCCGAATGGAAGAACCTTTGCGCCATACATTTTGTTCCGAGCAGGACCGCAAGCTCTTTATAGTCGGCGCGGTTGTCGAGGATGTAGTTGATAAATGACCGCTGGGGCACAAGCCCGATGCCGCCGCATATGAATATGACGTTTTTGCCCTTCGCCTCTTCGACCGGGTATGTGCCTTTTCCAAGGGGCCCGCGTATCCCGATTTTGTCGCCTATTCTAAGCCGGTGAATCGCGTTGGTAACATTGCCTATTCTGCGGACGACAAGCTCGAAGTAGCCCTTTTGCGTGGGCGATGATGAGATTGTAATCGGCACCTCACCTATGCCCGCGATTGACACCTCGACAAACTGGCCCGGAATGAAGTCAAACGGCTCGCTGTCATCGATTGAAAGCCGAAGATACATCTCGGTCGGGTTCATCAGCCGCTTCTTTTCGAGTGTCGCCAGCCGCGGCAGATAAATGTCTTTTTCAACAGCACAACGTTCACACATTATTAACGCTCCTATATTTTATGTCGAAATAGCTCGACTTGAATTACTTTATTCCCAAATCGTCAACTAACCTGTTATAAACATTGACCGGGTTTGCGATATCCGGCAGGCACGCGCCCACGCATCGCCCGCACCCGACGCAGGACATTAGCTGACTGCTTATTTTTTCGGGCACGTATTTGCATTTTCGATACAGGCGGTGCCTGAAACGGTCTGCTCGTTTCTTCCTGAATTCGTGCTCGCCCGCGACTTTTGTGAAACCATCGAGCATACATCCGTCCCAGGCCCGCTGTCTTTTGCCCGATATGAAGTCCCAGTTTACGTCGTCCTGCACGTTGAAGCAGTAGCAGGTCGGGCAGACAAGGTTGCAGGAGCCGCAGCTAAAGCAGGTCTTTGCCTTTTCTTCCCAGACGGGATGGTCATAAGCCCCTTCGAGCAGTTTGGGCAGATAGGATGCCTCGCATTTCAGTTTGTGATTATTAAGCCGTTTTTCGTTTTCTGCCTGTATTTTATGCCTTGCCTGAAGGTCTTTTTCGCTTGAAGCCGTCGCGTCCTTTGCTTTGGCGATAAGGTTATCGCCTTTCTTTGAGCCGCTTTCCATAACAAACGCGTTGCCTATATCGGTAAGCAGAACATCAAAACCATCCTTGACAGTTGCTGTGCCCATCGAGGAGGCAAATACGTTTTTGGATGGTGAAATCACGTCGCATACGACTATTGTTGCGTTATGACGTCTTTTCATATAGTGGGTATCGAAGTTGTCCTGGGTGAAAAGCTTGTCAAGCTGATTTAACGCCACCATATCGTAAGGATGAACGCCCAGAAGGACAAAGGCGGTATCATCGTAAACCGACTTGTAGCCGTCGCCGACTTCAAAAGTCAGTAGCGTTTCGACGGGCGGCAGGAAGTACTTCTTCGGCGGCTGAAGCGTTACGTCGTAATCCAGTCGAAGCTGGTCGGCGGATTCGAGCTGCTCAAAATCGAAGCGGTCGCCCTTGACGCAGACGCCGATGACCCGCTGCTGCTTTATAATTTCATCCACAAACCGCCTGAAAGCGTTTTTGTCGATTGTTACTGTTTTCATTTTACGCCTCTGTTAAAAATGTTCTCAAACGTTATTTGGCAAAACCCGGACGCCTATATTTTCATATATAATAGGGCAGACGGGCAAGGTCCGTCGCTATATCTATTGTTATCACCTTTATTTTTTTGGGGACGATAATTCTTCGCGGGGAGAAATTCAATATTCCCTTTATGCCCGCTCCCACCAGCGCATCCGCCACATCCTGCGCTGCCTGTTCGGGCACAGCTATAATAGCCATGTCCACCTGTCTGTCGCCCAGCGTATCGAGCATCGAGATGCTTTCAATCGCGACATCGTTCATCTTGCGGCCGATTTTGGCGGGGTCATTATCAAAGGCAGCGGTAATTTGAAAACCGTATGTTCCAAAACCTGTGTATGCCATTATGGCCGAACCTAGGTTGCCGACTCCCACCAGGGCGGTTTTTCGCGTCGTATCGAGCTTTAATATCTTTTTGATTTGCTTGGCGAGGTTTTCAATGTCGTAACCGACGCCGCGTGTGCCGAAATCGCCGAAGTATGAGAAATCCTTCCTTATCTGCCAGGGATTCACGCTGACAAAATCCGCCAGTTTGCTGCTGGAAACGTTGCTGAGTCCCTGCCTTGACATAAGGGCCAGCCCCCGCAGGTAAACCGGCAGGCGACGAACCGTCTCGTTTGGTATCTTGCTGTATCTCACAATATATATTATGCCTAATTAGTGCTTGTGAACACAATCACAAAGTCGCATAAGAGCCAATTTACAAAATTAACCATAGGCCTGTCAAGAAATTACGCCGTGATTGGCAAAAAAAGTGCATTTTCTCTTTGTGCTCTGTTTAAAAATGCTGAAAAAGCGGGTTTCTGTTTTCTGCGAAGGGAATCTGTCCGGCGCAGTCGATACAATCGTTAAATATATCACGTTTTATTGTGTTGGATTGTTAAATACGCATTTTTATATCGCTATGCCCATTCCTATACTATATGAGGAGAGGCGATTGTCCGATATAAGGTTGAATCTTATCAGAGTACCACGGAGGTAAAATGATGAAAGCCGTTAGCGAAACATCGAGAGCCAAATGGTGGGAATGGTTTGTTGTGGGCGTATTATTCGCGACGGCTATCGTCTGTGCCCATATCGCTTAATAATCCTGCTGTTTCATTTCTCTGCCAAATAAGTGAACCGAACGGTTTGAAGATAACTGCGGGCCAAATCTATAGCGAAAACTTTAATGGGCAGGGTGAGAGTTGAACTCACGACACGTGGATTTTCAGTCCACTGCTCTACCACCTGAGCTACCTACCCGGTAAACCCAAATTATAACCGTTTGTTTCACTGATTTAAACTGAAATTTTACCATCGAGACGCTAAAACTCAAAGTATTTTAACCGCAGATTTCACCTGCCAAGGATAGGTGCAAGTCAGTGTTTTTTTAAGTTGGTGCTGTTCAGTGTCTTTAAAATAAAACTGCCGCGAGGCCCTTCTATCTCGCGGCAGTAAATTTTATACCTGCGTTCTCCGCGTGTTCCGCGGTAAAACGTTTTTAGTCAGAGAAGTTATACACGTCGTCGCTTGTTCCGTATAAGCCATCCCAGCCGGCGGACAAGAGGATATATGTATCCTCGTTGTGGGGCCTTGGGGTGGAAGTAACCTTTGTATTAGTGATTGCCTTGTAGAAAATTTTGACGTTTTCGGGCAAATACATTGGTTGGGCAGTTGTGTAGGCATTTTCCCAGGGGCAGCCAAGCCCTGTAATCGCATAGTTGTCGTCAAAGTTATAAATGCTGGGATTGGGGACGCCGCTATATGGAGTTACACTTGGATCAAAGCAGGGGTCATGGACCAGTTTTGTTGAGTCGGCTTTGTAATAAAGGACGGGCATACCAAGTTTTTTGCCATCGCAGTGAGAAGGGGTTCGCAGAAACGCATCGGTAATCACGGAATTCGGATACAAGGTTGGAGATGATGATGAAGTTGTGTCCGTAGTGGCCGTAAATGGTGTTTGGCTGTAGTAACTTTTACCAGTGGAAGCTGTATTGTACCAAGAGTACAAATCTTTAAGACGTGCGGCTTTTATGCTGTCGGAATCAAGGTATTTGGTTCTTTCCCGCAGATTTGTCATTAAAGCGGGAGTGCTGCTAACGGCAGTAGTGCTTGTTTGAAGGCACAGGTCGAAAGGATAAAGGCTTGTTTTGGCCTGGAAGGTAGATGAAGGGTCAAATCCCATACCGTCCTGACCTACCAATGCTTCGCAGAGTCGCATTGCGCCGCAGTAACCGGCGGGTGTTGCATTGGTATCTACCGGTCCTGAATCCGGGTATGTTTCCTGGTGGTCGTTGCGATAAAGTTCGAGTCCTTTGGTGATATCGTTGAACTGGGCCCTCTGGACTACTACCCTGGCGTATCTGCGGGTCCGTTGCAGGCCCGGCATAAGGACGCTCATCAGGATAATGATAATGCTCATTACCGTGAGCAACTCGACAATGGTAAACCCTTTTGATTTTTTAGAGGTCATTTGGTTCTCCTTAACAGTTTAAATATCATAACGTTAAGTGCAGGAACAATACTTCCGACACATAGCCAGTATAGTTTATAGGACGCACTTTGTCAATCTTTTTGGGCGTTAAATAACGTCCCAAAGATTGGTTCCTTCAATTCGGGGGTGCTTGTCAGGATGATGTTCTAAAATTTTTCGGCATCATGGAGTGCCAGCCGTTGTGAAAACTCGCGCCACGCCAGCATCGAGCGTCTGAGATTTTCGCGGATGTCGCCGCTTAATCCGTATCCCTGTAACCCTATGGGGCCTTTGAAGCCGACCTGCTTAAGCGATTGCAGTAACGAGCAAACGTCATAGGTCCCTTTATCCAGTGTTTCTATTGACCCGGCTTCGGTTGTGCCGTTTATCGTTACGATAAGCAGGTAGGGTGACGCTTTAGCCAGGATGGTTTGCAGATTCGCAGGTTTGTCGGTTTTTAGCCAGTGATAGAGGTTAAAAATGACGCCGACGTTGCGCCTGTTGCTTTTTTCCGCGAGGCGAACGGCATCCTCGACTTTCTCAAGCCAGAAGTTCTCATGCGGATACAGGGCGACCGCGATATCGTTCTTATTCGCGATGTCGGCTATCCGGCTGATTATCGCGACGGCCTGCTCATCGCCGCTGGCCGATGATTTTTGTTGAACATCGCTGGTCATTGCCAACCATATCGTTGTTTTGCGGCCTGCCAGTGCCCTTATGCTGTTCTCAATCGATGCCATATATTTTTCAGGAGGGTCTTCGAGTTTTATCGCGAAATACACCCCGAACATTTTGAGGTTTGATTTATCAAGCTCGCCAAGCATTTCAGCAATGCCTGCTGTGCCCTGCGCGGGATTTCCTTCCCAGTATCCTATCCCTGCGTATCCCAGCTCTTTAAGCATTTCAACCTGGGCCTGGGCGGATTTGTGCGTTTCATCAATCGTGCCCGTATCCATCGCGAAAAACGGGTTCGTCAATCCCGTCTTGTCAAAATCGAGAGGAACGACCCATATATTTCTAAATGCCACCGGCCCGTGGTCGCCCTGAAGGACAAGCGGCCCTTTGGCCAGGTCGTTGGGTTTTAAACTGCCCCTGGTGGGGCCGGTCAGTTCCACGTCTTTTTGTATAAGCGTTCCATTTTGCCATATTCTTATTACTTTTGCGTTTGCTATTTTTTTCCCTTCGCTGTCGAACCTGGCTGCGCGAAAGGTAATATCGAAGGTTTGCCACTGTCCGGGCGGGCGTGAGGCGTTCACTAAAGCCGAATGGCCATCGTATGATTTTACGAGCCGGGTTTCATCCCAGCGAGGGTATATCCCGCCGCATTCGCCGCCTGGATACGGGATGGCGTCGTCGGTCCAGCTGTCTAATATCTGGATTTCGTATTGGCCCTGGATGTACACGCCGGAATTCGAGTTTTTCGGTATCACAAACTCAACGTGTATCCTCGCGTCGCCGAATTCTTCTATGCTCACAAGCGGGGGGCTTTTGGCTTTTCTGCCATTGACTATTGTTCCTGTGCCTTCTCTGGTCGATAACAGATTTTCGTTGCGTGGATGCTCAAAGGCGTCCCCGACGACGTTCCATTCGCCATTTTGCTGCCATGCCGATAAGTTGGTCAGGGCAATTTTCTCGGCTGCTCCGCTTGTGCCGCAAACAAGGGCCAGCCCTATCGCTATCACTGTGATGATTTTAGTCATCTTTATCATTCAACTTTTCCAATCAGGTTCCTGACGGCGACTATCCCGTGGCTGTTACAATATTTGTGAATTCCGTCGATAATTTTCACGGCACAATTCGGCTCAACGAAATTCGATGTCCCGACTGCGACGGCAGTTGCGCCCGCCAGGATAAATTCAATCGCGTCCGAGGCGGTCCTTATCCCGCCCATACCCAGAATCGGTATTTGCGTTCCTTTTGTTACTTCGTTAAAGACCTTGTTGACCATATAGATGGCAATCGGCTTTATCGCCGGGCCGGACAGACCTCCCGTGCGGTTCGCAAGCACGGGCTTGCGTGTTTCAATATCTATGACCATAGCGGTAAAGGTATTGATTAAGCTAAGCGCATCGGCTCCGCCTTCGACGGCTGCCTTTGCGGTTACTGCTATATCAGTAACGCTGGGCGTGAGCTTGACCATCAGTATTTTACTCCCGCAGGCCGATTTGACAGCCGAAGTGATTTCTTTGACCAAGGCCGGCTCTGTCCCAAAGGTGATTCCGCCTTGTTTGACATTTGGGCAACTGATATTAAGCTCGAAACCCGCTATCGCTTTCTGCTCGCAAAGCCGTTGCGCTACAGCGACGTAATCCTCGATTGTCTCGCCCGCGATATTCACAAATACCGCGCAGGACATTTTTTCAATTGCCGGCATTTTTTCAGCGATAAATTCATCGACGCCGATGTTGGCGAGTCCTATGGCGTTGAGCATACCGCTGTCGGTTTCGACTATCCTCGGCGTCGGGTTTCCCTGCCGGGGTTTTATTGTGACGCTTTTGGTAATAAACCCGCCGAGTTTGCTGACGTCCATAAAATCACCCAGCTCGTCGGCGTAGCCGCACGTTCCCGAGGCCGTCCACACGGGATTAGCCGTTTTCAAACCCGCGAACTCAACCGATATATCAATCTGATTTTCCATTGTGCCTCCGCATTATATTTAGGGACTATATTCTACTGCCCAAAAGGATATAATACAATCATTTGAATTGGTATCATTACTAACCTTATGAATATGACGAATAGAAAAGGCAAGGTTTATCTGGTTGGCGCCGGGCCTGGTCGGCCGGACCTGATTACGGTCCGCGGACTGGAATTACTCAAATGCGCCGACTGCATTATTTACGACAAGCTTGCTAATCCGGGCCTTTTGAATTACGCCCGTCCGGATGCCGAGCTGCTTGCCGTTCCCAAACGCGTAGGACCTGAATCATTCAGGCAGGAGCAGATTAATAACCTGCTCGTCCAAAAAGCCGGCGAGGGTAAAGCCGTTGTTCGTCTCAAAGGGGGCGACCCGTATATTTTCGGCAGGGGGACAGAAGAGGCGGCTGTTCTTGCCGAAGCGGGAATTGATTTTGAGGTCGTGCCCGGCGTTACTGCCGCGCTTGCCGCAAGCTGTTATTCGGGTATTGCCCTTACCGACAGGGCATTTGTGTCCGAAGTGATATTTGTTACGGGCCACGAAGCCGAAGGTAAACAGCAGACCGGCATCGACTGGCAGCTGCTCGCCAGATTCACCGGTACAATCGTCTTTTATATGGGTATGGAAAACCTCGACGATATTACCCGCCGGCTCATCGAAAATGGTATGTCTCCCGAAATGCCGTCTGCTGTTGTTGCCGATGCGACGCTGCCTACGCAAAAATTAGTCAAAGCGACGCTGGCGACAATTGCCGATAGCTGTGCTGAAAATAAAATCACGCCGCCCGCGCTTGTTTTCGTTGGTCCGACCGGAATCGGTGACGCCCGTCTCGAATGGCTGACTAAATTGCCTTTGTTCGGGAAAACCGTAGTGGTTACACGCGACGCCGAAGGCGGCGCAGAGTTTGCAGAAAAAATCGCAGGCAGGATGGCTGTTACCGTTGAAATACCCGTTACCAAAATAAAAACACTTACTGACTCTGGCGACTTTATAAAAACACTCGCCCGGATTCACGCTTATGACTGGATAATCTTCACCAGTTGCAATGGCGTCGAGGTCTTCTTTGCCGCGCTGGCAAAACTGGGCAAAGACGCCCGTGTCTTCGGCTCAGCCCAAATCGCCGCCATAGGCGTCAGGACTGCTGAGACGCTCGCGAGATTCGGCATCAATGCTGATTTTGTCCCCCCGGCATTTACAAGCAAAGACCTTGCAAAGGGGCTTATCGAATTTACGAACCTTCGCGGCAAAAAAGTCCTGCTTTTGCGTTCACTAATTGCCTCCGAGGACCTGCCGCAATTGCTCGAAGCCGTCGGCGCATCGGTGGATACTGTCCCCGTCTATACCCATGAAAAGAACTTATGCGATATGAAATCGCTTTCCGAAAAACCGATTCACTGGCTGACCTTTGCCAGCCCGTTCTCGGCAACTTGCTTTTTTGAACAAGTTGGCCCTGATTTCGTAAAATCCGTAAATACTAAGGTCGCTTCGATAGGCCCGGTTACATCGAAAAAACTTGCCGAGCTTGGCGTAAAGGTTGATGTTGAGGCGTCTGAGCATACTTTCGATGGCTTAATATCTGCTATGGAACAATACGAGTTGCGAACGACTAAATGATAAATATCTCAAAGTTATATTGCGGCCTTGCGGGACAATCCGACCATTTACGTTACGGCAACAGGGATTCCGTTGGTCCCATCGTTGTTTATAATTGCACTTCCCGCTGCAATCTCCGCTGCCTTCACTGCTACGCCGCCTCCGATTCGACACGCCGGGATATCGAGCTTTCCACCGCCCAGGCAAAAAAACTTCTGAATGATGTTCTTGAGGTGAACGCTCCCGTAGTATTGTTCTCCGGCGGCGAGCCGTTTCTTCGTTCCGACTTGTTTGAATTGCTCGCCGAGGCCAAACGCATTGGCTTGCGAACAGTTATCTCCACCAACGGCACACTTATTGACGGTGACACAGCCAAAAAACTTGCCGAGGCAAACGTCAGCTACGTTGGAATTTCAATCGACGGCCCGGAAGAATTTCACAACCGTTTTCGCCAGACGAGCGGCTGCTTCAAAGCGACTATGACCGGCTTCGAAAACTGCAGAAAAGCGAACCTGAGAATGGGCCTGCGTTTTACAATCAGCAATTCCAATAAAGAGCAGGTCCCCGCCGTATTCGATATCTGCAAAGGCAACGGCGTGAGACGAGTTTGTTTTTATCACCTCATAAGGTCAGGCAGGGGAAAAGATATTGAGTCGCAGGTCGTTTCTTCGACCGATACCCGAAAGGTTATGGATGTTATTTTTGAACGCACCGCTGATTTTGTCGCCAGAGGTCTTCTCGATGAAGTTCTCACTGTCGGTAATCACGCTGACGGACCATATCTGCTTGTAAAAATGCAGCAGCAGGGGAAAAATATCGACCAGCAAAGGCAGCTCCTTTTATCCAATGGCGGCAATCGTATAGGCGAGAAAATTTCCTCAGTCGGCTGGGAGGGTTCCGTTTACGCCGACCAGTTCTGGCGAAATTATCCATTAGGCAATGTCACGCAGAAAACCTTCAAACAAATCTGGACAAATGAAAATGACCCCGTGCTTCAAAAACTGCGCAATAAATCGAAGTTCGCCGACAAACGCTGCCTAAAATGCAAATGGTTCGATTTGTGCAAAGGCAACTTCCGCTTCCTCGGCTCCGACCCCGACATAAAAAACTGGCGATTAGAACCCGATTGTTACCTCACCGACGCCGAAATCGGATTGTAGATAGTCGCGTCCTGCGTCATTACTGTTTTGGGACACTCGATTTTCGTATTGATTCGGTTAGTTGACGTAATTGTCTTTTCAAATCCGGATTAAGCAATGCAACGCTGCCTTTGATAAGGGCTATTGCTATTCCCGTCGGTATGAGCAGGAACAGATAAAGCATGAAATAGGACACCCCCGCGAACATCGGCTTAGGCAGTTCGAATTTGCCCGCCGGAGTGTTTATATCGCAGGAAACGCCCGTTGCGGGAACTATTTTTTGCACTATCGCCGGCGTGTTCGTGTCGTGGATTGAATCGTTAACCATAGTCAGCACCCAGACACCTAAAAATATTGCAAGGACGATAAAAGTTATCGCAATCGCTATTCTGACTGTTGTTACCGAGGATACTTCCTGTTCCGATTGGTCTTCAAACATATTCTTCTCCCGAAATTTATTAAACCAAATTGATTTTTCAATTCTGATTTTACCCGCTATTGTATCGCCCGCATATAATGGGTCAAGATTGGATTGCCTAAAGATACCTGATAAATACTTTGCCTCTGCCCCTGGTTAAGATGGTTACTTATCGATTCAAGCGGCGGTCAGTCATAACAGGTATAAGCGTTGCAAATCCTATTTGGCAGGCGTATAATCGCTGCGTTTTATTGATTTTTATGAGGATTTTTTGCAATGCAGATTCCGGAACAGTTGAAATTGCTCAAACGCGGCACGGCTGAAGTTTTCACCGAGGCCGAATTAGCTGAAAAGCTCGCTAATGCCGCCAAAGACAAACGCCAGCTTCGCGTAAAGCTCGGCCTTGACCCCACAAGCCCAGATATTCATCTTGGCCATACCGTTGTGCTTCGCAAGATGCGCCAGTTCCAGGACATGGGCCACAAAGCTGTGTTGATTATCGGTGACTACACCGCCCGCATTGGCGACCCGACAGGTCAGAACACAACTCGCCCGATGCTTTCGCCTGAGCAAATCGATAAAAACGCGAAAACATATTTCGAGCAGGCGGGCAAAATTCTCGACACGTCATCCGACAAACTTGAGGTTCGGCATAATTCCGAATGGCTTGCGGCTCTTCATCTTGCCGACATAATTAAACTTGCCGGCAATATGACTGTTGCGCGTATGCTTGAGCGAGATACTTTTGAGATTCGTTATAAGAAGGGCGATGCGATAGGCGTCCATGAATTTTTGTATCCGCTTATGCAGGGCTATGATTCGGTTGCTATAAAAAGCGACGTCGAACTTGGCGGCACAGACCAGACCTTCAACAATCTCGTCGGCAGAGACCTTCAGCGAGTAAACAATCAGTCCCCGCAGATTGTTATTACCTGTCCCATCCTCGTCGGTCTGGACGGCAAAGAAAAAATGAGTAAATCGAAGGGCAACTACATAGGCGTTACCGACCAGCCCAAAGATATGTTCGGCAAGGTGATGAGCATCTCCGACGAGATGATGGCAAATTACTTTACGCTGCTTACCGATTTGCCCGCTGAAAGAATTGCCGAGCTGACTAATTCACAGAAGACACATCCCAAAGAGGCGAAAGTTCTTCTTGCAAAGACAATTATCTCGCAGTTTTACGATGCAGCAGCAGCGGATTCGGCTGCGGAGCAGTTTGAAAAGGTTTTTGCCCAGAAGCAACTTCCCGATGAAATGCCTGAGTTTGAATTACCTGCTGAGTCGATTTCAGTTAAGCAATTGCTTATCAACTGCAAACTTGTCGAATCGGGCGGCGATGCTAAGCGTATGTGCGTGCAATCGGCCGTAACAATTGATGGCCAGAAAGTTACTGACCCGAATGCTCAAATCACTCCCGCAAACGGGATGACGATACAGGTCGGTAAACGCAAATTCGCAAAAATTAAAGTAAATTAAACTTCGGCGAAATGAAAGTATCGAGGTTTGGCCAAAAGATAAAACGCAGGTCGGGAATCAGCCAGTTAATGGTTGATATGGGCGAGGGCCTTAAGGCAGGCGTTGATGTCCTGATGCTCGGAGGGGGCAATCCGTCGCATATACCTGAAGTGGACCGGGTCTTTCGACAGTGTATGAGCGGGCTTCTTGCAAAAGAAGGCGCATTCGAAAAAGCGGTCGGGGATTATGACCCGCCTCAGGGCAATAAAGAGTTTATTGAGGCAATCTGCGAATTGCTGCGGGCCGAATGCGGGTGGAACATCAAGCCGGGCAATATCGCTCTTACGGCTGGCAGTCAGTCGGCGTTTTTCATACTCTTCAATATCTTTGCGGGTGAGTTTGAAGACGGTTCAAAAAGGAAAATTTTACTTCCTCTTGCTCCCGAATACACCGGCTACTGTGATGTTGGTTTTACCGACGGCTTGTTTGTGGCGAACAAGCCCGATATCGAACACATCGATGAGCACATCTTCAAATATCACGTCGATTTTGACCGGCTTAACGTGGGTGAGGATATTGGCGCGATTTGCATTTCAAGGCCTACGAACCCCACAGCAAATGTTCTGACCGACGCTGAAGTTGCCAAGCTCGATTCACTTGCCCGGGCAAATGACATCCCGCTGATTATCGACAACGCATACGGTTCGCCTTTCCCAAACATAATTTTTACCGAAGCCAAGCCGCTCTGGAATGAAAATACGATTGTGTGTATGAGCTTGTCGAAGTTCGGTCTGCCTGCGACGCGGACGGGTATTGTCATCACTCGCGAAGAAATTATCGAAATGGTCTCGGAGATGAACGCGGTGATGAGCTTGAGCACGGCCAGTATCGGCACGGCGATTGGAACCGAGCTTGTGCGGACGGGCGAGCTGGTTCGGCTAAGTAAAGAAGTGATAAGACCCTATTATCAGGACAAGGCAAAATGGGCGGTTGCTAAAATTTGCGGGCTGCTCGACGGAATTGATTTTCATATTCACAAGCCCGAAGGGGCGTTCTTCTTATGGCTCTGGCTGCCCGGATTAAAAATTACCGATGCTGAATTATATCGGCGGTTGAAAAAACGCGGTGTTCTAATAGTTCCCGGTCATTACTTTTTCCCCGGACTCGAAGACGACTGGGAGTACAAACAGCAGTGCATCCGCATAAGCTATGCCCAGGATGTTGATAAGGTCGAAGCGGGCCTGAAAATAATAGCCGAAGAAATCAGGATTGCGCATAAATAAGCGCAGCCGGAATCATCTGATATCTCCCCTGAAGCGATAATTCTAAAACTCACGGCTTTTGCTATTAAATTTTGTCCCGAAATAGCTGAACAGATAGCCCAGGACAAACGTCATCACCGTGCCTGCCACTATCAGCCAGCTCCATGCCAGTTTGATGTATCCGCCATGAGACAGCAGCAAAAGGGCCGTCATAGATAATGCACTGATAATCATTGCTACTGCATTACCGATATTGGCTTTGCGTTTTGTTAATACGCCCAGCAGGAAAATGCCAAGCGTTGCGCCGCCCGTCAAAGACATTATTTCAAAAGCAAACCAGAGGACGTTCTTCACCGGCTGGCACGCGAAAGCGATAATAGCCAGTATCAGGCCGAATGTAACCACTCCAATTCGTGAAACGAACAGATAATGGCCATCTGTTGCGGACTTCTTAATCAGTGGGCGATAAATATCCGTTACAAACGACGAGGACAGTGAGCTTAACGGCGAATCAATGCTGGCCAATACGATCGCCGAGAGCATCAGCCCTTTTAATCCGATGGGAAGAGAATATGTTACGAAGTGGGAGAAGACCTCCTTGGTTTTTTCGGGTGCGGGCACGCCCGGGTTCTGCTTGTAGAAAACATAAAGCAGTGTCCCGATTCCCAGGTACAGACATAGAATGGGCAGACCTACCAGTATAGTAGAAATAATTGTCTTCTGACTTGCCCTGCGGGTTTTCACGGTGAGCAATCGTTGCATCAATTCCTGGTCGGTTCCGAATATGGCCAGGCCTATGAAAAACGCGTTGGCGGTGCCAGCCCAGAAGGTTGTCGGGTTATTGAGGTCAAAATCGAATTTGAAGATACTCAGCCGGCCGGCCTCATTGGCGATGTGCCATGCGGATGACAGGCCGCCCTGAATTTTAAGCAAAAGAAAAACAAATAACACACCGCCCGCCAAAAAGAAAACCAGAGTTTGATATGCTCCTGCCCAAACCACCGCCTTTATCCCGCCGAACGCAATGAAGGCGATACTTACCATCGTAAACACTAATAGCGTCGTCGCCAAAGGCCAGCCCAGGATTATCCCTACCCCCAGACACGCAGCGTATAATCTGACGCCGGATGCTATCAAGCGTGTGATAAAAAAGAAAATCGAGCCGGCATACTGCGTCTGGGGTCCGAAACGATGCCTGAGAAACTCGTAGATGCTCGTGCAGTTGTACTGGTAAAATACCGGGATGAACAGAAACGCCACCATAATTCTTGCGGCTGCTGAACCGATAAAAAATTGAAGATACTGCCAGTTTTCGCTGTAAGCGGTCGCGGGTACGCCGATAATCGTCAACGCGCTTACTTCCGTCGCGACAAAAGACAGGCACGCCATTATCGAGGGGACTTTTCGTCCGCCGATAAAATAATCTTTGGTATCTTTTTCTTCGCGTCCGAAGATATAGGAAATAACAAAAAGAAGGATAATCGCCAGGCCTACCTCTATTAAATCAATCAGACCAAGTGTTCCTGAGATTTGGTGCACTGTAAGAAATTCGCTCATACGCCTTCCTTAATGGCTTTCCTTAACGACTGTTTGTATTCGTTGAGTATGACAAGGGCCTGTTGCAGATTAACTTTGCGAAAGTGCATTACGATTGCGGTTTTGACTTTTCCATCGGCACGTCTAAGCAATTTAACAGCTTTCGCGCGGGAAAGTCCCGTTAGTTGAACGACGATTCTTTGAGACCTGTCGCGCAGTTTCTGATTTGTCGCGTTGAGGTCAACCATTAAATTCCCGTACACCTTGCCTATTTTTATCATCGCGGCTGTTGTTAGTATATTGAGCACGAGTTTGGTTGCGGTTCCTGCCTTCATTCTTGTTGAGCCGGTAATAATCTCCGGGCCGACAACCGGATTGATAATGATTTTTGCCGGGATATCCCTGATGCCTTTGGCCGAGCAGGTAATAAAGATTGTGCCTGCCCCGATTTGCATTGTCTGTTTCAGTGCGCCTCGCACGTAAGGGGTCAAGCCGCAGGCGGCAATTCCGACGACTGTGTCTCTGTTGGAAACTCCGCGTTTAATTATCGCTTTGGCTCCCTCATTCGCTTTATCCTCGGCTCCCTCGACTGACCGAACAAGTGCGCGTTTGCCTCCCGCGATAATTCCCTGCACTAACGTCGGCCTGACGCCGAAAGTAGGGGGGCATTCCGAGGCGTCGAGAACGCCCAGCCGGCCGCTTGTCCCCGCGCCGACGTAAAATAATCGGCCACCTTTGCGGAAATGCTCGACTATCACATCGACTGCGTCGGCTATTTTTTTGCGTTTTTTGCCGACGGCTTTCGCAACCAGCATATCTTCGCTGTTGATTAGCTCGACTATTCCCAGTGTTGATAGCCGGTCGATATTTTTACTTCTCGGATTGCTGTGCTCCGTCGTCGGAAGTGGTCTGTGCTTTTTCATTATGCGGGTATAATCTTTCCTAAAACCAATGGTTGTGTTGCTCCCGTTGCGCCGGGAACGTTGTTTGGCTCGCCTTTAATTGTCGCATACGCGAGAATCGCGAATGAAATCGCCTCTTTGGCGTCGCAACTGATTCCAAAATCATCGCTTGTCAAAATTTTGCTTTTGCCAAGACCCTGCCGCAGCATTTTGACCAAGGTCAAGTTATGTGCGCCGCCTCCGCACAATATTACTTCATCAGGCATTCGGGGCAGGAAATTTCGATACGCCCGGACGATGCTCTCGGCGGTAAACGCGGTAACAGTCGCTATAATGTCTTCGGCTGGTATCGATTTTTTCTTCATCTTTCGGTATAACGCGTCGCAATACCTGCCGCCGAATTCCTCTCTGCCCGTTGATTTTGGCGGACGCAGGCCCAAAAACGGATGTTTGAGCAAACAATCGAGGATTGTTTTGTCGATTGTGCCTCGTGCCGCAATTTTGCCTCCGCGGTCAAACTTTTGTTTGCCTTTGCTTATTATTGAAACGATGCCGTCTATTATCATATTGCCTGGGCCTGTATCAAAGGCGATTATATCGCCTGTTCGGCAGCCCGCAGGCAGGCAGGTAACATTTGCGATGCCTCCGATATTCTGGATGGCTCGATTGCGACGTTTATCGCGAAACAGAAAATAATCCGCAAATGGCACTAACGGCGCACCTTGTCCGCCGGTGGCCATGTCTCTGGGCCGGAAATCCGCCACCGTTGTTATGCCTGTTCGCTGGGCGATTATCGATGGTTCGCCTATTTGCAGGGTTGCCCGAACGGTCTTTTTGCCGAAACGCCTGCCTTTGGGATTATGATAAATGGTCTGGCCGTGAGAACCAATCAAATCGATCGTATCGAGACCGATACCGCTTTTTTTACATAACCTGAAAACCGATTCGGCGAAGACCTCGCCAAGCACAAAATTAAAATGACAAACATCGGCTACGTTGCACGATTCCTTCCCACAGAGTTGAAGTATGTCCCGGCGTAACGTCGCGGAATAAGGAAATGTTTCAAACGCCTGCACACTCACTTTTTCATTATCGATAGCAATAATCGCAACATCAACGCCGTCAACAGACGTGCCCGACATCAAACCTGCGACACACATTCTCGATTTTTGTGAAAGCTCAGCTATTCGGCTCTTTGTTTTCATCACAATCTCTTTTTCAACTCATCTTCGGCGAGATTAAATAATCGCATATTATCATTCAGCCGGGAAAGCTTGTTGCGTGCCAGCCATAGTTCTTTGAAAGTTGTCCCGATATCATGCATTTGCTTGCGCAACTGCCGCAACTCGTTTTTTTTCACGTTTTGTCCCGTTCGCAGCGCTCTTGCTGCCAATACTCTTTTGCTCGCCAAACAATCCATTAGGGTGGCTAACTTTAATTCCCTTAACGCTAATTGCTCAAATTTCCCCATTGATTTTATATCTGCTGGCCAAAGGTTATCGTCGGACAGCTCTGCGGTTATTTGATGCAGACCTTCCTTGCTCATCAAATCAATTGCGCTGCATTCTATTGTTTTGTCGCACAGCATCGGCTCAAAAAATGATTGAAACAGCAATGATTTATTCGGTGAAGTTTTGCCACAGGTTATATAGGTGCTGCCAAGCAACTTTATCGCCTTGGCCATACGATTGTCTTTCTGGCCGAAAGCGTGACAACAGAAATTTTCGGTGAACCTGGCGTTATCAACGGCTTTGCCGTTCCACGCGTTGGCGGCCCCGTGTGCGAAACTATGCAAACTGATTCCCAGGAAATTACGATGTCCCTGGTCGCCCCAGTCCGTATTCAGCAGTCCTTCCGCGTGATATTTGCGGCCCGCAGCGGCAAAATTAGTTACGTTACCCATCGAGTTGGGTAGGCGTGTTCCGTGCGTCAGCCAGCCGCTTGTTCCCGGACAAACCATAAACGATTGCCCCGAATTTGCGATTTTTCTGGTTCTTGTGATGTTTGCCCCGTTTTGTTCATACTCCCAGTTAAGCAGGACTATATCTTGCGGCAATTTGCCTAACAATTCCGGATGGTTCAATATAATGTCCGCCCAGGCGTTCATTCGCTTGCCGTGCTTTTCACAAAGACAATGAATCTTCAGGAGGAAATCGAGGTAAACCTGTCCTGTTCCGATGCGAAGTGTTTTTTTCTCGCTGCGACCCTTTCCAAGCTCCCATGTCTCGTCACAGCAAACGTTGAAATCCTCCGCCTCAAAAAGCGGCACAAATTCGCCGTAAAGTTCCGCGACAAGCTTGATTGCGTCCGGGTCGATGGGGCAAAGGGTTGTGCCTCCCGGAAAACCGCGAAACCCCGCCTTTTCACCTAAGTGTCTGTATTTCGGCAAAGACAGGATTTTCTCAAAATGCCCGAAACTCGCAAGCGAGCCGACTAATCGAATATGGTGCTTTTTACAATGTTCCTGTAAAGAAAGGATTTCCTCCGGCGTAAACGGGCTGTAACCTCTGCCGATTTCAGGATGCTTCTTAAAAGTGAATACGTTTTCAACGTAAAGCTGTATTTCGTTTATTTTCCAGTGTGAAAGCCACGTGGCCAGCTCTTTGAGCGTATCAAGTTTGGGTACTTTCCCCCTTGAACAATCGAGATATACGCCTCGCCTGCGAAAATCCGGCTCATCTTCTATTTTGCACAAGGGCAGGACCTTCCCATATATCGCAACTATCTCGCGCAATGTTTGCAGGGCGTAATATGCGCCTGCATCCGTTTTAGCGTGGATTTCGATGCCTGTCTGAGTAATTGTTAAACGGTATGCCTCGCTATTGGTGATGTTTTTATCGCGATATATTCTTAATGCTGCCTGTCGGGAGGAATCGCTGTTTATATTTGCGTTGAGATGATGCTTTGATAAATCACGGGTAAGCTGTTTGAGGCCTATTGCGTCAGCCATATTTGAACATGCAAAGACCGGCTGACCGGGCCAGCGGAAAAACCCTTTCCGAAGACCAATCTTTTTTACCGGAACTACTAACTTGGCAAAATGACCTTCATCCTTGATAGCCATACCGTCAGTATAGCACGACCTGAGCATACGCCGCAAGTTGCCATACCGTCGGCTTGCCAACGGCGTAGTTCGCCGCTCAAATATACATCAGAAAAAAGTCCAGCTTCGCCCCTTAAAGGCTTCGCCGTGACAGTTTTCGTCCGCCGACAAGCGGCGAACGAAGACTGGAGACGAAGGGAATCGAACCCTCATTCCCGCGATGCGACCGCGGTGTGCTCCCGTTACACCACGTCCCCATTATTACTTGCTAAAACTGCCACTTATCATAGCAAACTATATTTTTAACCGGTTCCCGCGTTGTTTGCCTGGAACCTTTCTCGGGATAGCCAAGAGCCATCAGCTCAATTATAGCAATATCTTTTGGAATTGCCAGAATCTGTTTGACCTTTTCGGCGTCAAATGAGCCGATCCAGCAGGTTGCCAGGTCCAGTTCGGTCGCTATAAGGGCGATATGCTCCAGTGCTATTGATACGTCAATCGGAGCAATCTGCTGGCCGCATTTCATCGTATCTTTACAGACGCTGCAGGCGGCGATAATCGCGCCGGCAAGTCCAAACGTTTCCTGATGATTTGTGCAGCCGGCAACCTGCTGCTTTATTTTTTTGTCGGTTACGACAACAAATCGCCAGTCCTGCAGGTTTTTGGCCGATGGCGCCTGCCGGGCCGCCTCAAAAATCTGGTCGAGCTTGTCCTGCTCCACCGGCTTATCAATATAAGTCCTGCACGAGTATCTCTTTTTAATTACCTCAAGCACCGTCATAATGCGTCTCCTAATAATTATTTTCAATATCGGATACGAGTATAAACCATCAAGGATATTGACGCAAGCGTCCGGGAAGAGTATCCTAACCCTAATTGAATCGGGCGGTTAGCTCAGTTGGCCAGAGCGCCTGCCTTACACGCAGGATGTCACAGGTTCAAATCCTGTACCGCCCAGTTCAAAACCTCATTCTTAAAGCAGGAATGAGGTTTTTTGTTTTTATGCAGGTCGAGAACCAGCTCTATTTACTTTCCAGCGGTAAACCAGCGGTAAAGTTCAGTCTCAACTCAGTCAGCAGACAGTGCTCAGTCAGTTCTATTTGAATCTTGTAAGTCGAGTTCTTGAGAGTAAGAGGAAGGGCTAATTAACATGTGGTTTTGGTTCTGAAGGCTCTGATTTTGAGCGGTGAATCAGCAATTATTTTAACAGATATGATTGGTTCTGTAATCAGCTTTGAGAACTCTGTCCAGCCGAGATTTTTTCCAGCTCTTGAACAGCTTTCTGTTCATTAGCATCAGAACTATGCAAATAATATTTCTGAGTAGTCACAATTGAACTATGTCCCATTAGTTTCATCAGAGTATGGGCTGGCGTTGCAGCATTTGCCAAATTCGTAGCATAAGATTTTCTCAACCCATGCACGGTTAATTTTTCATTCGTCTTGATACCTGCATCTTTACAGCGTCTCTTAAAATCTCTGAGAGTGTTATATTGAATATCCCTGCTAATCCAATCCCTCTGCTCACCTTTTGAGCAAACCTCTCGCCAATCAGATAAAACTTTCTCATATCGCTCTTTTGTCAAGAATACAAAAGGATTACCTTCTTTAGCTGCCTCGTGAAGTTGAGTTAATAAATCTACAACTATTTTGGGCATAGGGACTGACCGCTCTTCATAGTCTTTTACAAAGAATGAAGGCAGGTCATGAGTTGCTGGTCTATTAACGATAACAACTCTATTATGCTCCAAGTCAATGTTTGTGCCATCCCAGAGCAGATTAAGCCCTTCCGAGAGCCTTAGTCCACAGTAATAGAGCATGGCATAAAAAGCCTTATTCCTGATATCGAGAGTTTTTTCAAATAATAGATTAAATTCTTCAGGGTTTATATAATGCCATACTCTTTTTCTGGTTTTTGTAGCTGTGATTGGAGTAAAGATATTTTTTCTGATATAGCCCCAGTCAAAAGCGGTTTTAAATATCTGCTTACAGTTTCTCAAATGACGATTGCGAGTATAATCACTTATCTGTTTACCTTTGCCTTGAAGTTCAGTTTTAGCGAAATCAAGAGAACCAATGAATTTCTCTGCATCTTCCTGTTTTATTTTAGAAATGGCAACTGTAGGACAGAAATGCAAAAGTAACTGCTTTATAGTATTTTTGTAACCGTCAAGAGTGGACTTAGCCAATTTATGCTTTCTGGTTTCGATGAATTTATTGCAGAGGTCGTTAAGAGAGATATCATGCTGGTCACGAGGCATACCTGCATCGAAGTCATCTTTAAGCTGGTCTATAAAGTTCTCAGCGTCTTTTCTTTTGTCAAAGCTCCTAGAGTAGCGTTTTGCTTTACCCTTAGTTGGGTCAAACTCTCCTACCCATCTAACGATATAAGGCTTTTTTCTAATTGGCCTGCTGTCCTTTTCTAAGTAGATTTTATAAATGCTCATATTCTTTGCCCTCAAAAAGCAGGGACATACTACCGCCTAATCGGTTGGTGCCAAGGAAAATCTGTTAGGCAGATTTCTTGTTAGTCCTTTCTGTCTGTATAGACAGAAAATTGAGAACTTCCTGCTTAATGTATCTGAGTTTTTTTCCTATTTGGGTAGGTCTGAGCAGATTCTTTTCTCGGTAATACCTTAGAGTATTAGAGCTTTCCTTCCCCTCATCTAATCTGAGCAGTTTGCTCACCTCTTCTTCTGACAGGACTTCTGGAACAGGTTGACCATCGGGCATAAAGCAGATATTCGATTGATACTGATAATCATTTTTCTTTTCACTCATAAACTTAGATC
>Ga0265316_10001726_pt1 | contig 23184 bp, 20 predicted proteins | sample 4522metaG_FD_202092 | JGI IMG/M metagenome (GOLD analysis project Ga0265316, IMG submission 202092) | Rhizosphere microbial communities from Carex aquatilis grown in University of Washington, Seatle, WA, United States - 4-5-22 metaG | ecosystem: Host-associated > Plants > Roots > Rhizosphere >... | reverse complement strand
GGTCCTGCCATGAACGGCTTTGCAAGCTACCCTCCACAAAAACCGAGCTGCCTTTTTTTAAATACTGATTACACGCTTCGGCCGAATGGCCCCAAACGACAACGTTAATAAAGCAGGTATCTTTCTGCACCTGCCCATTCTTATCTTTAAACGAATTATTCGAAGCCAAGCGCAGGGTAGTGACCGCCGCGCCTTGGGGGGTATAACGTAATTCCGGGTCTTTTGTCAGGTTACCAACTAAGAATATTCGGTTTAAATTGACCATTTTAAAACCTCCCGGGGCTTTAAGCCTTAACCACCGCTTCCTCGCGCCTAAAAATCGTACTGCGTAAAACACGTTCATCCAAACGTAAAGCCTCTTTGAGCTCGCCTAATTTTTCACTATCAATATTAAATTCCACCAGCCAATAGCATCCACCGGCATGCCTTTTTTTCTCGGCACCGCGGCTGACCAAAGGATAAGAAAACGCTCTTTGGCTCGCCCAAACCCTGGCCGCCTTGATCGTTCCCTGCAATTCTTCGATCTTTTTGCTGATTTTGTTAAAAGCTTCGGTCTTCTGTTCTTCGGTTATATCGGTTTTCAATATAACCATACTTTCGTATAATGGCTGCATATTTATCTCCTTATCCCTAAACTAACTGGCGGTTGTAATTTCTCATTACATACTCCCCGCCAAGCTTTACCCAATCTTCACACGCCCGCGCGGCCAGAGAAATCGTTTTCTGGGCAACATCGATTTCATTGCGGTCGAATTCCCTTAAAACATAATCGGCAGTATCAAGCAAATCCTGCGGCCGGCCGATCCCGACACGCAAGCGGTTTAAATCTTGCGTATTCAAGGTATCGATGATCGATGCCATACCTTTCTGCCCGCCCGCCGAACCGCTGTCCCGAAAACGCAGCGTCCCCAGAGGAAGGTCCACGTCGTCATGCACGATCATCACGGAATCCAGATCGGCCTTAAACCGGCCCAACACTTTTTTTATCACCATACCGGCGTTATTCATGTAAGCGGCCGGCTTAACTAAAAGAGCACGTTTTCCGTCGATTTGCACTTCGCAAAGCGCCGCGTTCAACAAAAAACTTCCTTTAAACCGGCCATTGCGGTCTTGCGCCAGGCGCGATATAACCATAAACCCCGCGTTATGCCGCGTTAATGCGTATTTCTCTCCCGGATTTCCCAGGCCGAATATTATCTTCACTCTCGGTTATTCTACTTCTTATCTTTCGCCGCCGGTTTTGCAGCAGCTGCCGGCTTAGCGGCCGCTTTATCTGCCACCGGTTTCTTTTCGGCCGGTTTCTTATCGCCGCCTTCTACTTCCGCTTCCGGCTCTTCTTTCTTTTCTTTGATTACTTCCGGCTCTTGAGGCGCAGCACCTTCAACCGGGGCCGCCGTTTCAATCGCCTCTTCGACGTGGCTGACCACCGTAACTGCCGTCTTATCAACAGAAGTCACTACGCGCACCTTATCGGAGACCTTAATCTCGCCCACGTGGATTGAACGGCCGATAATAAGCTCGCTGACATCGACTTCGATCTTTTCAGGAATGTCGAGCGGCAAACCTTCGACCTCGATGTCCCAGAGGATTTGCTCAAGAATACCGCCCTCTTTAACACCCTTCGCCTCCCCCTTGCAGACCAGCGAAACACGCACACGGATCTTCTGATCGAGTAAAACCTTCATGAAATCAAGGTGCATTACCTGATCGGTCACAGGATTGTATTGCACGCCTTTCACCAAAACATGGGCCTGTTCCTCTTTTTTCCCGCCGACGATCGTCATGTCGATAATCGCACTCTCGGAAAAATGCATCGTGCGTAAAGCTTTGATCGCCGGTATCGATATCTTAACCGGAAGATTTATGTCTTTACCATAAATAATACCCGGCACTTCGCCCGTACGACGAATCTTTTTGGCGATTTCCTTACCGATCCCTTCCCGAACACTCGCTTCAATCTTTATTCGTTCCATATTTTCACCTTCCTACTCCATCAAATAATACACTAATAGATTTTTCAAAATGGATCCGTTTGATTGCTTCTGCAAACAATTCATCCACTGAAACTACCTTTATTCTTGAAGATTTTTTTTCATCGGGTAACGGAATCGAATCGGTTATCACTAAAGTATCGATATCGGAATTGTTTATTTTTTCTACCGCATCGACCGATAAAACACCATGTGTGATCGCCGCGTAGATATTCTGAGCACCGGCTTGCCGAAGAGCGCGCGCGGCCTCGACCAGCGAGCTCCCGGTTGCGATAATATCGTCTACCAGAAGAACGTTCTTGCCTTTGACTTCGCCCAGAATATGCATAACCTCGGTCTCTTCCGGACTATTGCGCCGTTTATCGACGATCGCCAAACCGGCATGAAACCGCTTGGCATAAGCGCGCGCCATTTTAATACCGCCTACATCGGGCGAAACAATCGACAGGTTACTTATTTTTTTCTTCTCAAAATATTCGACAAAAACTTCGATCGCATATAGGTTATCTACCGGAATATCAAAAAACCCCTGCACCTGCCCAGCGTGCAAATCCATCGTCAAAACGCGGTTAGCCCCGGCAACAGTGATCAAATTTGCCACAAGCTTCGCCGTAATCGGTACACGCGGCTGATCTTTACGGTCCTGGCGCGCATAGCCGAAATAAGGAATAACCGCGGTAACCCGCGACGCCGAAGCGCGTTTTAACGCATCCATCATGATCAAAAGTTCCATTATATTTTCATTTACCGGCGGGCAGGTAGGCTGGATCACAAAAACATCTTTACCGCGCACATTATCGACGATCTTCACGCGGGTCTCGCCGTCGCTGAAACGCACTACCGTGCAATCACCCAGCGCAATGTCAAGGTTCTTACAGATCGCTTTAGCTAACGTCTGATGCCCCGTACCGCTGAATGCAATTAATTTATCCATTTTCGTTTATATTTTACGTTTCCTTAATATCCGCGCCGGAACGCCCACTACTACCATTTTTTCCGGAACATCCTTTGTGACCACGCTGCCCGCGCCTACCAATGATTGCTTACCAATTTTTACCGGCGCGACTAAAACCGCGTCACAGCCGATAAAACTACCTGCGCCGATCCTGGTTTGGTTCTTATTTTTACCGTCGTAATTCGCCACTACCGCTCCGGCGCCGATATTCGCGTTTGGCCCAACGGTAGTATCCCCCAAATAACCAAAATGTTTCATCGTAACCCCGGAAGCGAGGCTCGAACGGTTAATCTCAACAAAATTTCCCAGGCGGGTATTATCCTCTAAATGAGTACCCTCTCTTAAACGTAAAAATGGCCCCAGGAAACAATTGGTGCCAATTGTAACATGCTTCTCTATAAAAGTAAAGGGGTAAATTATACTATTTTTCCCGATCACCACATCTTCTTCGATAAAAGTCGTAGCCGGATCAATCACCTTGACCCCATTGTTCAAATGGCGGTTAATAATCCGCCGGCGCAGCACATTGTAGGCGCCGCAAAGCTCAACCGGGCTATTGACACCCAGAATCTCTTCGCTATCGACCACCATCGCCGTAACCCGGCAGCTTTGACTGTAGCACAACCCCACGATATCGGTCAAAAAGTATTCGCCTTTAGCGGGATCTTTCTTGATCTGTGCCAAGTTGCCGCGCAAGATACCGGTATCGACCGCGTAAACGCCGCTGTTTACCTCTTCCATCGGACTGCGGGATTTCAGATTGATCACCTCGCAAATCGCTTTGGGATTGCCCAAACCGTCGCGCATCACAACGCCCATGTTATATTTATTTTCCAAGTAAGAACTTAAAAGCGAAAGGTGGGCTTTTTTGCTGAAATAATTCCCGATAAACGAAGCGATCGTTTCCTTGGTAATAAGCGGCGCATCACCGCACAAAATAAGCGTATTAGGATATTTTATTTTGGAAACCGCCGAACTTACCGCGTGGCCGGTGCCCAGCTGGTTACGCTGTACGGCAAATTCTACATTAGGAAAGTGCTTGGAAACATAGCGTTTCACTTCATTGGCTTTATATCCAACCACGACAACGATCTGCTTAACCTCTTTTAATGAAGCAACTTCTTTTAAAACATAATAGATGAGCGGCTTGCCGCCTAAACGGTTAAGCACTTTAGGCATCGGCGATTTCATGCGCACGCCTTTGCCCGCTGCTAAAACGATTGCCGTAAATTGCTTCATGATAACTCCTTTTCGAGTGTCAATTATACCCTTCGGATTTATTTAAGGCAATTAGAATGTTCAACGCCTAAAATCTTGCCGGAAGCGGTAGCGTCATCAGGCTTTAAACGTATTGCTTCTTGAAATGCCTGTTTCGCCTCATGACAGTAACCCCACTTCAAAAAAAGATCACCGGTATTAAGGTAACTCGCAAATTCTCCATCATGGAATTGTATGGCTTTCTTAAGCTCCGTAACTGCCGCCTCTTTCTCCCCGGCAAGCGCATAAACAAACCCCAATTCGTAATAACCGGCAAAAGAGTCGGGATAAAGCTTAATCAAATCCTTAAAGGTTGCGGCGGAAAGATCGAACCTGCCTCGGTCTAAATACACCCTCCCCAGCATGGTACGGACACGTTTAGAGTAAGGCGAATACTGAAGCGTTCGCACGTAGAAGCGTACCGCATCTACCCAATAACCATTTTGTTCAATACTTAAAAGAGAATAAAACAAAGTCACGGCAATAAGGATAAGTAAAGCAAGGCGTTTGCGTTTTTGGTAAACCTCGGCAAGAAGGATGCCAATGACCATAAATAAACCGATCACGGGAAAATACATATAATGATCGGCCTTATAGAAGGGCAAAGGATAGACACCCGAATAGGGCATCAACCCGATCACGAACCAGCTTAAGCCAAAAGCGATCACCTGATATTTTTTGCGTATCAGGAAAATTGTAACAATTAAAGCAATAAAAAAAACCAGCCCAGCGATAACCCGCGGGTCATACCAAACAACCGGATAATCCATGTAGTCAATATGTAAATCAAACGGCCAGAAAATTATCTTCAGATATCCGAAAAAAGCGCCGGAAAAAATCATGAACCGGCCCAAAAGATTGCCATGCGGAATAACCGAAAACGGCAGTAATTGGTGCGAAAAGATAATCATACGTATACAGAAATAAAGAATGGTTAATACCAGCAAAACCAATGCCGGCACAACTTTCATCCTGCGCGCAAAACAAAAGTGGTAGCACAAAGCAACCGCGAAAAATACGAGAATACTCTCTTTGGTCAAAAATCCCATCAAAACAAAGAAGGCCGACAAGATAAAATAAGCGGGTTTTCCCTTTTCGTAAAATAAAATGTAAAAACCCAGAGACAATAGGGAAAAGATCGTCGAAAAGATCTCGGCGCGGTTGGATATATAACAAACCGTCTGCACATTACCAGGCAATACCGCAAATAAAAGCGCTGCCACGAATGCCGCAATATTCCCGGAAAAAATTCTTACCGCCCAAAACACAAGTAAAGCCGCCGTAATGTGGAATAACGTATTACCAAGATGATAACCGTTAGCATGCAAGCCCCACAACTTATAATCGAACATAAAGGTAAAAATAGTAAACGGGCGGTAGTATGGGATTTCTACCCCCGAGCCGGCTGTCCAAGAAGTAGCAAAAACCTCTCTCAAGTGAGAAAAGCTTTGTATGTATGGGTTACTATAAATAATAATATGATCATCCCAAATAAAACCGCCGTTAAACGAGAAGGAATAAATGTAAAGAGTTAGGAAAACAATAAAGGACAGGGCCAAGGCCGTGAGCCACTTTCCCGAAGGGATTTGCTTATTAAGAATGTTATTCATTGCTGAAGATTATACACTATTTTTTTAAACTTACACCTATGCCATCAGCCGTATGGTAGTTAATCGAAATAACATCTCCAGGGACAAAATTGTTATAAACGATAGACAGCCATAACCTCGGCGCCGTCTACCTTAACCGAATAAATCTTATTTTTAGGGTATTGGGGTAATTCACCGTAAGGATAAGAGAGCATGTGACCGCCAAAATCGGTAAGATAATATTGCGCATCCTGGAAATCGACAACATCAAACCGCGAACGTAAATTAGTAGGTAAAAGAAATAAGGATTCATCGTTATCCGCGAAAAATACCTTGATCTTCGGGCTCTTATCGATGGTAAGCAGATACTCAATCCCCTCGCGGTAGGATAAAGCCCAATAATCCATCTCAAACCGCGCTTTGGCTTCAACCATATTGCGGCCGGCAAGACGGTTAAAGTAAATATATTCAAGGGGATGGTTACGCACCATAAACAACGCCGTCGATACTAAAGAAAAAACAGTCACAATGATCAGGGCAAAAAAACCCAACCGGTTTTTTACATATAAATAGCGCGCAACTTTACCCGCGCCAAAGGCCGCGATCAACACCAATGCCGGGTAAGCAAAATACAAATGCCGCCAGGAATTATAAATCACGCAGCGCAGCGCGATCACCGTAACGATCGGCATAAAAAACCACAATAAAATAACTAAATAACTGCGCTTAACACGCCAGGCAACGGCCTTAACCGGCAAATCACGCACCATCGCTGCCATCCCGATAAAAAAATATATTAAGTAGGCGAGCGGTGTTGAAACGGCAATCCATACCGGAATATAGTGCCAGGGCGGTGCCGGCAGATCAAGATAACGACCCAGATAAAAACATTCGCAGCATTGCGGTGTATGGCTGACTTGCTTAAAAGCCCTAACCATCTCGTAAAGCGGATCGCTCAAAAGTACCGGCCATAAAAGCAAAACTATAGCCACAAAAGAACAAGGATACAAAAAAATCGCCTCTCCCAGACCGCGTTTAACCGAATGATCCTTTTCGTTAAAAAAATCTATCGCCAGAAAGACTAAGGTTAAAAATACTACAAAAATTCCGGCAAGCCTTATCGCCACCGATACCGCGCAGGCAAAAGCATGCCAAAACAAGCGTGGGGAATTTTTATTTTCGAAGTAAAGCAGGAAGGTAAAAATCGAGGCAATGCAAGCGGCCATAGCGGGAATATCTTTGGTATTAAAAAAAGCATGGCCGAAAATCCTCGGACTTAAAATTAAAAATAAGCAAGCCGATAAAGCGTTTGCTTTACCGCCAAAAAATCTCTTACATAATAAATAGAAAAAGATCACTCCGGCATAAAACCATAAAAATACAAGCCCGTGGCGAAACAGATAAATATCCCGGCTATCGCGAAGATGGAAAAGTTTTTCCAGTACTACCGAAGTAAATTCAACCAGCGAGCCGTGGTAACGTTCTTCGTTGGAAAGTAATTCCGGATTGCCGTGGAAAACATAATTATAAACCTGTAACCCATGCGCATGCTCGCTAATATCATCATAGTACATACCGTAATCGCGAAAAATCAGGAGGCCCAAAAGCAGTAACCCGCCGAAGAATAGACATACGCCCCATTTTTTTATAAAATCATAAATTCCGTACTTTTCAAAACTCAATTGCATGATTTCGCCTTTAATGAATCGCCGGTACCGGGCGCCGCATAGCGTCCGATCGAAGCAAGCATGGCTTTGATACAACCTTGACAATCGGAAGGTTTTTCGTCGATGCATATCTTATCCGGGTAAATTTCGTAATATTTACGGTATTGCGCGGGAGTAGCATTGGGCATCATAATATTGGCGCCGCACTGCAAAGCTTTTTGCCTGCCCTCTTTATCGATTGTCCCCACGGCGGTTGTGGCAGGAATATTCGTATTGCGCGTAATGATACGGGTTAAGGCAACCATGCGCAGAGTCAATTGTAGAGACGCAAAATTTTGCGTCTCTACCCCTAACGGCGTATTCGGGTGAGGGATGAACGGCCCGATACCGATCATATCTAAATCTAATTCTTGAAACAGCAAAAGATCATCCGCTAAAGCTTCTAAACTCTGGCCCGGAAGCCCCACCATCACTCCGGAACCGACTTCGTAACCCAGTTCTTTAAGCCAATGCAAACATTGTAAACGCTGATCGAAATTGGAATCAGGTTTTAGTTTTTTAAATAGTTCGCGGCTTGAGGTTTCGATCTTTAACAAATAACGGTCGGCCCCGGCGGCTTTCATCGCCATGTAGTCGTCTCTTTCCATCTCCCCCACGGCCATCGTGACCACGCATTTAGTCTCACGCTTAATGGCAGTGATCACGGCGCACAGATCAAATATAGAATAGTCCAAGTCTTCGCCGGATTGCAAGACTACCGTACCATAACCTAAACTATCGGCATATTTAGCCGCAGCAACAATTTCATTTTTGACCAAGCGATAACGGTTAATTTTAGAATTATCTTTCCGTAAACCGCAGTAATAACAATTACGTTTGCAGTAATTAGAAAATTCAATGATCCCGCGCAAATATACGCCGTCACCGCAGAATTGTTTGCGCACCCGATCGGCTTCGGCAAACAATTCTGCAGGATCGGGCGCCTGTAACCATTTAATAATTTCTGTTTTCGTCATAATGAATTATCTCGTAGGGGTTTGATTCATCAAACCCGCGGAAATAATATGGGCATGATAAATCATGCCCCTACGTCAAAAGTATAGGTCCCTTGCCCCATTCTTGATCTTCTCATATTGTTCCATAAACGCTGCGTACATCGCGGAATTCGTAGCTTTAATTTCCTGCATCTCTTTTTCAATCAAAGGCCCGGCGACTTTGCGGGTTTCGTCGCTTGCAAAATCATCGAGCCACTCGCGAAAGGTTAAAACGGCGTTAAGTTTACAAAATTTTCCTTCTTTACCCGAACGCAATAAACCCATGATCTTATCGCCGGTACGGCCGCAGCGGTACCCGGCAGTACAAAACGAAGTAATATAGCCTAATAATGCAAATTCGCGGATCAATTCGTCAAGCGTGCGCGTATCGCCTAAAATAAATTGCTGGCGGTTACTTTGCTGATCGATATTTTTTTCGCTGTAGGCGCCGATACCGATCTTGGTCGATGCGTCGGTCTGGGTAATGCCCAATTGCAGAGATTCGCAACGCATTTTCGCCGTTTCGCGCGCGGTAATAATCATCCCCACGTGCGGGACGCTTAAACGGATCACCAACATGATGTGCTTAAAGTCATCATCGCTTACCTTATATTTAGATGCCACGGCATATGGCGAATTATGCGCCGGCTCTAAACGCGGGAAGGAGATCGTGTGCGCGCCGATACCAAAGCGCTTTTCTAATTCGCGGTCATGCTCAACCAGCGCCATCACTTCATAACGCCAATCATAAAGCCCGAACAATGAACCTAAGCCCACATCATCGATGCCGGCTTCCAAGGCGCGGTGCATCACGTAAAGGCGCCATAAATAATCGCCCTTGACCGTATGCGACGGGTGCAATGCCTCATAAGTTTTACGGTGATAGGTCTCCTGAAAAACCTGGTAGGTGCCCAGGCCCGCTTCTTTTAAACGCTTCAGCTCTTCGATCTGCATCGGTGCGGCATTGACATTTATCCTGCGGATCGCATTGAACCCATGTTTGGTTTTTACTTTTACACCGTAAATCTCTTTAATTGTTTCTAGCATATAATTTATATCATTCAACGGATGCTCGCCGTAAACCGCGATCAACCGCTTATGCCCGATCTCTCCGGCTAAAACTTTTATCTCACTGCGCACCTCTTCCAAACTTAACGTCTTGCGTTGCGACCCTTTGTTGGAGTTACGAAAGCCGCAATACAAACAATCGTTAACGCAATTATTTCCCAGATAAAGCGGGGCAAAGGTAACAATACGGTTATCATAAACTTTTTTCTTTACCTGCAATGCCGCAGCCTTCATCATCTCAATTGCCCAAGGCTCGCGGCTATTGACCAAAATGGCGGTCTCATCGCAACTCAAGGAAGTGATCGTCAACGATTTGGCTAAGATATCCTCCAACTGTTTTTTATCGGCGTGCTTGTTACGCGCTAAAGCCGATTCGAGCTTCGCGTCGTTAATAAAAACGCCTTCTTTACCGATATATTTGTTAATCTCTTCGGGCTTGATACGTTGTTTGATCCAGTTGTTAACGTCCATTTTTGAATGCCTCCAATGCCGCAGGAAACGGCGATAATACCCTTTCTAAAACACCCTGCACAAACGAAATCGTGACGCCATAATTGGTCACCGGCACACCGGCCTCTTTAGCTTTTTGGATACGCGCCAAAACCTGCCGACGGTTCATCATGCACCCGCCGCAATGAATGGCCAATTTAAACTCTTTTAAATTATCGGGATAATCCGCCCCGGCGCAGGTAACGATATCGAGCTTGCCGCCGACATATTGGGTAAGCCAGCGGGGAATCTTTACCCGGCCGATATCGTCTTCGATCGGATGATGACTGCAGCTTTCGGCAATCAAAACTTTATCACCGGGCATTAATTTGTCGATAACTTTCGCCGCGCGTACGCTCTCTGTTAAATCACCCTTATTGCGGGCAAACAAAATAGAAAAAGTTGTACACTTTATATCCAAAGGCGTATCGGCGACCATTTTTAATACCACCTGCGAATCGCAAACTACCAAATCCGGCTTAATGCCTAAACGCTGCAGATAAACCTTAAGCTCGCGCTCTTTGACTACCAGCACTGCCGCGTCGTTATCCAGCAGATCGCGGATCGCCTGGACCTGCGGCAAGATGAGCCGTCCCTTAGGCGCCTCGAGATCGATCGGCACAACTAAAACTGCAAGTCCTCCTGCCGGTAGCAGGTCACCGACCAAGGCCGGGGGATTTAAAAAGTCCGGCGGACAATTTTCGATCAGTAACCGTTTAAATTGGGCAATCGTCTTTTCCCGTACGGCCGTATCGGTACTGGAACAGATTAAAACGCAGGGCGCATCGATAGACACCATATTTAAAAATTCCTGGGTAACCGGCTTTGCATCGGATTTATTTATAATTGCGATCAGCGAGCTGTTTTGTTTTTTGGCAACAGCGACGATTTCTTTTTCATAACCCCCCCATCTATCCGGCTCGGCCAATAAGACAAAGATATCGCAGCGCGCAAAAGCTTTTTTCGTACGCTCAATGCGCAAATCGGCCAAGGGCGAATTATCATCTACCCCCGCGGTATCTAAGAAAACAACCGGCCCCAAAGGTAAAAATTCAATCGTCTTTTCGACTATATCGGTAGTCGTACCGGGCAAGGGAGATACAATCGCCACATCCTGGGCTACCACATAATTTAAAAATGTAGATTTACCCACATTGGTGCGGCCAAAAATACCGACACAAAGGCGTAGTGCTTTAGGCGCGCTTAACATCTTTATATCCTAAGGAGATAATATTTTCCGCGGATAATGTTTTATCCACCAGGTCTTTACCCAATTTTTCAACTAAAAAACTCCGCACATTTTTTTCTTTAGCCGCTTTAAATTCCTGAATCAGCGCGGTTGCCTTTTCGTAACCGATTATCGGCACAAAGGCCGTAACAACACCCAAGCTGTGTTCAATATATTCCCGGCAAACCGATTCGTTTGCCTCGATAGAGTTAACACAATCCGTCAAGATGCGGCCCGACGCCGCGAGAAGATTGAGCGCCTCCATAAAACTATCGGCGATGAGCGGCATAAATTCGTTGATCTGCAAGGTACCGCGGCCAACCAACTCGGTAATAATATCGCAATCATTGCCGGCTTTGATCGCTGCCTGAATCACTGCTTCACAGGCGACCGGATTGACCTTGCCCGGCATAAGCGATGAACCGGCCTGCAAAGACGGCAACACTATCTCGCCTAAAAGATGCAAAAGTCGTAAGTCGTTGGAAACTTTTATTATATTTTGGGCATGCACTTTTATAATACCCGCGACTTCACCAAATGCATCGCAATTGGCCGTTGCGTCAACAAGATTTTCCGCCCGCGACAAACCCAATCCGGTCAAGGCGCGTAATTTCTCAATGACTAAAAATATATAGCTCCTCGGCGCGCCGAGGCCCGTACCGATCGCCGTACCGCCGATATTGACTACACGCAAACGCTCCTCACATTTAAAAGTGCGCCAGCGATCGCGCTCAAACCCTTGAGCAAAGGCGCCAAATTCCGCCCCCAGTGAAACCGGCACCGCCTCCTGTAACTCGCTGCGCCCGATCGTCACGATCCCGACAAAAGCTTTTTCCTTTTGCTGAAACGCTCCCTGCAAACCGGCAATTACCGCGCTTAAATCTTTAAGTTTGTTGATCACCGCGATACGCACGCCGGTAGGAAATACGTCATTGGTCGATTGGTGCATATTCACATCGTCAATCGGGTGCAAAAAAGAATAATCGCCTTTGTTCTTCCCCAAAATCTCTAATGCGCGATTCGCCAGGACTTCGTTAACATTCATATTGACCGATGTCCCGGCACCGCCGCAAAGACTATCCACTACAAAGCTGCTGTTAAATTTTCCCTGAGATACTTCATCGCAAGCCTGTTCGATTGCTAAAAATTTCTCTTTATTTAAATAACCTAATTCATGGTTAGCCTGCGCGGCAGATTTTTTTACCACAACCAGAGCTTTGATCAAATCAAAATCCACCATACGGCCGCTTAAGGGAAAATTCTCCCGCGCGCGGGCAGTATGGATACCCCAGTAAACTTCTTGCGGCACTTTTTTTTCGCCTAAAAGATCACGTTCTGTTCTGTATTGCATGATTTTCTCCATACGCGATAGATCGCGTCTCTACACCGAACCGCTAACTCTCCCCGGCTACCGCCGACCCTCTCTTTACAAAAGCGAGGGTATCGAATCAGCTCTCCCTCTTTTATAAAGAGGGAGTTGGAGGGAGTTAGAGCGCGATAATATCATTCCTTCGATAACGCAGATTTAACGGAAATGCCCGGGATCGCCCCCAGTTTACCGGTCATTGCGCCAAGTTCGTCGGTCGTCATATCCACAACCAGGGTAATTACACTGCAATTTTTTTCCCGGTACGGCAAACCCGTACGCGCGGCGATATGTTCGCCGTATTCGGTTAAAATCTTATTCACGCTCGGCGCATGTGCTTTACGGTTATGCACAATAATACCTACAAAACCTAAACGTTTATCCATATTTCTCCTTTATAATTGTCCACGGGCGATTCATGAATCGCCCCTACACCTAAAATATGAAATCCGGTTCCCACCTTGCGGTAAAAACCGGATATTATGCTTCACGCGTTTTTACCCTCAGTTTCAGGAAACCCCTCAACTTCAGGAACGAATCTAACCAAAAAAGTTAGAAGTTATTTTCTAAAAAATCTCCGCGGCTTGCGACCAAGCGCCTGCAGGAACAGAAATATTCAGCAACTCTTTAATTTTATTGTTAAACGTATATTTCATCTTGCGCGGCGAAGCAATCGGAATCGTGCCGGCATCGGTACCGCCTAAAATCTGCGCCCCTATCTCTCCGGCTTGCTTACCGACATCTTCAAAATCATACGCATAACTAAAAAGAGCGCCGGCCTTGGTAACGCTCTCGCTAAAACCGAATACCGGAACTCGGTTATCGGTAAAATTTTTCAAAATATAAACTATCGATTCCGGCGTATATAACCGGACATCGGGCAAACACCAGAAAACGTCGATAGAACCTTTCAGCGCCGCGACTAAAGGCGGAATTTGCGAAAAAGATTGGACCGAAGTATCTTTTAACTCCAATCCCTCTTCCTTGAATACCTCGCGGGATTTTACGATTAAATATGCAGTTTTATCCGAATAAAAAACGCCCACAGTTTTTGCCGCCGGTAAAATATCCTTGATCATTTTCGCCTGGTATTGCGCGGAAACATCCAAAGAAACTCCGGTAATATTCTTACCCGAAGGCCCCAGCGAGGAAACAACACCTTTTTCAACCGGATCGAAAACCATTGCAAAAACTATCGGCTTGGTGGTTTTACGCATAACTGTTTTTAATTTCTCCGGGGCCGCCACAAAAATCAAATCATAGGCGCTAAAATCCGCATCTCCTGCCACGGCAGGCTCGATCATCGTAAAAGTAACGGTGCCTGAAGAGGCTTTTACACCGGATTTAAAACCGTTCACCGCATCGGATGCGGTTTTGATGCCGGGGTTAGCCACAATCGCTACCGAAGCGCAAAAAACGGCGGGAAAAAAACAAAAAATCAGCGACAGCGCGAAAATTATTTTTTTAGCAAAGCGCATATAACAATTGTAGCAAAAAAATTATAAATGTAAACAAAACATGGCAAAATTTAAAAAACCTTAGGGATCACGACCCGAAATTCATTCAATCCGTCAGGAGTTACCTGGTAACCAATAGTGCCGCCGTGCTTCTCGACGATCAGCGTCGCGCAATGCAAGCCCAGCCCTTTGTGGTAAGGCGATTGCTCCTTTAAGATAAAATATTTGGTAAAAACATCCTTCCGGAATTCCAGGGGTATTATCGGCCCGGAGTTGATGAAAGCAAAGGAAAATTCGTTGGGGCTCTCAGAAATCACCAGGCGGAATATACCGCCGACAGGAGTATGCTCATGCGCATTGGCCATAATATTATCCCAAACCAATTCCATGTATTGCAAATCGATATTAACCTCTCCCTCGCTGGCCGGGGTTATATCGAAGGTGATCTGCTTCTGGTGAAATTTAATATCCCACTGGCCGGCTAAGAGCAAAATAATACTTTTGATCGATACCGGCTTTTTATGGATCATAATCGTTCCGGACGAAGAAATATTGATAAGATTCAAGATCATCCGGTTGATATGTTTCTGATCGTTCACCAAAACTCCGATATCTTCGCGCTCCGAATAGACTTTGCGCAGCTCCTCAAGATCGAAGATATCGGCCTGAAGGTAGTTTTTTATGTCATGCGCGAAGACCTTTACGAGATATTCATTATTACGGATAAGCAGATTGATCCGTTTTAAATTAGCCTGCGCCGCAAACCGTTCTTTATCGTATTCATTTTTAATCCGGACCGCGATCACGGCGATGATCGATAAAGAAAGTACCAGCGAAAAAATAATATGAAGGTAACGCGACCCATTGTCCGAATACCCCATGATATACCCGGGATAATTGTATTGAAAAATTATACAGATAATAATCTCGATCGCATAAGCTAGAAATAACAAGAACCGCCCTTTGCCCGGCATCAACAATATAGAAAAGGTAGTAATCACCGGAATATAATACTGAAATCCTCCGTCAACACCGCCGTTGGTGAAAAAACCAAGCGGGATCGATAAAAATGATATCCCTACCGCCAAGGCGAAGATCGGTAAATATTGTTTACGGATGCGCGAAAGCCATAAAAGAATGAGGACGAACAAACCGATAAACGCAAGCGCCGCTTGGTGGAAGAAAGATATTCTGATCAGAAAAGTGGAAATCGACGAAAGCAGGCAGGAAAACGACATTAACGCCAGCGCTCCGTTTAAGATGCGGTGTTCCAGCGCGAATTCGGCAGGATCCCCGGTTATATAAATATAAAACCGGCGTAAAAGACCGAACGCTTGCCTGGCGATAGTGATTACCTCCCGCGCGGCATATAGTGCGTATGCAAAAGCTTATGCGACAGCTCACTTAACGGCTTACACATAAAGTCGCTGTAAAGCGCCTTAACCGCCGGGTTCTCGTGCGACTTACGCAGCGGTTTATTTTTATCTTCGCGGTAGATCGCTTCCATCCGTTTTTTTCTCACCGCGGTATTGGTCGGCATGGGCTGGCCTCCGCCGCCGATGCACCCTCCGGGACAGGTCATGATCTCGATAAACGCATAAGGCGATTTACCCTCGGCGGCCTGATCCAGCAAAACACGGGCATTCCGCAAGCTATGCGCCACCGCCACGTTGAGTTTTTTCCCTTCGATATCCACGGTCGCGGTTTTGATCCCCTGCAAGCCGCGTACATTTTCAAAATCCAATTTTTCCAAAGTCTTGCCGCTGATGACCTCGTAAGCCGTGCGCAGCGCCGCCTCCATTACGCCGCCGGTCGCGCCAAAAACGACAGCCGCGCCGGTCGAAACGCCCAAAGGCACATCAAAATCTTCATCACCAAGGTTGGCAAAATCAATGCCGGCCTCTTTGATCATCCGCGCGGCTTCACGCGTAGTTAAAACATAATCCACGTCGGGAAAAATATCTTCGTCTTTTAATTTCATTTTATCTTTCCAATAGGCATAAGCGCTGGCCATTTCCGGCCGGCGCGCTTCGAATTTTTTCGCCACACAAGGCATCACCGAAACCACCACGATATCGCGCGGGTCAACCTTAAGTTTCTGCGCATAATAAGTCTTGGCGACAGCGCCGAACATCTGCTGAGGCGATTTGCAGGTGGAAAGATGCTTAAGCATATTGGGGTAAAAATGTTCGGCGAATTTTATCCATCCCGGCGAACAGGAAGTGATCAAAGGCAAAACGCCTTTATTTTGAATGCGGTCGATCAATTCATAGCCTTCTTCCATGATGGTCAAGTCGGCGCTGAATTGCGTATCAAAGACTTTATTAAATCCTAATTTTCTTAACGCCGCTACCATTTTCCCGGTGGCCAGGGTACCTGCCTCAAGGCCAAAGGATTCACCGATCGCCGCGCGCACCGCCGGTGCGGTCTCGACTAAAACGATCTTTTTGGGGTCCGAGAGCGCCTTCCAGACCTCTTCGGTAATATTCTGTTCGCTCAATGCGCCGGTCGGGCAGACTAAAAGGCATTGGCCGCAATTCACGCACTCCACATTGCCTAAACCTTTATCCAGGTAAGTGCCGATCTTGGTACGCTTACCGCGGTTGACTGAATCGATCGCATAGACCGCCTGAACATTGGCACAAACGCTTACGCAGCGGCGGCATAAGATGCATTTATTGGGATCGCGTATGATCGAAGGCGAAGTAAGATCAATGGGAAACTCAACGGTGGTCGCCTTAGGAAAGCGCACGTCCCTTATATCCATATCAAAAGCTAAGCGGCGTAATTCACAATCCTGATTACGGTCGCAGGTAAAACAATCTTTCGGGTGCCCGGCCAGCAAAAGCTCCATATTGATGCGCCGCGCTTTGCGCACGCGCGGTGTGTTGGTAAAAATTTCCATGGCCGACATCAGCTTAGTCACGCAGGCGCGCATCAAGGTCTTAGCACCCTTGACCTCGACTAAACAAAGCGAACAGGCCGCTTCTTCGCTGATCTCTTCAAAATAGCAAAGCGTAGGAATATCAATGCCGGCATTGCGGCAAGCCGTTAAAATCGTCGTACCTACCGGCGCCTGGTAATCTTTCCCGTCGACTTTAAAATTTACGACCGTATCATCCATACCCGTTACTCCTTAACATCGCAGCGCAAACAACGCAGCGCCTCGATCACTGCCTGCGGCTTAGTCAACCCCAGCGAGACTTCTTTAAAATTACCCCGGCGCTTAGCCACGGCAAGGCGCCCGCTTACCTGGCGATTTTTCGGCGACGGCTTATCCGGAACTTCGTTTTTATATCCGTAAGAAACCTTAAATAAACGCGTAAAGCGGTCTTTATTTCCGGTCAAGCACAGATCGATCTGCTCGGCGGCTTTCTGCCCGTGGGCCATCGCCTCGACCGCCGTACCCGGGCCGGTAACCAGATCGCCGCCGACATAAACTTTGGCCAGTGTAGTCGCCAAAGTAAAAGGATCGGCCTTGACCATACCGTTTTTATTCAATGCCAAACCGGCTTCGGAAAGGATACGGGCATTAGCCCGCTCACCGATCGCCAAAATGACCGTATCGCAAAAAATCTCAAAGGTATCCTCGGTCGCCATGGGTTTTTTGCGCCCGGAAACGTCGTAATAGCCTGGGACCATGCGCGTCACCTTAAACGCCTTGACCACGCCCTGAGGATCGCCTAAGATCTCTTTCGGCGCGGCAAGAAAAACAAATTTTATTCCTTCGCGCACGGCTTCGTGGATTTCATCCTTATTGGCGGGCATATCGGCTTTTTCGCGCCGATAAACCACCGTGACGCGTGACCCCAAACGCAAAGCCGAACGCGCCGCATCGATCGCCACATTCCCCGCCCCCACGATTATCACATCTTTGCCGATTTTGGGTTTCTTGCCCAGAGATATCTCCCGTAAATAATCGCTTCCGGAAATTACGCCGTTAAGCTTTTCGCCGGGAATACAGGGCAAAATCTCTTCGTAAGCGCCGGTAGCCGCAAAGACCGCGTCGGATGCGGCAATGATATTTTTTAACTCTTCGGCGGTGACTCTCTTATTAAAAACGAATTTTACGCCCATTGCCTTGATAAACTCGATTTCGTGGGCCAGAATATCTTTAGGCAAGCGATAGTCAGGAATACCGTAACGCAAAATGCCGCCGGCTTGCGCATTGGCTTCATAAACCGTAACCGCGTGCCCTAAACGGCTTAAATAAAATGCGGCGTTTAAACCCGCCGGCCCGGCGCCGATCACCGCGATCTTTTTCCCGGTCGCCTTAAATTTTTCCTTAATCAAACGCTGGATAACCGCGCGTTCCTGATGGGCCCGGTAAACCGTATCGGCGATATAACGGTGCATCTCACCAGATGAAACCGGCGTATCGATATCTTCACGGCGGCAGCGGTGCCGGCAATGAAAGTGGCAGATCCTCCCGGTCGAGGCCGGTAAAGGATTATAACGTAAAATAAAATCGAAAGCTTCGCAGAGCTTGCCTTCGTTAAAAAGCTCTAAAAAACCGGGAATATGCATATGCAAGGGACAGCTGTTTTCGCAGGGCGATAAAAACAAATCCTTACAGACGCCCCCGCGGCAGCGGTGGGCTTTGATGTGTTCGGCATACTCGTCGGCAAAATAACGCAGCGTAGTCAATACCGGATTGGGCGCGGTTTGGCCTAAGCCGCACAAGGCCGAATCCTTGATCACATCGGCTAAAGCCTCCAGCGTAAAAATGTCCTTTTCTTGCGCTTTGCCCTCGGTAACTTTTCTCACGATATTCAAGGCCTGGCACAACCCTTCGCGGCAAGGCGTACATTTGCCGCACGACTCGCTGGTAGTAAATTCGGTAAAATAGCGCGCCACATCGACCATGCAATTGTCGTCGTCCATCACGACCATGCCGCCGGAACCCATGATCGCACCTAATGCCGCCAACGATTCGTAATCGATCGGCGTATTGAATTTTTCTGTTGGGACGCAACCGCCCGAAGGCCCGCCGCTTTGGACCGCTTTAACGCTTTTAGCAGTGCCTGTACCCTGGCCGATATTATAAACTAACGTCTGCAGTGTTGCGCCTAGGGGGAGCTCCACCAAACCGGTATTTTTTATTTTACCTACCAGAGAAAAAACTTTGGTTCCCGCGCTCTTTTCCGTGCCGGTCTGGGTAAACCACTCGGCGCCTTTATTGATGATCGCCGGAACGTTGTACCATGTCTCAACATTATTGATCGTCGTCGGCTTGCCAAATAAACCCTTTTCCGCGGGAAAGGGCGGCCGCGGACGGGGCCTGCCGGCAGCGCCTTCGATCGAGGCCATCAACGCGGTCTCTTCGCCGCAGACAAAGGCGCCGGCGCCCTCGACTAGATCAATATCGAAATTAAATTGCGTACCTAGAATATTATTCCCTAAAAGGCCGTATTTGTGCGCCTGGCCTAAAGCTATCTTAAGGCGTTCCACCGCCAGCGGATATTCGGCACGCGCGTAAATCACGCCTTTAGCCGCGCCGGTCGCATAAGCGCCGATCACCATCCCCTCGAGAAGCGAATGCGGATCGCTCTCGATCTCGTTGCGGTTCATGTAAGCGCCGGGGTCGCCTTCGTCGGCGTTGCAGACAATATATTTCTGGTCGCCGTGAGCCTTGGCTAAAAGCTCCCACTTTCTTCCTGTCGGATAACCCGCGCCGCCGCGGCCGCGCAGTTTGGAATTTTTTACCTCATCGACTACTTGCGCCGGCGTAAACTCCTTAAGCGTCTTAAATAACGCGCTGTAGCCGCCCACGGCCAGGTACTCCTCGATCGCTTCGGGATTGATCAAACCGCAATTACGCAAAACGATCTTTTTTTGCCACTTAAAAAACGAGAGCTCATCCCAATTGGGAATATTGGGATAATCCCGGCCATAATCGATCTTACAGGCTAGATGGTCCCAGGTTTCGATCTTGCAGAAGACGCGCTTTTTATCGAGCGTGCCGCGGGTAATATAGGTAATGATCGCCGCCAGATTATCCGGCTTGACCGCGGAAAAAATGATCAAAGGCTTACCCGGCAAATAAACGCTGACTAACGGCTCCTGGGCGCAAAACCCGAAACAGCCGGTCTTAGTCAAATATGCATTGATTTTTTTTGCTTTGACCGCTTTTTGCAGCGCCGCATATACCTCCAGCGCGCCGTTACCGATGCCGCAGGTATCCATGCCCACCGCAATGCGCGGGCGTTTCGGCAATAATTGTTTCAAACCCGCTTCTTTTAATTTTTCCAGTTCCGGGGTCATTTGGCCTTACCTTTATGTTGTAATTTGTGAATGATCGCTTTAAGTTTCGGCTCGGTCATATGCACATGGATCACGCCGTCGATCTCGACGACCGGGGCTAAGGCACACTGGCCGAAACAAGCCACCGTCATCAAGGTAAATTTATTATCTTTGGTAGTAAGAAAGACTTTTTCTCCTTCCTGGGCCGACTCGTCGTTTAAATCCAAAAGGTGCTTTAAATAATCGAGCAGATTTTTGGAACCGCGCGTATGGCAGGCGGTACCGCGGCAGACCGTGATCGAGTGCTCGCCGCGCGGTTTTAAACTGAAAAAAGCGTAAAAGGTGACAACCGAATAGATCCGCGATAACGGCAAACCGGTTTTTTGCGCGACGTATTCCAAAACCGGTTGGCTTAAATACTGGGCCTTCTCCAAACGCTGGGCCTCTTCTAAAACATCCAAGAGCATCCCCGGTTTGCCCTGATGGCGGCTGATGATTTTATCCAACACTTTCGTGTCGAAATTTTTTTTGGCTTCGCCGTAAGTACCGATTTTTTGTTTAAGCATATGTTGCCGTAAATATTGGTTTATTGAGAAAATAATTATATCACAGAAAACTGGGTTGGTAAAAGATTTCGGCGGGCAAGGGCGGGACTATTCTTTTTCCTTCGTTTTACGTATCGACTTAGCTTGCACCGCCACACCCACTGAAGCGAGGACCACGAAAACTACCAGCCTTGCGAAAAAAACAAGCGGCACGCCGGTGACGATCAAGACAACGCCTATCAGCGACGAAAAAATTATCAAGGCCCAATCGAAAAATACCAGCGCCAGAGCTGCACCGGTAACTCCCCCGATCAATACCGCCAGCTGATACGCGGCTAAAGGCTGATAGCCGAAAATATCCGGCATATTGTAGGTAAGGTAAGCCCCGGAGATAAACCCGGCCAGGGCCACGGAAAAAGTTTGAAAAAAAATCGCCAGGACCACGCCGACGATACCGGCAACCATCGCTACTACCAAAGTTGCCAGCGGGTTAAGCCCGGCTAAATAAATAGCGGATAATTTCATCCCCGCCACGAAACCGATCGCGCCTAAGAAAAACCAATAGAGGCTTCGCCCGAAAAAAAGTAAAACTACGCCGGCGATGATCAAAAATATTTCCATAACAGATCCCATTATGTCTCGTGATTAAACGTCATGGGTGTGGGTGTCGGCCTTACCGTCTTTTAACTCTTCTTTGGTTTTCTCAGCCATCAAACCATACCGTTTCTGGATCTTCGCCAAATCCTCGCTTGTCAACTTTTCAATATCCATCATCTCGTTGTGCGCGCCTTTGGTAGCGCGGATGATTTCATCGAGTTTTAGCTGAATCGTAATGGTATGGCGATTTTGACTATTTTGAATGATAAAAAGCATGACGATAGAAATAATCGCCGCTACCGTGCTGATAATAAGCTGCCATGTATTGCTAAAATGAAGCGGTAGCCCTAACAGCGCCCAAACCAGAATGATAAAAAAAGCTAAAAAGCACGCGACCGGCTGCGCGGCTTTATTGGAAAACCATTTTGCGACTATCGAAAAATATTCCATATTATCACCACTCTATCTAGTGTTGTTATTGTCTAACGCATCCATCTGCGCTTTTACTACGCTTTCTTTTCCCCGCAAGTATTCAACTATCTCTTTATCGTTTAATATTTCCACAACCGCTTTGCGAATCAGGGCATTGGCGGATTTTTGCATATTCCAGGAAACATCGCTGAGAGAAAAATTTGTCGTATAACCCGTACCGGTCGTAACCTCCACATCAAACGAACACTTGTTGGTAAGTAAACTATAAAATGAATCTTGCTTCACATTAGTTATTTTCACTTTCAAGATAGTAGATGCGTTGCCGGTTATCGCGGCGCCCTTAAGTGCCAATTCTCGGAAAAGAGATTTCACTAATGGATTGGTCCATCTCTTGTACGCCCCATTTTCCGCAGTATTTTCTATTGTAATCGTTTGAGTAGTTTTAAAATCCGAAATCATTCCCGGCTTTACCGCTGACGCCGTAGGCATGATCACGCAACCGCTCGCCACAACCGCCAAAACTAAAAACCAAAATATATTTTTCATTTTATCCTCCATTTCCCGGCCTTGAACCAGGTATTTTAGATATTATAGCATAAACTCAAGCCTCACCCCTATCCCCTCTCCTAAAGTGAGAGGGGTTTAATGGTTGGTGTAGGGGCGACTCCCCGTGGTCGCCCAAATAATTCAGGGCAGGCACAGGGACCTGCCCCTACATTGATACGAAAACGATATAAATTCGCCAGGGGGCGTTCTGGGATTTATTTTTCACGTAGGGGCGAACGGCCATTCGCCCGATGGTGTCATTGCGAGCGAAGCGCGGCAATCTAAACCCGGTAATTAAGTATTGTGTCCCCGGAATTATGGTTCGTTGTAGAGACGCGATTTATCGCGTCTTGGAAATAACCTCACGCCTCAATAATTATGGTAGCTGTCCCCGGAAGTCTTTTACTTTAGTTTTCAGATGCTTACGGAATAGCTTCCAGATAATCAATATAATTATGATTTCAATGCTATTAGCCATACCAGTACCTTTAGAGCTTATTACATCGGCAACAATCGAAAAAATTCCTCTCAATACCGCATATCCCAATACAATATCGGTCCACAGCAAGACATCTTTTTTCAGTAAAAATAGTTTACAAAGATAAATTAATGACAACACGATATCAAGAACAAGCAGAACCACGGCGATAGCATTAAGAAACGTGTGATTTCCATAATAAGACTGCAAACCCAAGGCAAGCGCCGCAGAAGCCAATAACT
>Ga0265316_10001724_pt1 | contig 23207 bp, 21 predicted proteins | sample 4522metaG_FD_202092 | JGI IMG/M metagenome (GOLD analysis project Ga0265316, IMG submission 202092) | Rhizosphere microbial communities from Carex aquatilis grown in University of Washington, Seatle, WA, United States - 4-5-22 metaG | ecosystem: Host-associated > Plants > Roots > Rhizosphere >... | reverse complement strand
CGCAGTCTGGCCGGGCAGGGCTACACCGAAGTGCAACTGTTGGGACAGACCGTGAACAGCTACCGCGATCCTTCGCCGGCAGCCCTGTACTTTGTGCGGCTGCTGGATGGCGTGGGACGGACGCCGGGCCTGCGCCGCGTGCGCTTCACGACCTCGCACCCGCGGGACTTCGTCAAGGGCATCGTGGACGCGATCGACTCGAATCCAGTGCTGGCGAATCACGTGCATCTGCCCGTGCAATCGGGCTCGACCGCGGTTCTGGACCGGATGCGGCGGCTCTACACGCGAGAGCAGTATCTCGAGCGCATCGCCTGGATCAAGAATGCCCGGCGGTCGATCGCGATTACCACGGACATCATCGTGGGCTTCCCGGGCGAGACCGAGGCGGACTTCGAGGAAACGCTCTCGCTTCTCGACCAGGTCGAGTACGACTCCGTGTTCAGCTTCAAGTACTCGCCGCGGCCCAATACCCCGGCGCTCGGCCTGGACGCCCAGGTGCCCGAGCAGGAGAAGAGCAGACGGCTGACGCTGGTGCAGGAGAAGCAGCGCGCGATCCAGCTCCGGCGCAACGCGGACCTGGTCGGGACGGTCGAGGAGGTGCTCGTGGAAGGCCACAACCAGGGTACGGGACAGTGGATCGGCCGAACCGCGCAGAATCGCGTTCTGAACTTCACTTGTCCGCAGAATGGGCACTCGCTAGACGGACAATACCGGGACGTGCGGGTCACCCGCGCCGGCCCGAATTCCCTGGCGGGCGAGGCAGTATGATGGAAGCTGAAGGGGGCAGATCATGGAAGTCGAAATGAAGATCCGCGGCCTGATGATGGATCCGGTATCGAACATGCCTATCGTCATCCTGAAGGACGTAGGCGGCAACTCGATCCTGCCGATCTGGGTCGGAGTTTACGAAGCCAACGCGATCGCCCTTGAAATCGAGAAGGTAACCACGCCGCGCCCCATGACGCACGACCTGATCAAGAGCCTTCTGGCGGGTCTCAGCACGGGGATGAAGAAAGTCGTGGTAAGTGAGCTGAAAGACGACACTTTCTACGCCGTGATCTGGCTGGAGAGGGACGGCGAGATCATCAGCGTCGATTCCCGGCCGAGCGACGCCCTGGCGCTGGCGTTGCGGCTGGATTGCCCCATCTACGTCGATGAAGCGGTGCTGAAATCCTCCAAGATGGCCTCCTCGGTCTCCGACAAGGTGAACCAGGAGGAGATGCGGCGCTGGCTCGAGGGCCTCAACGATGAGGACATGGGGCGTTACAAGATGTAGCCTGGCCGCTCCCTACGTTTCGGTAACCGAAGGGGAGGGAAACAAAGCCCCGCTTTGCTCGTCTAGAAGAGTATGGGCGGGGCAAGCGGCACGAAGTGGCTGAAGACGGTGGGAGGGACGATCCTGCTGGCCGCGGCCAGCCTGGTTGGGACCAGCAACCCATCGATCGAGCGCGCCTATCAGTCTGCGCGCGGGTTCGTGGGTCACTTCCGGTCCATCGAGGGCTCAACCCTACAGAACGGCTTATGGGAGAGAGTGGCGCTCAGCCTGGTATTGGCGAGCGCCGACTCCCCGGAGCCTGTGTGCGCGAACAGGGCCCGCAAACGATCGCCGTCCCTCTAGTCGGCCTTCTTGTGGTGCACCACGGCCTTCTTGGGCGGGGGCGGTGCGGGCCAGCCGGTCAGGTCCTTCTTCTCCACGTCAAAGGTCACCGTGAAGGGCTGTTTCGTGAATGCCGAAGCCGCGCCCCGGAACTTGATTGCGGTGCCGGGCTCGGCCGGGCGCGGGAGCGGGGGATCGAACACCAGGGTGGCGTCGGGCGTCTTGCCGTCTTCGACCGCAACTTTGACGAACTTGGGAGCGCGCGCCGGCTCCTGGCTGATTACCTTTCCCTCGAATGCGGGCTGCCCTTCGGGTGGCACCAATGCGCCCTTCATCGATCCGCTGAAGTAGGCGTCGCCGCCGTCGCCCGCAAGCTGTTCTTTGATCGTGACCCAGAGCGCCAGGGACGGACTGGCCTGCTGCAACGCCTGGAGCTTCTGCGCCTTGCCCTCGTCCTCGCTCAGGATCTTGAAGCCCTCGGGCGGAAAGACGCTGGCCTTGGCGGCTGCCAGCAACGCCTGGAAGCCCGCGGGGTCATCGCCGTGGTACTTGGTGTAATAAGTCTGCACGAAGGTCTCGGTCCGCTTGCGCATCGCCGCGTCCAGCGAGCCTGGTCCATCATAAGCCGCCGCGCGCGCGTAGTAGAAGAGCGCTGGGACAAGCAGTTCGGGTTTCTTCTGGGCGCTCAATACGCCTGCGAGCCAGTAGACGGCCTGCGAATCGCCGGGGTTGGCCTGTAGTTCTGCCTTGAACTCGCTTTCGGCGGTGGCGTAGTCCTTGCGCTGGTTGGCGACCCATCCCAGCGTACGGTGTCCGATAACCGTCATCTGGCCCTGGGTTTGCTTCCACGCCGCCTCGTCGGTAATCTGTGGCGGCTTTTCAGCGGTCAGCAGGCCGTTGGCGGCCTTCTGCGCCAGGTCCAGTGCCTCGGGCGACGTCTGGGCCGGGACCGTCAGCAGGGCGATCCAGTACAGCGCTTTGAGGTTCTTGGGATTCAGGCCCAGCAGTTCCTTGCCCGCAGCCATCATCTTGTCGGGCTGCTGAAGAGCCTGGTATGTATCCATGAAGGCTTCAAGACGCATTTCCTTGAAGTCGGTCTCAGGGTACTTGTCCTTCCACTGGTTGAGCAGGTCCAGCTTCTTCTGGTTGTCCTTCTCACCCAGGGCGGACTGGACCAGATCGTACTCCGCCCGGTCCTTCCAATTGGGTGTTTTCTGAGCCGGTTGCGAAGCCGCCGCCGCTGGTTGTTGATTCTGCCCCCAGGCGGACCCGAGGCTCAAAGCGGATGAAATCGCAATGGCAACAACTGCCGATAGTTGAACGCGCACTCACGCCTCCTGTACTACCCTTATCTCGTCTGCTCCTGTAAGGCTGGCCCGGCAAGCCACCGCGCACCGGTCCTACTAAACGGTATCACGACGGCGCGACTTGCACTTTGCGGAGTATAGCGGAATCAAACTCCAGGGCGCAACAGGAAACCCGACACTTCTGTGGACGGGGCCGGCGCGGCCTCGTTTCGCGAGGTTTGGTGGGACATGCTTCGGCTCGTCCCGCCTCTGTTTCAGCGGCCAGGGCCCCTTCAGCCTCCGGCTGCCAAGGGCGCAAGTGCCGGGGACAAGCTGAAGGTTGTCCTACTAGGTATCCTGGAATCTTGTCACAAATGCGGTACGCTGACTGGGCCGTCATCCTCGTCTACCTGGCTGGGGTCACCTGGTTCGGCGCCCATTTTCGCCGGCGCCAGACAAGCCTGAAGGAGTATTTCCTGGGCGGACGTACTGCCCCCTGGTGGGCCATCGCGCTCTCCATCGTGTCCGCCGAGACCAGCACCCTGACCATCATCAGCACCCCGGCCCTGGCCTTCACCGGCGACCTCGGCTTCCTTCAGGTGGTCTTGGGGTACCTGCTGGCGCGCATCGTGATTGCATTCCTCTTCTTGCCTCAGTATTTCCGCGGCGAGATGTTCACGGCCTACGAACTCATCGAAGTCCGGTTCGGCCCCCGCCTGCGCCGGGTGACCGCAGGGACATTCCTGATTGTTCGCGCTTTCGCCGAGGGTGTGCGTGTCTTCGCCATCTCGATGGTGATTTCGATCGTCCTAGGCACCGGCGAGATCGCTTCGATCGTGCTGATTGTCTGCCTGACGCTGTTCTACACGTTCGAAGGCGGCATGACGGCGGTGATCTGGACCGACGTGGTGCAGATGTTCCTGTACGTTCTGGGCGCGGCGGTGAGTTTCGTGGTCCTCCTGCATCAGATTCCGGGAGGCTGGTCTCACGTGGTGGCCGTGGCCGCGCCGCTTGGCAAGCTGCGCGTGTTCGACTTCAGTTTTCATTCTTCGCGCCCCTACACGTTCTGGGCCGGACTGGTTGGCGGATGCTTCCTCACGACCGCCAGTCACGGAACCGAGCAGTTGATGGTGCAGCGGCTGCTGGCGGCTCGCAACGAACGGGAAAGCCGCGCGGCGCTGTTCGCCAGTTGGGCGGTGATTTTCGTCCAGTTCGGGCTGTTTCTGCTGATCGGCGTCATGCTTTTCGTGCTGCGCTCGGACCGGCAGCTCGCCGCGCCGCAGCATGCCGACCGGCTTTATCCGGAATTCGTGTGGCGCTCCCTGCCGCCGGGCCTGGCGGGCCTGGTGATTGCCGCGATTCTGGCGGCGGCCATGTCCAATCTCAGCGCCGCCCTGAACGCCCTGGCTTCGACGACCGTCATCGATTTTTGGAGACCCTGGGGCCGCAAGCTGGGCAGCCTCGGCGAAGTGAGGGTGGCGCGCGCCGCAACCGTCGTCTGGGGCATCGTGTTGCTGGTGATCGGAACCTTTGCGAGGCACTGGGGCACGGTGCTCGAGGCCGGGCTCACCATCGCCTCCATCGCCTATGGCGGCCTGTTGGGGGTGTTCCTGCTCGGCCTGATGCCGCGCCGCGTCCCGCAGAACGCCGCGATCTTCGGCATGATCGCCGGCATCGGCACGGAGGTTTATCTGAAACTCGGCACAAGCGTTGCCTATACCTGGCTAGCCGCCATCGGAACCGTGGTGACTTTCGGGTCCGCCTGGCTGGCGTCTCCGCTGTTCGAAAGGGACTCGAGTGAGCGAGAATAACAACCCGCAGGTGGGACTGAGGCGCGACCTGGGCATCTGGAGCGCCGTGGCGATCGTGATCGGCACGGTCATCGGGAGCGGAATTTTCCGAGTCTCCTCGAAGATGGTGGCCGAGGTCGGATCGCCCGGCGCGGTTTTCCTGGTTTGGATTTTCGGGGGCGTCCTGACCCTGTTCGGCGCGTTGACCTACGCCGAACTGGCGGCCGCCATGCCCGAAGCGGGCGGGGAATACGTTTACCTGAAAGAAGCCTATGGCCCGCTTTGGGGCTACCTCTACGGCTGGACCCAGATGTGGGTCGCCAAGAGCGGCTCGATTGCAACCATTGCGACGCTGTTCTTCGTCTATTTCGCCAACTTCGTCCCGATCCTCGATGGGGTGATGGCGACCGTACCGCTGCCGATCGGGCCCCGGGGCGGCCCGCTCGAAATTCGCTACGGGCAGATCTGCTCGATGGCGCTGATTCTGGCGCTGGGGGCCGTCAATTACGCCGGGGTGAAGTTCGGTGGCCGGGTGCAGGTGGCGGCGACGGCGCTGAAACTCGGGCTGATCGGCGGGATTATCGTCATTGGGGTGGTGGCGCGGCAGGGCAGCGCAGCCAACCTGGCCTCATCGATTCCCGCCGCGGGCGGCGCCGCCGGCTTCTTCACCGCGCTGGTTGGAGCCCTGTGGGCCTACGATGGATGGAATAACGTCAGCATGGTGTCCTCGGAGATCCGTCAGCCGCAGCGCAGCCTCCCTCGCGCGCTGATTGCCGGGACGGTGGCGGTGATTGTCATATACCTGCTCACCAATCTGGCGTATTTCCGCGTTCTGCCGGCGCGCGAGGTGGCTGCGGCGCCCCGCGTGGCGGCCTTGATGATGCAGCGCGTTTTCGGGGCCGTGGGCGCCAGCGCGGTCAGTGTGGCCGCGATGGTGTCGATATTCGCGGCGCTGAATGGATCCATCCTCTCCGGGGCTCGCGTCCCCTATGCCATGGCGCGAGACGGGCTCTTCTTCCGTAAGGTGGCGAAAGTTGATCCGGTTCACCGCACTCCAGGCATTTCTATTCTGGCCCTGTGCGGCTGGGCCGCCGTGCTCGTACTGAGCGGCCGCTTCGAGGAACTGTACACGTACGTGATGTTCGCCAGTTGGATTCTGTACGGAATGACGGGAATCGCGGTGTTGGTGCTGCGGCGGCGGCGCCCGGGTCTGGCAAGGCCTTACAGGACACTAGGATACCCGGGGGTACCAGTACTATTCGTACTAGGAGCAGCCGCGGTGGTGTGCTCCACGCTGTTCCAGTCCCCGCGGGAGTCGCTGTTGGGGCTGGGGATCATTCTGGCGGGTTTACCCTTTTATTTTCATTGGCGTCGGAAATCTCAGAGGGAATCCGCGGATTTCGGCGGACCGTTTCCGGGTACCATGGCTCCAGGCGGTCAAAACCGCCAAAAGCCCTAGGCGTCATTTTTTTGTTCTGATTTCAGAACAAACCACTTGAATCCTGAGCAAAAGTGCGATAAAACTGCTCTAGTATTCAAAGCGTCATCGCTTAGCTGTTCCGATTTCAGAACGGAGAGGCGACCGCCGATAGGAGCAGAGATGGACGTCACCAAGATCATTACCGACTTGCGACAGGAACGAGAGCAGATTGAAGAAGCCATCATCAGCCTGGAACGGCTGGCCCGAGGGCGCGGCAGGCGTCGCGGCAGACCTCCCGCCTGGCTGGCCATGGCGAAGAAGCGCGGCCGCCCGCCGGGGAGCAAGAACAAAACCAGCGTGACCAAACCCGCCGCGTCCTAAGTCAGGGCCGTTGGCCAAGTCACCGAAGGGCGGCAGCGTCCGGCGCGGGAGCTGGAGGCTGCCGCCTATCTATAGAACAGGTGCTCCTCACGCAGTCTCAGAAAGGCCTCTAGAGCCTCTTGCCCGGCCTGTTGAATGTGCGCGGGATCCTCTCCCGCCTCCAGCATCTGCATGGTCTGGCGATTCCCAATCAGCCACCGGTTGTCCCCCAGGGCGATCTTGGAGGGGTACAGGTGGCCGTGGGCGGAAGCCACCTCCAGGCCTAACCTGGCTGAATCGAACGCCTCCCGGTCCGTAATCACGAAGCGGACGCCCTCGATGAGCCGCCCCTGGAAGTTGGACGAGGACGGCTGGAAACGCGTGGGATACGAGCGCACGCCGGGAATGAAGCGGCCATTCAGGAAGGCCGCCAGTTCAGGCCCCCGAATCCAGTCGGCTCCGATCTGTTCGAAGGGCGCGTCCGTGCCCCGTCCCACCGAGTAGTTCCTGGACGCCTCGATCATCGCTACACCGGGGTAAAGAAGCGCGGCGTTGAGACTGCGCATATTGAGCGAAGGGTCGATCCACGGCAATCCCGTCGCGTCGAACCAGTCGCCGGGCTGCCAATCCCGCATAGCGATGACATGCAGTTCGGCGCCAATCTGCTTTCGGGCGTTGAAGAGGCGGGCCAGTTCGCCGGCCGTCATCCCGTGACGCAGCGGAAGCGGCAGATAGGTGACGAATGACACAAGCTCCTGGTCGAGGATGGGGCCCTCGACGCGGACGCCGGTGATGGGATTGGGCCGGTCGAGGACAAAAAAGGGGACGTGGTGCGCCGCGGCCGCTTCCAGGCAGTAGCCCAGCGTGGTCATATATGTGTAAAAGCGGGCTCCAATATCCTGAATATCGAAGACCAGGGCGTCGATGCCTTGGAGCATTCCGGCGCTAGGGCGCCGGCCTGCGCTCGAATAGAGGCTCCAGATGGGCAGGCCGGTGGCGGCATCCTTCGTGCTGGCGACGTCCTCCCGGTCCTCGGCGCCGCTGATTCCGTGCTCGGGCGAGAACAACGCCGTCACCTTGACCCCGCCAGCCAGCATAAGATCGGCGTTGCGCCTGCCCTGGCGGTCTACGCCGGTGTGGTTGGTGATGAGGCCCACGCGGCGGCCGGCGAGCGGCTGGTAATTCTGGCTGGCGAGCACGTCGAGGCCGCTGAGCGTGGTCGCATTGCGCGCGACGACGCGATGCAGTCCCGGGCCGGTGATGGTCTCGTTGTAGCCCGTGATGATGATGCCGGGCGCGCTCACGCCCAGCGCGGCGGCGACGGCGGTCCCGATGCGGCCCCGCTCCGACGTGATCGGCGGCCGAATGTGCGGGTGCACGCTGTTGGCGAGCAGGATAATGTATGTTGCCGAGAGCGGATCGATCCACAGCGAAGTTCCCGTGAATCCCGTGTGGCCATAGGAGCCGATGGGGAACAACTCTCCGCGGTTTCCCGATAGCGGCGAATCGATGTCCCAGCCCAGCCCGCGCAGCACCGGCTGGTCGGCGGGCGATTGCGGCGTGGTGAACTTCGTGACCGTGAGCGGGCTGACGAGTTGCGCGCCGCGGTCGAGCATCATTTGCGCGAACAGCGCCAGGTCGTTCGCGGTGCTGAACAAACCGGCGTGGCCGGCGATTCCGCCCATGCGCCGCGCGGTGGGATCGTGAACCACGCCGCGCAGAATCTGGCCACTCACGTTCTCCGTGGGCGCGATGCGCGCGTGCCAGGAGGGCGGCGGTTGGAACGCGCTGTCGCGCATGCCCAGCGGCGTGAGGAACTCCGCCTGAACGCGCGCGGGCAGGGAATCGCGGGTCAGCCTTTGCACGATCTCGCCGAGCAGAATGAAGTTGATGTCGCTATAGGAGAACACCGTCCCGGGCGGAACGGTGCATTTTTCCGCGAGTGCCATGCGGACGCCGGTGTCGTAGCCGCTCCAGGTCCGATCGAGCTCCAGATCGGGCCGCAGGCCGGAGAAATGCGTCATCAAATGGCGGATCGTGACATCGGTCTTGCCGCCCTGGAACTCGGGAAGATATTCCGTTACCCGATCGTTGATCCGGAGTTTGCCCGCTTCGAAAAGCTTCATCAGGGCCGGCGTGGTGGCCACCACCTTGGTGAGGGAGGCGATGTCGAAGATGGTATCGAGGGTCATGGCCTCGCGGCGCGGCGCCAGCGACCGGAACCCGTAGGCCTTGCGGTGGAGGATGCGGCCCTGGTGCCCGACGATCAAGACCGCGCCCGGCAGGCGGTCGGTGCGGACCGCTTCGCCGAGGATGGAATCGAGTGCGGGCGAACCGGCGAACGCCTCGGCCGCAGGCTGGCCGAGTGCGCGCACCATGGCCGGAGCGCCGGCGACACCGGCCATCCAAGTGCGCCGGGAGATCCTCATTGCAGCTTACGCGCGATTTCCTCGAATTGCCCGGCCAGGCGGAGGTCGTTGATGGTGATGCCGCCCGCATCGTGCGTCAGCAGGTCGATGGTGACGCGGTTGTAGACGTTGGACCAATCGGGGTGGTGGTTCATCGCCTCCGCGCGCAAGGCGGCGGCAGCCATGAACTCAAAAGCCTGGACAAAGTCGGTGAAGCGGTACTCGCGGTGCAGCTTGCCGTCCACGACTCGCCAGCCAGGCAGGTTGTGAAGCGCGGACTCGATTTCGGAATCCGGAATCCTTGCTGGGGATGCCATGCCTTTATGGTAGCTATACGCGGCCGTAGATGGGGACGACGGCGCCGTTGACGTCCGCGGCTTCCTCGGAAGCGAGCCACAGGAGCAGGCGCGCGATCGATTCGGGCTTGACCCAGCGGGAGAAGTCGGCTTTCGGATCGGCGGCGCGATTGGCCGGCGTGTCGATGACGCTGGGCAGCACCACGTTGGCCGTGACTCCGGAGCGCTTCACCTCGAGAGCGATAGTGCGGACCAGCGCCACCAGGGCGGCTTTGGAGGCGCCGTAGGCGGCCAGGGTCGCCACCGGTTCGACCGCGGTTTTCGATCCGATGGCGACAATGCGGCCGTAGCCGGCCTCGATCATGGGCGCGAGCGCAGCCCGCACGCTGTAGAAGGCCGCGTTCAGGTTGAGGTCGAACATGCGGCTCCATACTGCGTCGGTGGTCTGGGCTACTGGCGTGCCGCCTTCGAAGCCTCCGGCCAGGTGGAGCAGGACGTCCAACCGCCCGTAACGGGCGCGCACCGACTCGACCGCTCGCGCCGTTTCATCGGACCGCGTCAGGTCCGCCGAGATCTCCGACCCGGAACGGGAGATGGCGGCCACCGTCGCGCCGGCTTCGCGAAACGCTTTCGTTACGACCGAGCCCAGGCCGCCGCTGGCGCCGGTAATCAGGACCAGCCTCCCCGTGAATTGCCCCATAGTCGAAGGGTAGCGTAGATGTGAGTTGTGGGGCAGGTTGTCAACCTGCGGCGGGTTGCCAACCCGCCTGGTGCCGGTTGGCAACCGGCGCGCAGGATGCCATCCTGCCCCACGCACCGAGCAACTGGCTGACATAATGGAACCACATGCCCGAGACCTTGCCTCGCCTCAGAATGGATCTGGATTTCATGCCTTCGCCGCTCCGCGACCGCCCGGGGTTGCTGATCCGCGATCCGTTTCGATATTCCGACGCCACGCTGATCGTTCCGCCGGTCCTGGTACAGTGCCTCCAGTTCTTCGACGGCCAACAGACGGACATCGACCTGCGGGCGGCTCTGGTGCAGTTGACCGGAGACCTGCAGATTGGCGAGGTCGAACAGCACTTGAGGCAGGCGTTGAGCGATGCCGGTTTCGTTGACGACGGCGTCTACCGCCGCCTTCGTAGCGAACAGCACGCCGCATTCGCACAGGCCGAGCGGCGGGCGGCCTCGCACGCCGGCGCTGCGTACCCGGAAGAGGCTGACGCGCTACGCGCGACGCTCGGCCGTTACATGTCGGCGACGGCCCCCGCACCGCTCGGCGGCCTCGTGGGAATCGCCGCGCCGCACATTAGTCCCGAGGGCGGCTATCGCACCTACGCCGCCGCTTATGGCGCTCTCGGCTCCGAGTACAAGGACCGCGTGTTCGTCGTCCTGGGCACGTCACACTACGGCGAGCCGCAGAAATTCGGCCTCACTGCGAAACCCTTCGTGACGCCGCTGGGCGAGGCGCGGACGGAGGGGGCGCTGGTGGAGCGGCTGGCGGAAGATGCCGCCGACGCGGTCAACCTCGAGGACTACTGTCACGCGGTCGAACACTCGATCGAGTTCCAGGTCGTCTTTCTGCAGCACCTCTTCGGCCCCGAGATCCGCATTCTGCCAGTGCTCTGTGGCTCGTTCGGCGGCAGCATCCGCAGCGGCGGAAAGCCGGAGGATGACGCCAACATCCAGCGCTTCTTCGACGCGTTGAGAGACCTGGCGGCCGGGGAAGGGCAGCGCCTGTTCTGGGTGATGGGCATCGACATGGCGCACATGGGCAAGCGCTACGGCGACCTGTTCGCAGCGCGTGCGAGCGAGGGACCGATGGAGCACGTCGCCCAAGCCGACAGGCGGCGCATCGGCCTGCTCGAGAGCGGCGACGCGGCAGGCTTGTGGGCTGCGATTCAGGAGGACGGCGATCCGCTGAAGTGGTGCGGGTCGGCGCCGCTCTACACGTTCCTGAAGGCCGTCCCCACGGCCCGCGCGCGGCTGCTCGGCTACGAGCAGTGGAACATCGACGAGCAGAGCGTGGTCAGCTTTGGGGCGCTCGCGTTTGAAGGGACGAGCTGAAGCTTATCCTACACGCAGCACCCAGCGCAGGGGCTTGCCGGGGGCGCTTGCGCCCTTCAGTTCGATGGCACCCTCCGGCCCGCGCGCGGGACTCACACGCGCTCCGTTGACCTCGACCTTCTTCACCCGGTCGGCCTCCTCAGGCGGCAGGCTCACGCGGATGGTCCAGGTTCCCGCGCGCGACGGCGCGTACCAGCCTTCGTATCCAGCCGCCGATTTGACGACGCCAAGCAGGGGCGTGTCGAAACGATACGACGCCAGGGGCAGCCCGGGCGCGACGTTCAACCAGTCCGCGGTGAACTCGACGCCCAGCACCTTCACCAGCGAATAGAGCGAGCACGCGTGCGAGTGCACGTTGAAGACCGGATAGTCCGTGTAATGAAGGTAGCCCGAAGTCACGGTTTCGCCTGGGTGCGGGCTCAGCGCTGCGTTGAGCGTGTCGGGACCGCTCCAGGTCTGGTACCAGACGTCCGGGTACACCTCGGCGTGGCGTGCGAAAGAATTCTTGCGCCACTCGTCCCAAGCCATCTTCGGATCCACCATCGCGAGCGCCCAGATGAGCGTGGCGTTGAGAGACGGCCAAATGCCGCCATTGACCGCTTCACCCGGCCCGCACACACCGCGCTCCAACATGTCCGGGCTCTGATTCATCTGAACCGCACCGATCGGGGAAGGACGGCGCAGCATGTCATCGACCGACCGCACCAGTTCCCGCGTCTGGTCGGGCGTTGTGACCCCGCCTATAACGGCCCAGGGTTGCGGCTCCAGCCACAGCCCCTTCTCGCCGAGCCATCCCAGCGTCGGACCGAGCCACGCCCGCCGCAGCCACCTGCCGGTCCACTGCGCGCGGGCGGCCTTGCGGTGCTCCGCGGCTTTCTGGCGCGCGGGGGCAGAGTCCTCGCCCGCATACGCCAGCAGGCGGCCGTAATAGTCTAAAACGTAAGCCGCCATGGCCGAGTTGAGGACGCTCTCGCCGCGCTCGACACACTCCTTGCGCACCCGCTGAGCCCACGCCGTTACAAGCGCGTCGTTCCAGTCGTCTTCGAGCATGCGCATCAGGCCATGCTCGCCCGTCCCCACATCCTCCACCAGGTGCCGGTAGCATCGCGCCAGCAGCCTGCGGACGGATTCGGTTCCCGCCGTTGGCCCGTAGAGAGGGAAGGTGCGGACCTCTTCGTCCAGGAACGCCACATCGCGCGTGGCCAGAACGTATTCGCTGGCCGCCCACAGCAGCCACATAGGGATGTCGCTCGAATTGTCGCTCGCGGCCGGCATGATCTGCCCGTGCCCGACGATGCCGTAAGGGATCGAGCCGTCCTTGCGAACCTCTTTCAGGGTGTAGCGCAGCACCTCCTTGATGAGTTGCGGCTCGGTGAAGATGAAGGGCAGCGCGTGCTGCAGCGGGTCGCGCGCCGCGCCCTGGAAACCCATCACGTACTGGTAAATGCCGGCCTGGTTAACGATGTGCTCGCCGAAGTAGTCGTCGTAGGTGAAGCTGCTGCGGACATAGTAGTAGTTCCAGGCGGTCTCGCGACCGATCCATGGTTCGGCCGGCGCGTCGAACCGGAAGGCGTTCCGTTTCCACTGCTTGCTCGAGTCCGCCCACACGTTGGCGGTGTGCATGCGGTACTTCGCTACCAGAGGATCGAGCGCGGCCCCTTTCGGCAGATAGCCATACAAGAAATACAGAGTGCGCCGTTCACCCGGCTTCAGCGTGAACCTGCGCTCGACCAGCATCCCGCTTTCCGGGCCGCTCGCGCCGAGGTCGCCGTCGAGCACCTCCCCGAGCCCGGTGGGATGGGCCGCGCCGCCCTCTCCGAAGAACTTCTTCGCGTTCGTCGCCAGGCCGTCCGCGGGTGCGTCGAGCGAAACCAGGAAAACCGGAGGAGGCTCCAGGTCGTCGAAAGACGCTTCCGGAACCGTCTCCTGAACCGGCCCCAGAAACGGATTCGGGTGCGTCGCCAGGTTCGTCTTGATCCTCTCCCACGCGGCCTCTTCCTCCGGCAGACGGCCGAGGAATCGTTGGGTCTCCAGGAGGCCGGCTCGGGCGTCCAGGGCGCGAAACTGGTGCGCGAAACGGTCGCCCAGCTTGCGCCTCAGCGCCACCGGGTCGCCCATTCCCGCAAAGGTGTCCATGAACGACCGAAAGGAGAACTGATAGACCTGGCACCCCCAGTATTCGACCCAGCGCAACTGGGCCGCCGAATCTCCGTGGTTCGAGACCGTCACCTGGGAGAGCAGGACCGGATCGTCGCCAAAGGGCGCCAAGATGACCTGGTCGAGCCCATAGCGCGCTCCGGCGACCCGCTTGCGGAAGTACCCCGCGCCGAAGACACGATCGAAGCTCTTGGCGTCGCCGGAGTAATACGTGCTGAGCGTTTCGTGGCCGTCGGTCAGGTAGCCGATCCCGCCGCCGTATTGGCCGCGCTCGGGGGCGTAATCGTTGAGGAATTTCGGCGCCCCCTCGTCCTGCCGCACCTGCACGATGCCGTAGTTGGAAACCACGGCCACCAGCCGGTCGTTGCCCACCTGGTGTATGTGATCGGTGGGCGAGAGGATCCCGGGTTTCACCGCGGTGACGGCCTTGGGATCGTGCACCTGGTCGCAGGTGTAGTGAAATGCCGGAAGGCCGAAGTCATCCTCAATCCACTCGCCAAAGGAGCCGGAGCCGTAAGGTTTGGCTGCCGTCTGGCCTTGACCAAGAAGCCGCGGAACGGCCAAAGCCGATCCCATTGTGGTGAAGAACGATCTGCGATTCAGGTCCATGTTCGGTACCAGCTAGTGTCCTGTCTTCGTGGAGCACGCACTCCTGCGTGCGGCGTCGAGATTCGTCTCGACGCCAAACTAGCATGGTACCGCGGGGAATCTCTAGTGGACCTTCCAGCCGATTCCCACCATTACGTCCAACTGGTTCTGGGCCGACTGGAAGCGAGGGGCGCGATAGTGCTGGTTCGACTGAAACACTGCGTGGCGGCCTTCCAACGCATGGGCAGCCCCTGACAGCACGGAGAGCCCGCCACACTCGTCAGTTCTGCGAGGCGACCCAGTAGCCGGGGCGGGTGCGGACCTTGACGTCGGCGCGGTCCACGGTGACGACGATCTCGTGGAAGCCGCCTTCTTCCTTGTTGGTCGGCACGTAGCTGAGCAGGTACTGCGAATGCAACTCGTCGCCAATCGAGCTCATCGCGCTCTCCAGATCCCTCTGGTTGATGAACGAACGCTCGTCGCCGCCGGTGAACCTGGTATAAACCTCCACCGGGTTCTTCACGAAGACGGACTTGGTCGCCCGGAAGATGTCGGCGAACACCGGCACGAAGTCAGCCGAATTCCCGGGATTGCCGTAGAGCTGCGCGGCGTTGTCGGGCGTGGGCGCAACGCCCCCCGGCATATGGCGGGCCGTAGCCGGAATGGGATCGGGCCGCGGCTGCGGCGCCTTGGTCCGGAACGAATTCGCCAACTGGTTGATGTTCACCGAGTACACGCTCACGTTGGCGAACTGGAGGTCGGTCAGCGCCTCACGAACCTTCGCTTCGCTGCCATAGTCGCGGGCCTCGCCGATGAGGAGCAGCACACGCCGCCGGGTCTCGGGCCGGGTCTTCAACATGCGGACGCCCTCGACCACGGCGTCGTTCAGGCGGCTGGTGCTCGATCCGGCGCGCAGCTTGGCCAGGCTTTCCTCGATCTTGGTCGTGTCGGTGCTAAAATCCTGAAGCGTCTGGATACGGTGGTCGAACGCGAGAATCGCGACTTCGCCTTGCTCCCCGATGACCAGCCCTTGCAGCAGGGACCCGATCTTGCGGACCACCGGTAGAACCGGCTCGGCCGCGGCGTTGGCTTGAATCGCCACTACCAGGGAGATGGGGATGTAGGTGACGTCCACCCGGATGTCCTGGGCCTTTCCATTGTCGGTGAGCTGAAAATCGTGGCTCTGGAGGCCGTTGATATACTTGCCGTGCCGGTCGGTGACCACCGCCGGCGCCACGACAACTTTGATGCCGGTGCGAAAAACCTGGTTGCCGATGTCCTGCGCGAGCGCCAGGCTCGCCAAAAGAAGAGCGGGAAGGATCGATCGTATCAGCATCATAGCTCCAGACGCCCTCAGCGTCCCTGCCGTTTCTTGTCCGCGCCGTGCTCGGTCTCGCCGCGCAGCAATTGCAGGATGTGCGGCACTACATCAATGATACCGTCCAGGGACTCCACCGCGCCGCGGGGCGAGCCGGGAAGATTCACGATCAGGACCCGGCCGCGAATGCCGGCCAGCGCACGGGAGAGCGCGGCCAGCGGCGTCGACTTCCGTCCGTGGCTCCGCATCAGCTCGCCGACGCCCGGGATTTCGCGCTCGATCACGGAGCGGGTGGCCTCGGGCGTGACGTCACGAGCGGCTACGCCGGTCCCTCCGGTGGTGAATATCGCGGCGAACTGGCTGCCGTCGGCCAGAGTCGCCAGGCGGGCCGCGATGACATCCGCCTCGTCCGGCACCACCTCGATGGCGGAAACAGACCAGCCCAGTTGCTCCAGCCGCTCGCGAACCGCGGGCCCGGAAAGGTCCGCGCGCGTGCCGGCGTACGCCGAGTCGCTGATGGTCAGTACGGCGGCAGTGATCACTTCTTCTCCGATCGCGGCCGCCGGTAATGGCCGCTCTTCCCCCCGGTCTTCTCGACCAGTACGATGCTGGCGATCTCGATCCCCTTGTCGAGCGCCTTGGTCATATCGTACACGGTGAGGGCGGCCACGGCGGCCGCGGTGAGCGCCTCCATCTCGACGCCGGTGGGGCCCACGGTCGAGACCTCCGAGACAATTCGCACCCCGCGTGTCTCGACGTGGATCTCGACGCCGGCATGGGTCAGGAGCAGTGGATGGCAGAGCGGGATCAGTTCCCAGGCGCGCTTGGAGGCGGCGATGCCGGCGATGCGCGCGACCTCGAGCGGGTTGCCCTTGGGATTCTTGGGTAGCTTGCGCAGCACCGCCGGCCGTATCCGTACAAAGGCCTCGGCGCGCGCGGTCCGAACCGTGCCGGGCTTTCCCGAGACGTCCACCATGCGGGCCGCGCCCGCCTGATCGAAGTGAGTGAGTTTCTTCATAGCTGCAGTACCCGGATCCACTCGCCCGCGCGCCAGCTTTCGCGGGCCGCATCGGCGACCAGGAATGCGTTCGAACGGGCCAGGGCAGGGACGTCGCTCGATCCGTGCCACGGAACCGGAGCGACTTCCGTCCCATCGGCGCTCCGGCGAGCGGGAAGGAAGCGGGTGAGCCCGGGCTTGTGGCGGAAATCGGCGGTGAGGCGGGCGAACGGCATCGGCAACGCGCTCTCCGCCTGGCCGCCTAGAAGCTCTAGGGCCGCGCGCGCGAATACCGCGAACGTCACCAGCGTCGCCGCGGGGTTCCCTGGCAATCCGAAGAAGAACGTGCCGCGCGCTCGGCCGAACACCAGCGGCTGTCCCGGCTGGATAGTCACTCGGTCGAAGTAGAACTCGGCGTCGAGCGCGGCCAGCACATCCTCTACCAGATCGTACTTGCCCGCCGAGACGCCCCCCGAGATGAGCAGCAGGTCGGCGGCAAGCCCGCGCTCGATGAGCGCAAGGCTGGCGGCGCGCTCGTCCCTGGCGACCGGGAGGATTTCGGCGACCCCGCCCGCACGGTGCACCTGGGCGGCGAGCGAATGCGCGTTGGAATTCCGCACCTGGTGCGGCGCGGGCACGGCCGAGACGTCCACGATCTCGTCTCCAGTGGACAGAATGGCGACGCGCGGCTTTTCGAAGACCCGTAGGACGGCGCGGCCGGCCGAGGCCAGCGCGGCGATCTCGACGAATCCGAGCCTGCGGCCGCAGGGAAGCAACTCCTCCCCGCCGCGCGCATCCGACCCTTGCGGACTGACCGACTTTTCCGCTTCGACGGCGGGCGCCACCACGAACTCGCCCTCGCGGCGCGCATGCTCGACCATCACCACGGAGTCGGCGCCGGCTGGCATGGTGGCGCCGGTCATGATCTCGATGGCCTCGCCGCTGGAGACCTGCCCGGCGAACGGGCCGCCCGCGCGGGCTTCGCCAATCACGCGCAACCGGCCGGGCGTGTCAGCGGCGCGTAGCGCGAAGCCATCCCGTACGGAGCGCGCCGCGGGGGGGTAGTCGCGGTCAGCGACGATGGATTCGGCGATCACTCGGCCCTCGGCGTCGTCGAGCGACACTTCGACGGCCGCGGGGAGCGCGCGCAGGCTCGCGACCCTATCGAGTACGCAGGCGCGGGCTTGCTCGAAGCTCATTCTGGCCACGAGTCGGATTCTAGCAGGGTCAATCGAGCTTGAGCGACTCGACCTTGATGGTGTCGTTCGCCACCTCGCCGGTGACCGTGGCTCGCAGATGATCCGGTTTCTTCGACCCTTTGAGCGCCGCCAGGGCCTTCTTGCTGCCTGCATCGTCGAGCTTGAGAAACTTGCCGTCCGCGGTCAGGATGCCGAAGCCGCTGCTGGCGCAGGAGAGAGCGCAGCTCCGCGTGTGCGTGTCCGCGTCCCTTAGCGTGAATTTCGCGGAGCAGTTCTGATCGACCAGCGGCGCGCTGGTCCAGGTTTCGGCGGCCGCGGCCAATGGAAGCGCTGCGGCAATCAGTATCGAAGCGAATAGAAGTTTCATAGGGCCCCTTTCTGAAACCCATCATAGCGTGTCGCGGCTTTTCGGCACTGCGCGAGAGAATGCGCGTCCACACATCAGAGCGTAAGAGACGATGCCGTGACCCGTTTGCCCTGGTCGGCAAGGAACTCCCGGATCGCCCTGTAAAACCCCTCGGGCTGCTCGATCCAGGAGAAGTGTCCGCAGCGGTCCAATAATACGAGGCGCGATTCTTTGAGGGCAAGGTGAATCTCATATTGCATGCCGGGATCCATTGGATCCTGGCGGCCGGCAATGACGAGGGCGGGCTGACGGAGCTTCTGCAAAGCAGGCCGCAGATCCATTCCGGGGGCCATCTCATCCGCTGCGAGCAACTGCCCGGCGTCGTCATGGTACGACTCCGGGCGAAACGCAGCGATCCACTTTTGCGCCTTGTCGCGATCGTAGAAGTATCCCGGCAACATGGTCTGAAAAGAAGGCGCTGCCTTGGCGGCCGCGCTTTGTTTCGGAGTCAAGCGCAGGAACATGTTGTCGGAGATGGGCCCCACTAGCGACTGGCGCACCGGTCCCGAATCCGCGAGAATCAGCGCCGCGACATGTTCGGGAAAGGCGATGGCGTAATTCATCGCCAGGTTCGCTCCCGCCGAGTGTCCGAGGAGGGTCCACCGATCTAGTTGCAAGCTCTTGCGCAGGGCTTCCAAGTCGGCCAGGACCAGTTTCAGATTGACCGTCTGGCGATCGATTGGGGAGGGCCGCGAGCGCCCGGTTCCGCGCAGCTCGACAAGGATCGTCAGGTTCGAAGAAGACAACTCGCGAGCGACCGGTTCCATGTAGTCGCAGTCGAACCCCGGTCCGCCCGAGAGCACAAGCAAGGGCTCCCCCTGGCCGTAAACGCGATAGTGCAGGTCGAAGCCGGTGCGTTCAACCTTCCCTTCGCGGGGATCGACCGCCCACGCCGCATCGGTCGCCATAAGGAATCCAAGCATCAGACACACGAAAACGGGCATTCCTCGTTAGCATACAGCGTCCGGCGCGCGCCGATCGAAGACCACTGCCAGGCGGGCCAGCGCGACGGCGCCGAGCGACAGCCCGAAATCCCGCAGCACGTTGTCGTAGAAACTGGCCGCGGCCAGCAGGTTGATCATGATCAGCCAGAGCCAGACGGCTACGGCCCACGCCCCGATCCGGGGTCTGAGGGCCACCAGCAGTCCGGCGACGATCTCGACGACGCCGCCGATCCGCATGATGTTCGCGGCCGAGAGCGGCACGATGCGGGTTGCGACTGGTGCAAGGTACATACTCCAATCCGCCAGCTTGTTCAGGAACTGGTCGATGCCGGAGACGATTGGAATAACGGTGAACGCGATCTGGAGCACCCGGTAAGCCTGGCGGGCAGGGTCGGTAGCCATTGGATTCCCCCTCTTGGTGCCATTATCGTGCCATTCTGGAAAGTCATGCTGAACCAGCTCACGCTCGCTCAGATGGCCGCGGATATTCGCAGCGGCCGTGCGTCCTCCCGAGAAGTAGTGGAGGCGCATCTGCGGCAGATCGAGGCGCAGAACCCGCGCATCAACGCGTTCGTCTCGATCTTCGCGGAAGAGGCGCTGGTGGCGGCGAAAGCGGCGGACGAGGCGCGCTTGCGCCAGCCCGCGCTTGGCCCGCTGCACGGCGTGCCGGTGACCATTAAGGACAGCTTCGATGTCGCCGGCCGGCCCACGTATTGCGGCAGCAAGCTGCGGCTGGACCACCGGGCCGCCGCCGACTCCACTCCCGTGGCCCGGCTGCGGGCGGCCGGAGCGATCGTGCTGGGCAAGACGAACTGCCCGGAGTTCCTCTACAACTACGAGACCGACAACTACATCACCGGTCGCACGAACAACCCGTGGGATGTTGCGCGCACCTCGGGCGGATCGAGCGGGGGCGAGGCGGCGGCAATCGCTTCGTTCTGCTCGCCCGGCGGGATGGGTAGCGACGGCGGCGGCTCGATCCGCGTGCCGGCGCACTTCTGCGGGATCGCGGGCCTGAAGCCGACGCCCGGGCGCGTGCCGGCGACCGGGCACTTTCCGCTGATCGCGCATCCGGGCGGCCTGCTGGGCGCAGGCGGGCCGATGGCTCGCACGGCGGAGGACGTGCGGCTGCTGTTCGAAATCACCGCGGGGCACGACGACCAGGATCCGTTCTCGGCTCCCGTCCCGGTACGTAGACCGGATTTGGCGGGTCTGCGCATTGGCCTGATGGAGCGGTTCAACCGCGTGCCGGTGCAGCCTGCGATCCAGGCGGCGGTCGCGGCGGCGAGCCGGGTGCTCGCCGATCTCGGCTTCGCGGTCGAGCCATTCGAGTCGCGCGGCATCGAGCGCGCGCCCAACCTGTGGTGGTTCTTCTTCGGCGAGGTCGCGGCGCCGTTCATCAAGCAGATGATCGCCGGACGCGAGCAGGAGGTTCACTGGACTGGTATGGAGCTGGTCACCATGGCGCTCGAAAAGCCCGCACCGACCTTCGAACAGGTGGTCGAGAATCTGGGCGCGCGCGATGCCATGCGCGCGGCGCTGCTGCGGCAGATGCACGATGTCCCGTTGCTGCTGCTGCCGGCCTGCGGGGTGGCGGCGTTCCCGCACCGCTCGCGCCGGTGGCCAGTGGGCGAAAAGGAGATCGGCCTGTTCGAGGCCATGATGCCGCTGACTTTCTCGAACCTGCTCGGGCTGCCGGCTCTGGTCATCCCTTTCGGCCACACGGAAGAGGGCCTGCCGGTAGGCATCCAACTCGTGGCCGCGCCGTACGGCGAGGAACTGCTTCTGGAAGTGGCGGTGCGGATGGAGGAGGCTCGCGGACCTTTCGCCGGCCCGCGAGCGTTCGGCTTGCGGGGGAATTAGCGCAGGTTATGCATGGCCGCGGCCGTGGTCAGGCTGGCGGCGGCCAGGTTCGCGAAGCTGAGCGGCTTCTCCAGCTTCTGGTTGTGGTGGCGCAGGGCGACCCACTGAAAAGCGAGGCCCGCGGCCACAATGGCGGACTTGACCTCGACGCTGCGGGCGCTGAAGCTGCCATTGGGGCCTTGAAGCAGCGGGTTCAGTTCGTGACGTCCCCAACTGGAGCGGGCATCCAGGACCGAGGCAGCGGCCAGGGCGGCGACGCTGGCCCACCAGAGCTTCTTGCCGGGCTTCTCGGGCGGGGCGGACTGAACGAGTCCACCGGCGGCGAACGAGAGCGAGGCAGCGAGGGTTGCGAGAGCGACTAGTTTTTTTATCATGCGATATCCTGTGTCGAATCCAGAATATCCCCTAAGGCGCCTAGTTACTAGAGGTTAGAGTACTGCGGCGGACCCAGGACCGGAGAGCTAAGGTGGGCGGACAAAAGCGGGCGGCGTTCCGGTCGAATCAACCTGATAAGATTTTTCGATTGGCGCAGTTTCAGACCTGTGATACTCTCAATTGAGAGTTGAACGAGCTCTCTCAGAGAGCTAAAAACACCGGTAGACTGGGTTGTCTAGAAGCGGCCTTCCGCCACCGGTGTTCCAGCGTTTCAAGCTTCCCCGCCACGAAGTTCTCCACGTCGATGTGAAGTAAAGCACGTTTGCCGGTATCGCAGGGCAGACTGTATTCGCGGCCCCCATCGCTTCGGCGCCAAGCGCCTCGCGACCGGTGTCGACAGAGTTACTCACAAGGAGATGGAACCAGCATGAGAAAAGTTGCCATTTACGGTAAAGGTGGAATCGGCAAATCCACTACGACACAGAACACGGTTGCAGCCCTGGCGGAGATGGGGAAGAAGGTCATGGTGGTCGGCTGCGACCCGAAGGCCGATTCCACACGCCTGCTATTGGGAGGTCTGGCACAGAAGACGGTTCTCGACACCTTGCGCGAGGAAGGCGAGGACGTGGATCTGGCGGACATCCGCCGCCGCGGCTTCGGGAACACGTACTGCACGGAGTCCGGCGGGCCGGAACCTGGAGTGGGATGCGCGGGGCGCGGCATCATCACTTCCATCAACCTGCTCGAACAGCTTGGAGCGTACAGCGAAGCCGAGAATCTCGACTATGTCTTTTACGATGTACTCGGCGACGTGGTGTGTGGCGGCTTCGCGATGCCGATCCGCGAGGGCAAAGCGCAGGAGATTTACATCGTCTGCTCGGGCGAAATGATGGCCATGTATGCGGCCAACAACATCTGCAAAGGGATCGTGAAGTTCGCTAACGCCGGAGGCGTCCGGCTGGGAGGGCTGATCTGCAACAGCCGCAAAGTGGACAACGAGAGAGAAATGATCGAGGAACTGGCGCGGCAACTGGGCACGCAGATGATCCACTTCGTTCCTCGCGATAACGACGTCCAGCGCGCCGAGATCAATCGCAAGACGGTGATCGACTGGAACCCAGAGGCCCCCCAGGCCGATCAGTATCGGCAACTGGCGAAGGCCATGGATGGCAATGACCAGTTCGTGATCCCGAAACCGCTGGCGATGGAGACGCTCGAAACATTGTTGATCGATTTCGGCCTGGCCGCGTAAGGAGAGCCTGAAATGAATCCCAATCCTCACACCGCAAAAGACGAGCTGCTGAAGGCGTATCCGAAGAAGACGGCGCGCAAGCGGGCCGAACAGATCGTGGTCAACGAGCGCCGGGAGGACGGCGCCGTTCCCGAGATCAAGGCCAACGTGCGCACCACGCCGGGCGCCATCACGCAGCGGGGCTGCACCTATGCCGGCTGCAAGGGCGTGGTGATCGGGCCGACGCGGGACATCCTGAGCATCACGCACGGACCGATCGGCTGCGGCTTCTACAGTTGGCTGACGCGCCGCAACCAGACGCGCCCGGAAGGCCCCGAGGACGCCAACTACATCACCTACTGCCTGAGCACCGATATGCAGGACGAGCAGATCGTTTTCGGCGGCGAGAAGAAGCTGCGGGCGGCGATCGAGGAAGCCTACGAGATTTTTCACCCGAAGGCCATCGCCATCTTTTCGACCTGCCCGGTGGGGCTGATCGGCGACGATGTGCACGCCGTGGCGCGCGACATGAAGGAGAAGCTGGGCATCAATGTTTTCGGCTTCAGTTGCGAGGGATACAAGGGTGTAAGCCAGTCGGCGGGCCATCACATCGCCAACAACCAGCTCTTCAAGCACGTGGTGGGAACCAACGAAACGCCGCGGCCGGAGAAGTTCAAGATCAACCTGCTGGGCGAGTACAACATCGGCGGCGACGCATTCGTCCTCGAAGACCTGCTGGAGCGCTGCGGCATCACGCTGATTTCGACCTTCAGCGGTAACTCGACTTACGATGCCTTCGCGAACTCGCACATGGCGGATCTGAACGCGGTGATGTGCCACCGCTCGATCAACTACGTGGCGGAGATGATGGAGAAGAAGTTCGGCATCCCGTGGATCAAGGTGAA